>ENA-UOJJ01003760-UOJJ01003760.1-human-gut-metagenome-genome-assembly--contig:-CS66-NODE-3760-length-15619-cov-10.279427_pt1 | contig 15619 bp, 9 predicted proteins | sample MGYA00242343_ERZ723890 | MGnify/ENA metagenome assembly ERZ723890 | reverse complement strand
TCAGGTCCGTGTGATGGCAACATCATGAGGGTTCAAGTCCCTTCTTCTGCATGATTAGCTGCAGAACCTGAGTGCAGCGTGGAACTCCCAGAGATGATTTCTCCGGGAGTTTTTCTTTTTCTATAAAAGGAATCAAAAAGGGGCAGACGCGCAAGCGAAAGCCCCTTTTGTGATTCGGATTTGTAATATAAATCAAAAAATTAGAATTTCTGAAATTCTTCTACATTTATTACAAATACGGTTGCTCCGCCGACTTTCATGTTCATCGGAACGGTCATATTGACAGTCGGGCAGCAGTTTCCGGCCATGGTCGGCGGCGTGTATACAAGCTGCTCGCGGGCACCGGACATTTTTTTGATGATGGAGATGGCGTCCTCGACGCGTTCATCTTCGACACCGAGCATCAGGGTTGTACTTTTCTTTTTCAGAAAGCCGCCCATCGTGGAAAGCTTGGTGACAAAGAAGGAGTGCTGGTTTAATTCATATACTAAATCATCGGCGTCCTCACTGCCAATGATTGCGATAATCATTTTCATAAGCGGTACCTCCTGAAAAATTTTCTATTATTGTACCATTAATTTATGAAAATGGAAATAAAAAAATGAGAAATTTATGTTAAAATATAAATGATTATGATTGCTTGCGGGTGAGAATTTTTTGGACTGAAAATTCCATCTGCCGCAGGAATGGCGGCAGATTTGCGGGATGAGAGAAAGGCAGAAGTATGATTCGAAATATAGTATTTGATATGGGAATGGTTTTACTGGAGTATGATCCGGTCAAGGTGTGCTGGGAGTACACAGATAATCCGGAGGATGTGGAGTGGATGCGCCGCGAATTGTTTGAGTCGAAGGAGTGGTCGCTTTTAGACGAGGGAACGCTGACGGATGCACAGGCGCTGGTGCGGGTGCAGAAACGCCTGCCAAATGAACATCTGCGCTGGCTGGCGAAGGAAAGTCTGGAACACTGGCATGAGTACAACATCTGGGCGAAGCCGGGGATGGGAGAGCTGGTGAAGGAACTGAAAGAAAAGGGCTGCGGCATCTACCTCTGCTCGAATTGTTCCGTGCGCCTGCGTGTGTTCGAGCATGAGATTCCGGGCATTGAATATTTTGATGGCACGCTTGTCTCAGCGGAGGAGAAGCTGGCGAAGCCGAATCCGGCGATCTATGAGAGATTGTTTGAAAAATTTCATCTCAAAGCGGAAGAATGCTTTTTCATCGATGACCGTCAGGATAACATCGATAGCGCGAAGAGCTGCGGCATGGATGGTTACTGTTTTGCGGATGGGAATGTGGAGAGGCTGCGGGCGTACATGGAGGAGATGGAAATATTATAGAAAAGCAGTGCAAGGTGCCCGATAAAAAGATTATTTTCCTAAAAAACACCGGGAGAGTCATAAGCTGATGAAAAGAAAGTGAAAAGGTTTTGGAATCAGGCACTTATGGTCTAAAAAAAATACAAAATAAGAAAGAAATTTGATTGATAATAATATCACAATATGAGATAATGAAGAAGAATGGGGAAAGATGCATTTCTAGTAAATTCCCCTGGAAGATGCATGTGAACAGGCAGTTTTTTGACCGGGAATCTCCGGTGAAAGGCTGCGTCTGTTTTATAACGGATAGTGAGGAGGTCATTATATGAGAGTATCGATTTGTATCGGAAGTGCCTGTCATCTGAAAGGATCCCGCGAGGTAATCCAGAAGCTGCAGAAGCTGGTTTCAGAGAATCATCTGGACAGTGAGGTGGATTTAAATGGAGATTTCTGCAGTGGCAACTGCCGTAAAGGTGTCTGTGTGACGGTAGATGGAGAACTGTATTCCGTAAAACCGGAGACAACTGAAGAATTTTTCCAGAAGGAGATTCTGGGACGCCTGAACGCGTAATCGTTTACATATAACGGCAAAAAGAGAGGGAGAGTCTATGCCGATTATTGATTTTAAGGCGACGATGTGTAAGCATTGTTATAAATGTGTGCGGGGCTGCGAAGTGAAATCAATCATGATCCGGGATGGTCATGCATATATCATGCCAAATCGCTGTATTCTCTGTGGGCAGTGCCTTTTGAACTGCCCGCAGTCGGCAAAACGTGTTCCGAGCGAACTTTCCAAGGTCAAAAAGCTGATTGAGAGCGGCGCACCGGTTATTGCATCGCTGTCGTCTTCCTATATGGGGGTTCTGCCGTATAAAACGCGGGGGCAGGTCAAGTCAGCATTAAAAAAGCTGGGATTTACGAATGTTTGTGATGCGGCGGAGGGCGCCGCGCTGGCGACGGAAGAGTATGTCCGTTTATTAGAGCAGGGCGAGATGAAAAATATCATCACAACTGCCTGTCCGAGTATCGTGAACCTGATTGAGATTCATTATCCGGAACTGATCAAATATCTGGCACCGGTGCTGATTCCGTCGGGGATCCATACGCGCATGCTGCACGCGGAGTTCGGCGAGGCGGCGAAGGTAGTCGTGATCGGACCGTGTATCGCGGAAAAAGAGAAAAACAGGGTTGTGAAGCCCGATGCAGTCCTCACATTTGAGGATTTAAAACAGTGGCTGTCAGAGGAACAGATCGAGATCGAAGCATGTGAGGAAGAACCGTTCGAAGATCGTGAACCGGGCGCGAACCTGCGTTATCCGGTCAGCGGCGGACTGCTTACGGCGGTGACAGCGACCCAGAAGAAACCGGACAAGTACCGCAAGTTCTACGTCAGCGGCGTGAAGGACTGTCTGGATGTCTGTGAGGCGATGAAAACCGGCGAGGTGGCTGGCTGTTTCATCGAGATGAACGCCTGTCATGGAGGCTGTGTCAATGGACCGTCCACGGCGACCTCAGTGTCGAGTTTTAAAGTTAAGCTGGATCTGGAAGCGATGCTTCCGAAGGAACCGGCAGATCTATCCCTGATGCATGAGGCGGCGCGCCAGGTGGAGATTCATCGGACGTTTGTGGATCGTTCCCAGAAGGAGCGGATTCCGACCGAGGAAGAGATCCGGGAGATCTTGAAAAAGACGGGCAAGATGACGCCGGAGCAGGAATTAAACTGTGGTGCGTGCGGTTATCCGACCTGCCGGGAGAAGGCGATCGCTGTTTTCCAGAAAAAGGCGGAGGTCGATATGTGTATTCCGTACCTGCATGACCGGGCGCAGTCGCTGTCTCATCTGGTGATGGATACGTCCCCGAACCTGATCATGATCATCGACGATGATATGCGGATCCAGGAGTGTTCGGTGGCGGCAGAAATGTATTTCGGCGTCAAACCGGAGGCGATCAAGGGAAAACCGCTGGAGGACTTTATCAACGCCGAGGATGTACGCGAGGTATTCCGGACGCACACAAGCGTCCACAGCCGGAAGGTGATCTATCCGGATCGGAATCTTGTGACGCTTCAAAACATTGCGTATATCGATGACGGCAATTTTGTCATTGCCACGATCATTGATGTGACGCGCGAGGAAAAACAGGCAAAACAGGAATATGCCAAGAAAAAGGCGACCATTGATCTGGCACAGAATGTCATTTACAAACAGATGATGGTTGCACAGAATATTGCCGGACTCCTGGGTGAGACGACGGCGGAGACGAAGACAACCCTGATGAAGCTTTGTTCCCTGATTGACGATGAGAGCGAAAGTGAGGTCCGATAAATGGGAGTAACCGTAGATGTCACGTTTAAAAGTCTGAATAAGTATTCAGAGATCCTGTGCGGCGATACGGTAGAGTGCCTGAAAACGGAAGATTCGGACGTTATCATTCTGGCGGACGGCATGGGAAGCGGCGTCAAGGCGAATATTCTTTCGACGCTGACGGCAAAGATTCTGGGTACGATGTTTTTAAATGGAGCCACGCTGGAGGAATGTGTGGAGACGATTGTGCAGACGCTTCCGATCTGTCAGACGAGACAGGTGGCGTATGCGACGTTCTCAATTCTCCAGATTTTCAACAACGGCGAGGTATATTTAGTTGAATATGATAACCCGCGATGCATTTTTTTGCGCTGTGGTCATGTGGTGGAGCTGCAGAAATACAAGCGTCTCGTCAAGGACAAGGAGATCAGCGAGTGCCGGTTCCAGGTTCAGAAGGGGGATGCGCTGGTACTTGTCAGCGACGGCGTGACGCACGCGGGAGTCGGAAAGAGCGGCAAATATAAATTTGGCTGGCCGTGGGAGTCGGTGGCAGAGTTTGTTTCGGAACAATGCCTGACCTCTCTTTCGTCGGCACGTATGGCGGCGGCACTCTGTGCGGAATGCAGCCAGATTTACGAGGGAAAACCGGGCGATGATACGACGGTTGTGGTAGCCCGGATCATTGACCGGAAACCGGTCAACCTGATGACGGGACCGCCGCTCGACCGCAACGACGATGAGACGATCACGGCGGATTTTATGAAAGATGAGTCGGCAAAGCACATTGTATCGGGCGGAACCAGCGCGACGATCCTGTCGCGGGAGCTGGGACGACCGCTGCGGGTATCAATGGATTACAGCGACCCGGATATTCCGCCGATCGCTTTTATGGAAGGCATCGATCTGGTGACGGAGGGAGTCCTGACGTTGCGGAAAGCGATCGAACTTCTGAAACGCTATCTGATCGAATGCGATTTAAGTTCTGAGTTTTTCAGCGAGTTGGACAAGAAAAATGGTGCGTCCATGATCGCGAAGATTTTGATAGAAGACTGCACGGAATTACATATGTTTGTGGGAACGGCGGCGAACAGCGCCTACCAGAATCCAGGGATGGCGTTTGATCTGGGAATCCGCCAGAACCTGGTCAAACAGCTAAAAGAAGCAGTCGAAGGTATGGGAAAGAAAGTTACGGTAACGTATTATTAATAAGGAGGATAAACCATGGTAACGAATGACGCGACAATTCTGCGCATCAAACATGAGATACTTTATGAGGTAGCAAAGCTTGCCTGGAATGATCAGTTAGAGGACGGAAGAGACGATATTCCGTACAAAATCAGCCCTGGTCCGCAGGCACAGTACCGCTGCTGTGTATACAAGGAGAGAGAGATTGTCCGCCAGAGAATCCGTCTGGCAGAAGGTAAATGTCCGTCTGACCGCAATACAAACAACGTCGTACAGGTTATCAATGCAGCCTGTGAGGAGTGCCCGATTGCGTCCTACACAGTCACCGATAACTGCCGTAAATGTATGGGTAAAGCCTGCCAGAACTCCTGTCCGTTTGGAGCGATCAGCATGGGAAATACCAAGGCGCACATCGACCCAGATAAATGCCGCGAGTGCGGAAAGTGTTCCCAGGCATGCCCATACAATGCGATTGCCCATCTGGAGCGCCCGTGTAAGAAGGTCTGCCCAGTGGATGCGATTACCTACGATGAGTATGGTATATGTGTGATCGATGAGAAAAAATGTATCCAGTGTGGCGCCTGCATCCATTCCTGCCCGTTCGGTGCGATCGGTTCCAAGACCTTCATGGTCGATGTGATCCGCCTGATCAACGCAGGCAAAAAGGTCGTAGCGATGCTGGCACCGGCGACCGAAGGTCAGTTTGGACCGGACATCACGTTTGCAAGCTGGAAAACAGCTTTAAAGAAGATTGGATTTGCAGATATGATCGAGGTTGGTCTGGGCGGCGATATGACCGCGGCAGCCGAGGCAGAAGAGTGGGCGGAAGCTTACAAAGAGGGCAAGAAGATGACGACCTCCTGCTGTCCGGCATTTGTCAACATGATCAAACAGCATTTCCCACAGCTGCTTGACAATATGTCCACGACGGTTTCCCCGATGTGTGCGATCTCCCGTATGTTGAAGGCGCAGGATCCGGAGGTTGTCACTGTCTTTATCGGACCGTGTATCGCGAAGAAGAGCGAGACGCTGGATCTGAATATCCAGGGCAATGCGGACTATGCGATGACTTACGGAGAGATCCGTGCGATGATGCGGGCGAAAGACGTAAATCTGGAGCCGGAAGAGAACAGTATGCAGGAAGCCAGTGTATTTGGAAAACGCTTCGGCAACGGCGGCGGTGTAACAGCGGCGGTATTAGAATGTCTGAAGGAGTCTGGTGAGAATACCGATATCAAGGTAGCGCGCTGCAACGGTGCGGCTGAGTGTAAGAAAGCCCTTCTTCTTCTGAAAGTGGGACGTCTGCCGGAGGACTTCATCGAGGGTATGGCGTGCGTCGGCGGCTGTGTCGGCGGACCGAGCAAGCACAAAGCCGAGATGGAGGCGAAGAAGTCGAGAGACAAACTCATCGCCGAGGCAGATGCAAGAGAAGTACATGAGAACCTGAAGGCGTATGATATGTCGTCGTTCTCGATGCATCGGCATTGATGTGGGGTACCCTTGGGAGAATGTGGCTGAGATAAAATAAATAGGAATTTATATATGAGTTAGTGGGAAAGTGCCTGCTCTGGAAAATGAATTTTATTTTCTGGGGCGGGCGTTTTTCGTTGTGAAAATTCCAAAAGAGTTCTTGCATTTAGAGAATAGATGTGTTAGACTCAATATATCTTATCGAAATGAACTGCGGTCGCAGGTGGTTTCGTTCTAATTTATCTTTTTATTCTGGTAATTTGTGAGGTGCGTTTCGCACAGAATTCGATGATTTAGGAAAATTTGGGAGAATCGGATAACTGTATCGTTATAAAAAATGTGCAATATATTATATGATATATGCAATGCAAAATGAAAGCTTTTTATAGACGGAAAGAACCGCTGTCTGACTCAGAGTGAGAGTGTGTTTTGAATCAAATTAGAACTTATATAGTTACTGTTCACAGGTAGGCACTTTTGGAACCGAAAGTGCCGTAAGAAAACGTGGTGGCAGCAGGAATTTGCCGTATTTAAATGCGAAGCCACGGCAAATTCCGTTACTGGGCACGTATGCGTGAACAGTAACCTTATATAACTTGCGAAAGAGGATAAGAAAAGGGATGTGAAAAAGGTTTGAGGGGAGGTTTGAGTTGTTAAAAATAAACATGGGGGCTCATAAAGGGGGTCGCTGCCGGAAGGGTACCAGTTTGGGAATATCACTGATATTGATATTTTCATCCGGTAGAATGGCGCTGGCAGCTGAAAATGCAGTGAAACAGGCAGAAACAGCTGTCATAGTCGGCTACAGCGTTTCATTTATAGATGCTGAGAATGCAAATCATCTTATATTTCATACGCAGACGGGCAAAGTTTTGGAAGGAACTTCCCTGAACGTATCTTTCCCAGAGCAAATCATAGGGAGCGACGGGCATATCTGGAAATCAGCGGTACAGTCACCGCAAATATTTGAATTGTATGGAACAGGAACTGAAAAAATTTATATCAAATATGAAAGAGGCGGCAAAGTTCCAGAAATAGGAGCAGAGGAGGATGCCGCCATGCTGGCACTTCGGAAACGCCTGGAACGATGGAAACAGAGTGCATGGGAGGCGGAGTGCGCCATATTTGGGCGCGAGGATGCGGTGGTATCGGGCAGCGGTTCCGGTCTGACCGTTCAAAATCAGTCGGAAAATGATGCCAGGATCCGGAATCTGGTATCTGCGATCGGGGATGCAGCGTGGCATGAATTTTATCTGATTGGTCAGGATTTTACACCGTCGGCAAAAACAATCGGGGTGGAATACGACGCAGTTTATTCTGAGGTGGAAGAGGATTCCTTTTCGGTGGATGGAAAGGAATATATCATCACGCGCATCCGGGTGCGGAGAAACTGGGATGACCGTACTTGTACGCATCAGTGGAGCCAATGGGAGTGGGAGGAAAATGATTGCTTAAAGAATGGGCGGGCAGTGTATGTCTGCGGACGATGTCAGAAAGAAAAGATAGAGCGCCTTCCGGCGCTGGGGCACCTGGATGAAAACGGGGATCAAATCTGTGACCGCTGTGGAAGCGTGGATTGGAGTGAAAGTGAAATGCCCGAAAAAGTGATCTGGAAGGAAGGCGATGTCCAGCTGCGCGAGGTGGGCGGAGAGATTTTGTCATTTACCTGTATCGACGACGATTACCATGACTGGCAGAATGAACACCGGAAAGCAGCGCTGTTTCTCTGTGACCGCGTGATCCGGGCGGATGTGGACACGGCACCGGGAAAAAAGATGGAGATTTTCTCGTTTGGCAAAGACAATAATTATAAAACTTCGCAGGTGCGCGCATGGCTGCAGAAAAACAGTCAGAACAGCAGCTTCTGTCTGGAACCGATCCATACGGGAATCCAGACCGCGTACATGGGAAGCACGGCGGCTGGTGCATTTTCGCAGACGTCCGGGCGGGAACTGGCGCGTCATGATATTGGTTTTCAGCTTATGAACGACCAGCTTTTCTGCCTGTCATTGGAAGAGGCACTTGCGTACCGGGAACATCTATGGCGGTTTGATTCCGGGGATGATAACCCACAAAGTCAGGTCAGTGCCTATTCACAGGGATATTATCTGCGGACGCCTTTTTATTTGCAGGATGAAAACGGGAAATTCATTTATAATCAGCAGATTTATGGCGTTGATCTGGTAAATGGCTGTCTGCGTCCGGTGAGGACGGACAGTGAGACATATGGAGTACGTCCGGCATTTGCACTGTCACAGATGTAAAAAAGAATATTTGTTGAGATTGGAAAGCGGGAGTGAAGCTGTTTGGCAGTTTGATTAGGAGAAAAGATTGGACAAGGGGAAATCAATCTAATGTTTGGGGAAAGAGGGGAACGTGTATGGGGAAAAAGAAGATGAAAAAAGTGATTCCATTTGCGGTGATGACGACGATGCTTTTGTCGGCGACGCTGCCGGCGTTTGCGGCGAGCGGGTTTGTGTTTGAGGATTGGGATGTGGGGATTATTTCGGAAAGAAAGGAAAAGTTGGATGATACAGACGATGCCATAAAAAGGCGGAAAGAATGGCAGAAACTGGCTGCATCGTCCAGTGAGCTTATGAATGCGGATGTGAGGGCAACTCCCTCTGAATTACGTTCTTTCGAAGTCATAGAGGCAACTCCTTCACAATTAATCATGCCGCGCGTTAGCGTCAGCGCCAGCCTCGGAAATCTCTGGGAAAACTGGGATGTGGCGGATTTGAGCTTTCTGGATGGAACACATGGACTTGGAACGAAACAAAAACCGTATCAGATACGCACGAAACATCAGCTGATGGGACTTAGCTTCCTGGCGGCGTTTGGCATGCAGCCGGATTACGGCGAGGTGGAAGAAGAGATCGTGGGGGATTACCGGGGTGCATGGTTTGAGCTGACGGCGAACATCGATCTGGGAGGAATGGACTGGAATCCGATCGGTTATTACCGGGATGATTCTGAATTTTCAGGGGAGGTGACGCACCCGTTTACGGCAAATCTGGATGGAAACGGTTATAAGATTTCAAATTTCCGGTTTGCAGGAGGCAGTTCGCCGAATGTTGGATTCTTTGGAGCGCTGGATGGGGCGGAGATCCGAAATCTGACGATGGAACCAGGAAAGCCGGTCAAAGGAGTGCGTCAGGTGGGAATTTTGGCAGGAAATGCGAAGGATTCCAAGATTTTTAATTGTCAGGTAAAAGGCGATGTGGAAGGAACCGGAGCGGTCGGTGGAATGATCGGGCACATGGAAGGCAGCACGGTGGAAAACGGAATGGCACAGGTAACCGTCCGAACGACGGGACGTGCAGCCGGAGCGCAGGCGCTTGCGGGCGGAATCGCCGGGGAAGCGGCGGATGATTCTCGTATCATTGACTGCCAGGTCCGCACCGGGGATAACAGCACCTCGCGGATTCAGGGAACGGATGCGACTGTCGGCGGAATCGTGGGGCTTCAGAATGGGGCGGCTCTCTACAATACCTATGTAAATGGCACGATCGGCGGTTCTGGAAGCCAGAATGTCGGAGGACTCGTTGGAGAACGAATCAGCGGAGACTTGAAAGTGGGGCGGTTTGAGGGAATGATCGGTCAGTCGGGAACCGGGGCTGCCGGACACAGAGGAACCTTCATCGGATACCGCGCACCAGCTAATTATTTTAAATATGGGGATGACATCGCGTACCTGTTTGCGGATACGGAGGCGAAAATTGCAAACAATGTCTGTGGAAGCGGCATTTCAGATGATAACCAGTATACATACGCGGCGCACATCGGATATTCCCACGCGAAGGACAATTTCTTCACGCTGGTATCCGGCGGTGTCACGCGGGATGTGGACGAGCGATATTTTTATGAAGAACTGGAACAGGGGATTCTCTCGATTGTGGATGAAGAGCTGGGCGGGGAGATGGATGCGGAGTCGGTGGGGTATGATCTTGACCATTTTGCACCAAATGATGCGGGACGCCCGGTCCGTGGTTATCTGATTACGATTCCGCAGATCGATACCGTCTCCAATGGAACGAATTATTACGATGTGGCAGTGCTGGAAGCACGAGGAAATGGCGCGTATTACCGGACACTCGATAAAAAACACCGAGGTGCGGTGGCACCGGGAAAGACGGTGACGGTCAGCACCTCGGCAAAGCAGGCGGAAAAAGCGCGCTTTCAGATGGAGGGAGTTCCAACGTATACGCGTGGGAAGAGCCGGAAAGATACTACTTATGTAAATGGCGGCGAGTACCTTTTTACGATGCCGGAGGAAAATACGCAGGTGTCGGCGGTTTATAAAAAGGTGGCAGTTTCGGTCGGGCTGACGCCGGGCGTGACGAAATTCCAGGTGGTGCAGGAGCGGACCGGAAACCGGAAACATCCGACGAAAGTCACACGCGTGATGGATGGAAATGGAAAATTAATTGCGACGTACATCCATGGAAATCTGCAGGCGGGAACACAGGTGCAGCCGGTGACGGTGCAGGCGATTGTGGATCGGAATAATGATGTGGCGGATGCATCGGTGCGCTGGAGTATCGATGATTCAGATTTGATTACGTTACTTTCAAATGACGATGAGGAAAGTGGTTATACGAAAAAGAGCGCGTCAGTCCAGGTAAATTTAAATAGTTCATTTATCACTGATATAGTCCGGAAACTGGAAAAAGAGCAGGCAGACCGCGGATACCAGTATGCGATCGGAAGCGATATATACGGAGCAGGGTATCAGAACGGCGGCGTAGCGGTGCTGACGGCAGAGACGAAACCGGCGGCGAGCTTTGATGGGAAGCCGTGCCGGGGAAATGCGCGGATTGAGGTTACGTTCCAGATCAAGGATCAGACCTATGTAGCCAATGAAGGTGCGGCACTAAATCAGGATCAGTTGAAATTTGAGGTGGTGCGGACATTAAACGGAAATCGGAAACATCCAGATGAAACGATCCGGGTTACGGCACCGCAGGTCTTGAGTGCGTCTTTCACACCCGATTATTTTGACCGGAAAGATATATCGTGGACTGTCGGTGACGCAGCACTGATTTCGGTGGACGGAGAGGACAAGTCTGCCGGTGTGCAGGCGAAAAAGGATGCAAAATGGATCCGGGATCTGATCGCGGCAGATCAGGGCAGACATGTGAATACACCGTATGAAATACAGACAGCTTCCGGCAGCCGCACGACGAAGGTGACAGTGATCGGCGATGATATGCTTGGAAACCGGCAGACGGCATCGTGCAGAGTACAGGTGGATTTCCGGACAGTGGACGAATCGAAGATTTGTGTGGAAGGCATCAGCCTTATACCGAAAACGCTGCAATACGAGATCAAACGCACCCGGACAGGGGCAGGTTATCGTCCGGTGGAGGCATGGACGGGAACCGGTGCGAAAAAGCTGGCAGCGTCGGTATTTCCGGCGCAGGCGCTTAACCAGAAAGTGACATATCAGGCAAGTGATGATTCGTTGTATGTATCATCGGATGGAACCGTGACGGTCAATACGACGGCTTCCTGGATACAGGAGCTTGACCGTCAATACTTAAAATCAGGCAGCCATACGGCATATGTGACCGTGAAAACCGAGGATGGTGGCTTCACGGACCGGGCGGCAGTCACAATTCAGTATGAGGCGGTCGATCAGACATACAGCGGAGGTTCCCATTCGGGCGGCGGCTTGGGTGGAGGCTCTTCTTCTGGAAAGGGGGCAGCGGCAGGAAGCAGTGCAGCGAATGCAACCGGACCGGCATCGGGGTTCAGTGATTTGACAGGAGCGGGTATTGGAAATCTGACAGAAGGACAGGCAGGCCCCGGGCAGAATGCGGATGCGGCAGCTATACCGGAATATGTAGTAGCTGGAAACTGGCGGAAGAATGCAGATGGAAGCTGGCAGTTTGAAGCGGGCGGTAGAAGCTATGCTTCTGAGTGGGCGGCTGTCCACAATCCATATGCCGATCCGGCAAAGGGGCAGAGTACGTTTGACTGGTTCCGATTTGATGCAGATGGCAGGATGGTAAACGGCTGGTATACGGATGTGGATGGAAACACGTATTATCTCTGGACGGAAATGGATGGAACACAGGGGCGTATGCTGACTGGCTGGAACTGGCTGCCGGGAAGCGATGGAGTGTTTCATTGTTACTATTTTCAGGAAAAATCTGATGGAATGAGGGGACGTTTGTATCGAAATACGCACACCCCCGATGGGAATTTAGTCAATGCAGATGGTTCCTGGGTGCTGGACGGAATAGTACAGACGAGAAGCTGAGAGAGGAGGAGAGAAGAAAACAGAGGCAAACAGGAAAATGAAGTGGAATGACACGAAAAGAATAAAAAATGGGGGTATAAAAAATGAAACAGGATAAGAAAACAACCAATAAATCGGGATGTACAGCCGTACTGGCAGCAGCCATGATCGCAGCCGGAGGTTTCAGCGCTTATGCGGGCAATCAGGGGACGCATGGCGGTGAATGGAAGGACACAGAGAGTCTGAGATGGGAGTGGCAGAATGGAGAGATGAGTTTTTATGGAAATGGAAGTATTTTTTCAGAGCAGCACCCAGAGATCAGTGATCCGGAATATTACCTGAAAGAGGCAGTCTGTTATCCGGGGGAAGCAAATCCAGGGTGGAATACGAAGGGAGAACCGAAAGCAAATTATAGCTGGGCTTCGGTCGAAGAACTGCAGAAATTTGTCAATAGTTTTGACTGGATTCATTTGGATGAAAAAACGCGTCTTCTGTATGTGCATAACCGGATTGCAAACGGAGAGGGAGGTTTTAACCAGAATCATTATGGTTCGCCGGAAGAGGCAAAGGATTTCCCAGTTTTGGAAGGAGGCGTTGGCGTCTGCCGGGATTTCGCGGAAGAATTTCAGTTCCTATGCCAGATCGTAGGACTGGAGTGTGTGACCTACACGCCGGAATATCTCCATGATGCGTGCCTGGTGCGGATCGGCACGCAGTGGTATGCGACGGATCCGACCTCCAGCCTGCCGCTATTTTCAAATGCGAAAACATATCCGGTTGACTTTGAGACGGAGTTTTACCGCTATGAGAATAAGGAGCGGGAGCAGAGAAGAAAGGAGTATGAAGCGGATCCAGACAGTCTTGCCAATGTGCTGGCGCTGACCTTGAGTATGCGGGGAGAAGGGACGATTTCCGAGGCTGCCTGGGAGAAAATACAGGCACCGATGGGGCAGATAGAAGAACAGTGGGGACGACAGGAAATATCAAGACAGGAGTATGAAAAGGGGATTATCTCGCTGCTGAAATCAGTTTGGGGAACTGAAAAATAAAGAAAACGAGGGGCTGCCGGTGTTAAGGGGAGCGGGGCAGTAAAAACGAGGAGGAAGTTTATGGGGGAGTATCGGTACAGAGAGAATGTGAAACGGGGGATGGCGTTTGTACTGGCAATTATATTGGGAGGAATGGCTTTTTTGCCAGGATTCCCGGTTTTTCCGGCGAAAGCGGCACCTGCGAGCGGTCAGCAGACAACACTGACGACAGCCCATGGCGATACGCTGCTGGGACACAAGCTTTATTGTATCGATAAGGGCGGTTATGCGATCTGGGGAATTGCAGAAAAAGGGGATCTCTATGAAGCACACCGTCCCTCCCAGGCATCCGTTCCGCTGAGCAGTCAGGAACAGAAATATGTATTTTGGGCGCTGCTCTCGCTCAGAGCAGCGTTGGGGGATGAAAAGGCAAATACATTTATCCGGGCGATCAATGTGGCAGCAAAAGCACAGGGAAAACCGGAAATTATCAAGATGGTGTCCGAGGAAGATCTGAAAACAATCCTCTATGTTCCAGCTGTGCGGGCAAAATATCCGTGGCTGGAGGCAGCTGCGTCAAATAGTGAGGCGTACATGCAAATGGGAGGAATGCTGTCTGGCGGAGGCAGCGGAAAGGAAAATACCGGTGTCGGCGGCGGAAAGATTCCAGATGTGATAGCTTCCAGCACCTCGCTGGGAACGGCAAAACAGGTAGATGCGGCGACTCTGACGCTGTCGTTTGCGCCGGATGGCTCGGATTGGGATTTTATCCGTTCTGTACCGCTTGAATTTTCAAACAATGACGGTGTTTCATTCAGCCCGGTTCCGACCGATGGATGGACATATACAAAAACCGACTCGCAGATCATATTTAAAAATCCAAATCCAAAACCGTCGAAAGCCCTGATTCGTTTCCGGGTGGAAGGAACCCCATACGCTTCGGGCGGCGGGGGATATGCTTCGGCGGAGGAGGCGATTGACCAGTCGCTTCAAATCTGGGAGTGTGTGACCTGTTCGGGGACACACGGAGGCGGAACGCCTGCCAAAAGTGATCCGTGGATTCATCAGCGGATGGCATGGATGGAGCTCGGAATGGTTCCGGTCAATTATTTTGCTGCATTGGCGGGCGATCCAACCCCGGTACCGGAGCAGGGAGGCATTCGATTTGAGGTATTTAGGCATGAAGAGGATTTTACTTCCACCTATAATCTGCAGATGTACAAATACGATCATGAGACAGGGAAAGCGCTGGAAGGGGCGCGGTTTGGCTTCTTTGAGCGCTTTGACGATAAGAACAGGGTAAATACTGAGCGGGACGGAGCTGCCGAATTGTATGAGGGCGGAGAACCATATGCCAGCCATTATCAGGATGAGCCGGTTCTCTGGGATGGTTTCAGACAAGTGGGTTCGGCGGTAACAGATGGCGATGGCTACGCCTCCCAGACGGTGGAGCATGGTTATCACTATGACAAGACGTTCTGTGACGGTCATCCGGCACCGGCCTTTGTACCAGTTCCAGAGGAAGAGGAGGACGAAGAGGGCGAAGTCATCAATGAGGAAGAGATTGAGGCGGCGCAGGCAGAAAATATCCGCCTGGCAAATAGCTGGCTTTTGTGCGAAGAGGAATGTGAAGGAAAGGCGGGCGGAGACTTTGAGGGCGTCCATTTCCACTGGATAATGGAGGAGGTCGATGCAGGGGAGATAGAAGGTATCGTGTCAGACGGCGGCTCCGAGGGAGAAACACCCGATGCGGGGCCGACGACGGAGGCAGATGGGGAAACTTCGTATGCAAAGTCTGGATGCCAGGAGGACTGTGGGCAGACGTATGAGAAGTTCATTTCCATGAAGTACAGTTATACCTGGAAAGAATTTAAAGCGCGGGATGGATATATTCTGCATGATGAACATGCAGATGACCTGCCAATTGAGATTATCACAACCGATGCATCTGAGCATGGGGCAAATGCAGCCTTTGGAGGCGGATATTCGCGTGATGTGGTGCTGGGAACGAAGAGTGTGAGAAGGAGTCAGGGCATCGGAGAGGCTTCCGGAAATCAGAATGGAGAAAGTG
>ENA-UOJJ01003751-UOJJ01003751.1-human-gut-metagenome-genome-assembly--contig:-CS66-NODE-3751-length-15649-cov-4.777607_pt1 | contig 15649 bp, 22 predicted proteins | sample MGYA00242343_ERZ723890 | MGnify/ENA metagenome assembly ERZ723890 | reverse complement strand
CTGTACCTACTGCCTGCAGTTGGAATATTACAAACCCTCTGATTTTGTATACGAAAGCAGCGGAAAAAGGCGGGCTTTGAAGCATCTGGAATACCCCAAAAACCTGATCGGCGAGATCCTGGACACCGAAAACCCAAAGGAGCCTACCGAGTTTATGAAAAAGGAACTGGATGCGGCACTCGCAAAACTCGACCAAAGAAACCAGGATTTTATCCTGTCGTACTTCCGTGACGGAAAGACTTACCGTGAGATCGGTGAAACACGGGGCCTGTCCCCATCCAGGGTAAGGGAAGTCATGAACCGCGGGATCCGGAAGTTACGTATCATCCGGTTATGCCGTATCTTACAAGGCGAAATCATAACAGAGCAGGTGAAACCGGGAGAAGTTAAGGCGGAACCTGATGAAATTCCGATCGAAAGCTGTAACTTCAGTACCCGACTTTACAACTGCTTAAGACGAGCTGGAATTTTATCCATCAGTGAGTTAAGAGTGAAAAGCTGGTCGGAGTTGTGTCTGATCCGGAATTTCGGTGTAGCCTGCCAGACCGAATTGGAACAGTTCTGTGAGAAGAACCAGATTATCTTAAAAAGCGATAACTAACAAAACCAAACGGCTTCCTGCATAGGAGGCCGTTTTTTGCGCCGCTAAAGATATTTCCGATATCCATACTGAACATGTATGAACAAATCAAAAGAAAAGGAGAAAGAAAAAATGAGAGAGACACCTTACACAAACAACGAGCTATTCAATCGGATCTGTGATATGGTCACGTTGCCGGAAGGAATCCTGGACTACGCTAAGCCGGCGCCGGGACGGATCCCCATCACCGGGTATAACTGGGACGTATGGAGTTCCCTGCGCTTCGGGGAAAACGAAGGAATTTATCTTTGTATCGGCGCTGCATTTCAGCCTGAGAATCGCATCATCTATCTGGGCACTTTTAAGACATTACAGACGGACCTGGATGCCATGCGGAAGATGGGGAGGCTTCTGGCTGACATCGTATATACGGTCCGCGATTTTGTAAACAACAACCTGGATGATTTCGACTGGACCGGTTATGAGGTACGCGGTATCCAGAACGAAAAGACAGATCCGCATGGCGTAACGCGCAGAACCCGCGAAAACGCACTTGATGTGGTAAGAAAGATCGTCGATCGTTACGACGCAGTACAGTTATATGACCGTCCGGCCCATCGGTATGAATATTACAGCAAAGATTCCGATGGAAAACTGCAAAAGTTTGAGGATCTCGGTACCTGTCTTGCCGCAGCCAGTTCCTTCGATCCGTTTGACGGACATGAGGTACCGGCTGCATTAAAGGAGATGGTGGAAGAGATCTTAAAAACCTGGGCAATCCGCGGCCTTTGTGATGGTATGTACATCGCCAATGTGATCGCGAATGAATCTGGGACCGGAGACGGAATGTCCCATTTCGAGGCGGATGCCGGCACCAAAGTCCCGGAACCGGAACGGATTGCTGCCAGACTGCAGTTCGCATACAGTTCCACGATTCCGAAAACAGACCTTCCGGAACTGGTTCGAATCCTGTCACACCATACGAACGAGAAATGATAGGATGCAAAACCAGATCATCGCAACAAGCGATTAGAGGAAAACAAAATACGAAACAAAAAGGAGAAATGAATTATGGCAATGATAACAGTAGACGATTACCTTGACGCCTTCAAAGAAATGTGCGACTATGACGAGATTGATGCTAAACACTTTGGCAGCGAGAGCTTAGAAGCCATTATTCGAGATGATATCAAAAGCCGCCTTGAAGACGGCCTTATGTTCACAAAGGAAGCGCTGTCAAAAGTTGTAGAAGATGCATTGTATTCCATCCAATATGGTGATACAGATGATGCTAATGATCTGGCAGCTATCAATAAGGATTTTCACCACAGGTTCCCAGACGGGAGATAAGAAAGAAAGGAGTACCTCGATGATCTTTGTAACAGGAGATACCCACGGTGAGCCCAAGCGGCTGAACGCGGCAAACTTCCCAGAACAAAAAGAATTATGTCGCGAGGATTACGTGATCATCTGCGGCGACTTCGGATTGGTATTTGCAGAAGATAAGGAAAGCAAAACAGAAACCTGGTGGCTTAACTGGCTGGAGGATAAGAACTTTACCACGCTGTTCGTGGACGGAAACCACGAGAACTTCGACCGGTTAAACACCATGACGGAAGAAGAATGGCATGGCGGTCGTGTCCATAAGTTACGCGAGCATGTCATCCACCTGATGCGGGGCGAGATGTACCGGATCGACGGTGTGGATGTTTTTGCATTTGGCGGCGCCAGATCCCACGACATCAACGGACTGGCCAGCGCCGAAGAATTAAGACGCGACTATACGGCCGGCATCCTGCAGCCGGATGACCCTCTGATTTATGAAAAGCGGAAAATGCTGCGGACGACCAGATGCAGTACGAGAATCGAAGGCGTCGACTGGTGGAGAGCCGAGATGCCATCTGAGGCCGAGATGCTGCATGGATATGAGACCTTGAAAGCCAATCACTGGAAAGCGGATTTTATCATTTCTCATGACGGGCCGGCGTCCGGCCTGGCTATCTTAGGCGGCGGAGCGTTAGCGCCGGATCCGCTAACCAAATACTTTGAGAAGATCAAACAGAGAACGGATTATCACAGATGGTTTTTTGGTCATCATCACATGGACCATCAGATCACCGCACAGGATGCCGTAATCTACCATCAGATCACGAGAATTTTCTAACAGACAGGACCTGCACAACCGTGCAGGTCTTTTTGTATGCCATTTTTTCGTTTTTTACCAAAAAGTATTATCCGCAAAATAAGCAAGAAACTACTTGCCGAGTTATTCATCAGAAACACGCATCGGTTTCGGCTAGGCGCCATCCAAAACAGCGGAGGCTGCTTTTTTCCTTTTGTTTTTGCGGCTCTGCAATTCCCATACTGACAGTACCGAAGCAGGAGCATGCATTCCTATTCCCCTGAGGCTGTAGCGCATCAGGGAAAACGGACAGATGCGCCATACTGAAGCGAAAAGAGGGGGTGATTTTGTGGATGCGAATACCGTATTACACGAGCTTACAGCAGATGTGAAAGACCGGATCAATTACCTGGTTTATAAAGACGTCTGCCGCAAAGAAAATATTACGGTCCGCGACTTAGAGATTGCATACGAATATGCCCGCGTCAACGTAACAATGGTAGAGGAGTCGCAGACGCCTATGCTGGAGCTGTTTCTGCTGGACCGGCACCGTGAGCGCATACTCGATATGCAGATCATGGAGCTGCGGAATAGCTTATATCCGGAATGTGAATGTCCGTTAAGCCGTGCGGAAGTACGTCGTGTGGTAATGCAGGGTGCGCCGGCAAGAAAATAATCGAAAAATGGAACTGAAAACCTTCTCATCGTGAGGAGGTTTTTTATGCCGAAAAAGCAGTCTGACTTTCCCATACTGATACCGTAACCATTACATCACACAAGAAATGGAGGAAAATGAAAATGAAAAGATTAACAGAACATAACACGCGCAAGGCCGCACAGTCCATCTGGAAATGTGCTACCAGACACAACAGAAAGGCAGGTGCGACGGTATGAGAATGCAGCGATATTATTTGACCGATATGTCAGAAAAAGGAAGAGAAGCATTACCAGGTGTCCTGGATGAGATGGGATATGCCGGCCGTTACACGATGTCCGACAACAGTATCGCCATCAATTCCAACATGATCGGTCTTTCCAAGGCGATCAAGCGCGCAGAAGACAGCGCGCATAATGAACCGGGCCATCTGGGGTGCATTAAACAGGAGACACATTCGAAGGTCTGGATCCCGGAAACGGAAGCGGCGACACAGGATGCAGCTTATCTCCGGGCAGCCGAGATGGTAGAAAACGGCTGGAAAGTGGATAATGATGCGGAAACCAGCGTCAAGGCTCCGGTCGAGGATCGCTGGATCGATAGTTTCCTCCTGGACCGCCTTCGAAATGGCCGAAGATAAGGATCATACAGGATATGGACATCAGGAGGAATGAAATGGATAACTTTGCAGACAAATACTTATATCACGTGACCGATCGGGCGACGGCGGCAAAGATCCTTAAAAATGGACTCTGCCCCATGATCGGCCAGCGGAGCCGGCTTGCCGGGGAAGAAGATGAGAGAATTTATCTGACGGAAAAATCAAGTCTCCCATACTGGAAGCAGATCCTGGGACAGACCACCGTCCTGCGGATCGATGCATCCGGATTGGAAACGGAACGCATGGAACGGTTTGGATATGTCCAATATTCTGAATGGACGTATGACAAGCCGATTGATCCAAAATGGATCACGTGCTCAACCATACAGGCACATCTGACGGATGCTAAACATCGAGAGTTATGCCTGTCTTTTGTGGATACCATATCGCAAATCAGCATCCTGTTCGCGCGCTACATCACCTTTTATGATGATGACAACACCGAGAATAAGGAATGGGCCATGGATTGTTTCGATTACTGCCAGGATGTATGCAGAACGATGCAGTACGTCCTGCCGCACCTGAACTTTCATCTGGTCAGTGCGAAAGATCTGAGGACTCACTTAAAGATCATGGGCGATGGCGGATGTACTTTGTGTGACAGATACGAGCCATGGCTCGCCACCGCGGATCATCCAATGCGATTATGGCAGCTGCTTGGGCGGCATGCCCTTAAAACCAAAGAAACCGTCTGGCTTTACAACTGGTTAAGGGAAACATTCCCAAGACGGTTGCGGGTAGATACGGGAGGATGGACCGGCTGAGTCCAAAGAATAACGGGGCCGTCAATTGTCCAAAAAGAGGCAGATTTTTATCATAAGAGAAAAACAAAGGAGAAAAACATGAAACGAATTTTAAAAAGCGGAGATGTATGTATGGGAACCTGCGGAGACACGACTGGTCTTTACGATAGTGATGGCAACAGCCTGCATGTCGGCGACCTGGTTGCTGTGTGGACGCAGGATGTGAAAAACCGCGGCTGGAACGATGAGCCAGCGTATGTTGTTAAGGAGCAGGGTGGAAAACCGTTTATTATGGGTCTGAAAGCCACACATCTGGTCCGTGAGCACATCCTGAATGGCGATGTGTCCAACGAAGAACATTATGATACCGTCCTGGATACATACCGCTGCAACACAGACCTGACCTGTCAATCAAAAGACACTACCTGGAGCGTGATCCGCATAAAGACGTTTGATCAGGCTGCGGACGAAGAGATCTGGGGCGGTGTACGTCCGGTCAGTGAAGATTCAGAAACGGACCTGGAAGACGGGATTACGGTCTGCTGCGGATATGACTTCGGAATGGATCAGTTTGATGACGCCATCCGGTTCTGCCCGAAATGCGGGCGCAGAATCCGCAAGCAGGGGAATGCCTTTTGGGAAAAATAAAATCTGAACCACAGAGAAAGAAAAGGAGAAAAATATGAAACGGAAAAACACAAATGAAGAGTATCTTCCGATCCGGTTCATAAAAAATATGATTGAGAATCCGGATGCACCGTATTTTGCGGATGTCGCTGACTGTGATAAGCATTATGCCGAACTGGCGGACATCAGCCGGTACGGGGTCAAAGGCTCACAACGCCTGCATTTTTCCAGGACCGCTTTTGTCGCTGCGGACTGGACGAAATACAAACAGGCTTACAAGATCACGCCGGAACTGGCGAAAGACCTGCTCGGAATGGATGACTTATCCTTCCCGGCCGGAAAGATCAAGATGCCATTTCGGACGGTATATTTTGACCTTTCCGATCTCCGCATGACTTCGACCGGAGACGGCATTTCCGATACGGCACATGCGTTCATCGAAGGGATTTTCCTGACATACGGAAAGGTACCCTTTGAGGGCGAAGAAACCGGATTTGCAGGATTCGTCGTTTTAACCGGCGTACCTGAAACGAAGGAATTGCTATTTGGAGGTGTTTCTTTCGCTGTCGATGACGCAGATGACAGCCAGACCCTAAATGACCTGATCGAAGCGAATGCCGGCATGCCAGAAATCAAGCAGGCATTAAGGACAGCGTTACTGCTGGCGGCATATATCTCATCCGAGAAGCCGGATATCACGGAAAACGAAGTACAGAAAACGTTTTATCGTCCATCCGGAAAGCTGAAGACATCAGCAGTCAGGAAATGGGATATCGGGGTCCGCTACGCAACGGAGGTACGGCGCAGGCTGGCAGAAACGTCAGGTGCAAACCAACCGCACGGTGCTGGAAAATCTCCGCGCCCACACATCCGGAAAGCCCATTGGCATATTTACCGGATTGGGCCAGGACGCAAGGAGATGAAAGTTTTGTGGCTGGCACCGATCGAAGTCAATTGCCGCATCGGGAAGGAAAAGGCTGAAACACCTGCTGTCGTCCGGGTCCTGAAATAGGAAAAGGACGGGATCTGCAGTTAATCGGCCGATTCCTCCAATCCGGCTATACGCAGCCGCATACCAACAACATTAAGCGGCACCATAAGCAGAGCTTCGGCTCTGCTTTTTTATTTGTATCGAATCTCTGCCATTATATCGCCATACTGATAGCGTAAACAATCATTTCAAGAAATGGAGGTACCAAGAATGAAACGAGAACTCAAAAAACAATTAAAAGAACTGCAGACAGCGTATCCAAATTCGCACCTGTTTCCGGATGAAGAGCTGGACGAAGCGTATATCCGCTATTTTCATGACGGCCTGCTCGGAAGCGGCAAGGAATACGGGATATCCGTATATGATCTGGACGAAATCGCATGGCTGAACACCCTGATGGGATATCAGCTGCCATGGAAAGACGCCCTACAGTTAAACCGTGAATGCTGGGAACTGAATCACGAGATTTCGGTTCTGGAGCTGGGAGCAAAGCATAAAAAGCTGGTAAAGACTGCTGCTAAAAACCGGAAGCTCCAGCTTGATTTTTCCAGGTGGGCAACGGAAACGCCAAAAGCGATCTGCTATTCATTTGAGGAAAATTAAGGAGGTGTGGCCGTGGCGCAGACAAAATACATCCATGTATCATTTGACGTCGTGGATACTTTTAAACCGCGCGTCCCGAAAAGCAGGATAGAAGGAGAGGATGACGCAATTCCGAGAATCTGCGTTGCAGCCCGGCTTTTGGACTGCGTCAATGCGATGCCATCCGGACCGGAGACGATACAAGCCATGCAGCGGCTTGGTCTGCCGGTCGTCGTTCATGCTTATTACATGCAGGCGCAGGAAATATGGAATACAGAAGCGATTATCCAGTATGTACCTGATGCGCGATGTTATGGCGAATCATGGGTCCGTACCGTGCCAACGCATGTACACCGCGTGGATTATCAGGTCCTGGAGCCGCAATTTTACCAGACAAAAACCGGGCCTTTAAGGCTTCTTGGAGCCCAATTTAAGCGCTGTCCTTTCTCGGATAACGTAACAAGACTTGCGGATTTATTCCGTCTGCACGATTCCAGTACATTTGCTAGATTGATACGAAAGTGCGGATATGCAAAAGTCATGTTTAACCTGAAGGATGAATTTTTGAGACTGTTAGACACAAAAACTGAATCACAAGAAAAGGAGTTAAACCATGGGTAATCAGAAGAAAGCTTCTGCAACTTTAGAGAAACGAAAAAAGCATTCGAGGACCAATGCTACGAAGCATACAAGTTTTGGTGGAGTATGTCGCACGGAATGTCACAGTTAGAACTGCTTGAAACGGTATCTAGTCTGGTCGCAAAAGAAACGGAAAAGCTTGTATCCGACACGGCAACTGCTGAAACAGATCAGGAAAAACTGATCGCCACAGCGAAAAACCAGGGCTTATCCGGCTCTGGCGGAAATTTATGGGAGAGCAGGGACGCATTCTTAAAAAATGAATTTCTGGATCAGCGTTATATGGCTTCCCTGTTCAATATGATGAGAATGCCAGACTCCTTACGAAAATTCTACACCAATCACTACGTTAAACCCACCGGACAGCCAATCCTGGCCCCGTACTGGGTAACGATGAAAGTCGACGGCCGATACGTCACCCAGGTTGTAGCAACATCAGCAGATGAGGCAAAAGGGTTAGCAGAATCAAAGTTCGCGGATGCGGACCTCGGCCCGCTCGAAGTGGTTGGAAGTGAATGCATCATCATCGAAGATGACAAAGGGAATTTTGTTTGGGAAAAATAAGAAAGCTTTGCGCCATAAGAAAATCACAACATGGATATTCGGAGGCTCTAATGAAGAAAATAAGACGATTGTGCATATGGCCAGGACAGGATCCTGCGCCCAAAATGCACACATTGTATGAATATCATGGAAAGTTTGGAACAACAGGATCAACGATATTGTGGTTCTTGGAACAGCCTAAAGTAGGAAGTCGCGTATATGGAATTCACGCAGACAGTCGGTATTCTCCATATATGCCAGGACAAGCATTTCGATATGCTGAGTTTCAGGCAATTACGATTGATGCTATTTATCCGGATGATTTTGTGATATGTCATGCGTAAGAAAACAATATTATACCAGAACAAAGGAGAAAAGATATGAGCGAATGGAATGCAGGATATTATGGAAGCGGATTAAGACTAAACGAGGAGGAATTTATGAGTTTCTTTAAACGGTACCTGGTATTAAACCCGAAGGAATTAGAAACGGCAATGGAATACTCCTATGAGGAGTTTGATCCGGCAGCCACTTATGACCCGGATGAAGCATTTGATCTGACCGCCGAGGCTTATCAGGATTGCGGATACGTTCCTTCTAACTTAGCAGGAACGGAAATTGCTATGGATCCTGAATCAGAGAAAAGATTCGGCATCGTAAGAATCCCGGCCGATGATATTTATGATGGTATGCGTTTTATGCCATACCGCGCGAGCGGTAAGTTTAACGTGCCGTATATCACGGCGGGCAAAGAGAAAAGCAGGAATCCGGAATTTGTAGACTGGATCGACCTTCGTGCAGAAACCAGTTATATGGTTTTCTGCGATCGCGATCTGGACGGGCCTATGAGTTTTGTAAGGAAACCATATGACTCATACGAAGATTTTGTGGATGAGTTCCGGCGTAAGATGGGGCAGTACCTGCCAAAAGATTTTAACTGGGATGAACACATCGGAAGATTTAACTACTCCGCATACTGCTAATTTTTATCGAGGTTTCCTACTGCAGGAAACCTCATTTTTATGTAGAAAGGGAAACAAGAGAGTGTTCCCGGAGAACACCCATCAATACCAAACAGTAAAGCAAAAAAAGAGGGCTGCGGAAAATGCAGTCCTCTTTGTAATAATATTCAGTTCATTCTATTTTTGCGTTAGACGTACTCCGACCAGCGATAACTCATTGCTTCCTAAGCCTTTTTGTATCATTTCGCCATTCGCTCCGCCGCTTCGCGGAGACTGTCTGCACTATATCCCATAAGAGACATATGCATCCACTCCCCATATTCTTCCACACATTCGGCTTCCATGTACAGGTCGTCCTTCGTGATATGGCGGCGCGCAATAATCTCATCTAGTTCCTTTTTCTCTTTCTCAGACATATTTGTTCCTCCATTTTGATATATAATTTAATCAGTGCATATTGTTCCAGATGTGCGAGCGCAAAATCTATTCTTCTGGATCCGGGTCCCCGGTTTCCCAGAGGAAATCTCCATGCGCATCTTCTACGGCAACGCAGTCACCATCAATATCTTCCAGTTTTCCGAAATCTGTGTTCTCGTACTCGCTGATGGCCAGCTTCTTGGCTTCCTTGATAGTTTCCGCAAGAACTCTCGCAATAAATCTGCCTTCTACTTTCATCGTCACATAGTATTCCTGCTTTTCTGGAATATAATGCTCGCGGTAGAATCTCCACATTTCTTCATGGTTATCCATCAGTTCAATCAGACTCATCATGTAGCCAGGGTCCTGGAATTCTGCCTGTAAAAATTCATCCAGGCAGACCCACAGGCTGCCACAGAAGCCGGTATCTGCAATAAACGTATCGTGCGCACCGTCCATGAGTGCTCTTGCACTATCTCCGTCCGTTGCGACGCTCATCGTATTCTCTTCCACGGATTCCGCTGCAATGTCGCCGATCGTATGGAGCAATTCTTTCAGCGTCTCTCCGTGGGCGAGCATCCATCGAAGCTTATAAGCTTCATAGCATTTTTTCTCAAAGACGCTTTTTTCTGCTTCCAGAGTGCTTTTCGTTCCATTTGATCTGTTTTCTTTGACCATCGTTTTTCCTCCGTCGTTCCCACAGCCCGGTAAAATACCATTCGGCTATGTTTGCATGTTTTCTTTGAGTGTTTATTGGTCAGATGTGCTCCGGCCAGCGATAGCTGATCACATCCGGGGTTTCTTTTGCAAATGCAGCAAAATTAAAATGAAATCCCAGTTCCAGTTCAGCCACATTACGAATACTTTCCCTGTCATCTGCAGTCAGGCCAAGCACATCCATACCATTGTCGTCGTACCATTTGATCACATCCAATGCTCGTTCTGCACCGATATCGTATCCAAACAAGGTGTTTAACCACGCCCATCTTTCAGAATCTTGAACGTTCATACCGTAATCATGCATCGCACGGTACGTATGCTCAAAGACCCCGGCTGACACATCTTCACCGATCTCCTCACTGGCATGGCTCACGACATATGCCTTCTTTTCCTCAATGCCTTTTGAGATCCCGTATTGCATGCGGGCGATGTTTCCGAATTCTTCCGCTGGGATATTCTGCATTGCTTTTAGTGTAATTGCTGTTGTGTTCATTCTTTGTCCTCCTCAATTCCTGATTTTATGATTCGCTATCAGTATGCCGACCGCACTCCGGTAATACGCACAAAAAATGGATTGTGCCCTGCTCCTGTTCCCATGTCTTCCGCAGATATATGAGTGCGGGAATGGTATTTTACTCATGTTCAGTGGCATGCCGGTTTGCATACTGTTTGTGTTAGTTCAAATGCCAAGAAATGGAGGAAGGAAAGGAAATGAGTGAAAATGAGACAAAGAAAACAATTTCGCTATGAAAAAACAGCAACTCTAAATTTATTGCGAGGGTGGACCGGAAGACTGGCAAGACGCAGCGGCTGGCTCATCATGCGAATCACGTATCGGCTCTTATGGCGCTGTGTACGGATTGGCCGGAGATGGCTCATGCAATGAACCTAATCGGTGCACTGCATGATGCCGGGAAGTTGGATCCGAGATTCTGCGCAGCGATTGACCGCGCAGCAGCCGATCCGGATGCATCTTGCCGGGCCGGTGTGAACCATGCACTTGCCGGCGGTTTGATCCTGCGAGATCTTCGCAGGGAATTGAAAGCTTAAAAGAACTTGGAATGATTCATGAAGTATAGGAGGCGAGATTAATGAATAGAAAAGAGTTTTATAATATTGTTAAAACTGAAGGATTAAATAAGTTCAATATAGGTGATTCTTTTGAAATACCCAAAGTAGCAAACGTTGTAGGTTGTATCAATGATAATGGATGGGTTGTATATGAGACAGATGAAAGAGGCGCATATCATGTTATTTCAAAACATTTATCAGAAGAAGAAGGCTTAGAGGCTCTACTTGTTGAATTGAGAAATAAAAAGAGAAAAGAGGCAATTATGAAAAAATTGCGTAAATAAGGAAAGTTACCAGGTACCGCCATATGAAGCATTGCGAGGAATCATGGAATCCATTTACTGGAAGCCAACGATTCGATGGGTAATCGATGCGGTCCGCATGATGAGTCCGCGGCAAGACCGGAAGGCAGCATGGAAGTAAGGAAAATGTACTGGTGGAAACACGAAGAGCCGTTCCCGGCAACCAGCTCCGCGCGGATTATCCGCAACATGGAGTGCGAATTAAAAGACGGGATCGACCAGCCACGCAAATTCGAGGATTATGAAATTACCTGGAATCCGATTGATGGTTGTGTCGAACCTGAAATTTACGAAGCGTAAAAACAAAATTACATTCCCCATCTCAAATTGAGGTGGGGATTTTTTTATTCGCCTCCTGCCGGATATGCCGGCGATAATTTTCGCTCTTTTTTCGACGGATCCGTATACATACTGTTTACGTACATTAGTAGGAAAGGTATTGAGAAAAAGAAAATGCCTAAGAATTTGTCAAGATATGTAGCAACGTGCGCTACATGAAATTCGTTCCTTATGGAATGTACTGAGAATCGTCTCCGAAAATGTTACCAAAGTGCGGTAATTATGTGCGGCGATGATATGGAACTGGACATGCTTTACGTATGTCCAATAAAAGTGTAAAAAAAATAAAAAAATAAAAAAGGAAGGCGTCCGCGGTCGTACGGGTGTCGAAGGAGGAAAATTATGAAAGAGTTAAAAAAAATCGAAATGATTTGTGGTCGTGCAGCAGCGTTGGGGTGTACGGAAGACGTCCAGATTGAGATCGAAAGAAACTATAATTTCTTTCGGGAATATCTGGAAATGTTTCCAGACCAGCGTATGATTGAGGCCCTGCGTAGCGCTTCCCTTCTCGGTAAGATTTTTGTTACCGGAATGGAAGACGACACAGTGCCGACATACCGGACGTATGTTCTTGGAGTGTTAAAAGCACTCCAGAAATACGAATGGGATGATCGTGCACAAGCGCGGCTCTGGCGCGCGGGCGCAGAAGAGGAGTGGTGTATCGCGAAAGCGTATACCATGAGTCGTAGCACACAGGTGGTTTCTCCTGACGGGAAGACCATCAATGTGCGGCTTGGTGCCGGCGAAGGGTACGATGGCGACCACAACGACGTGTGGTTGTGGCTGACCATCGACTATGATTGGGAACACCTGTGCCGGCGTTTCCCGATCGGCCGCGCTGGGACAGAGCGCGCTCTGGCAGCGTACGAGGCAGCCTGCAAAAAGGCAGCTGAGTGCGAGTCTTCAGCTCTGGACGATGAGCTGGGGGACGCTGAGTACGTAGCCTGACACACAACCCTTAAGCCTTCTCCGAGAAATCGGGGAGGGCTTTTTTATGCCAAAAAGTGTTATCCGCAAAAATTCCAATTTTCTCGCAACTGCAACATACTGATAAAAAGGAAAAGAGGAATCAGAACATTGAAAATTTTCCGCAAAATACAAGAAGCAAACAAAAAGAAAATACGATGGTTCAGTCCAAACCGTCTCCGTTTAGATCCGCACAGGTGGCAGGTGATGGGCGATAGCCAGGTAACACACCCAAACAAAGGCATCATTCTGTCAAAACATACCCAAGAGCTGGTCGACAGCGCAAAAGAAAAAATCAATAACGTGCTGGTAATTGGCGGACCAGGAAGTGGAAGATCATGGCATGTCGTTCTTCCAAATCTGTTGCAGATGAATGGTTCGTATATTGTTCTGGATCACGATGGCACTCTGTTTATGACCACGAAAGAGCTTTTTCGTCAATCCGGCTATCGAGTCATGCTGTTAGATTTTTGGAATGGCCCGGAAGATCGCCAAACGGATTCATATATTGGAAAAGGAATCGAGGAATACAATTACAATCCGTTCCGTTATCTGCGAAGCGATGCTGATATTGATGCTATGATTGACTGCATGATGTTGAATACTCAAAAATATGCAAGCACGGAACGTGTAGTCGATGATTCGGATGAAACAATACTTGAAAAAAGTCTGCTAAAAGCGTTCATCTGTTACATTCTGGATCATATACCGAAGGAACGAAAAGACCCGGCAACATTAATTGCTATGCTGCGTTGTGGAAGAACGCAAAAACAACAGGACCTGGAAACGTATGAGCAAAACATCCGTCGATTCCGACAGGAAAATCCAAAAGACCGCTGTGCTTTGGCGTACGCACCATTACTGGAAATCCCGATCAATATCAGACTGCAAATCATGAAGCTCGTTTCTTATCGTATTGGTCTGTTTCCTCAGTCATACTTATCGCTCATCATGCGTCCAGGAAATACAGATTTTGGAGTGCTTTGTCGAACAAAATACGATTCTGTATATTTTTATCCCGTCAATGGGAAGCGGTCTGGAATGGTACGTTGGAACATTCTTTACTCAGTTAACTGATGTGTTGAACAATCGTACTGCGAATCGTGTTTCTGAACATCCCGACCGCCAGCTTAATATGATTCTGGATTCCACGCCGGACGATATTATTATTCCGAATTTCCATAAGACATTGCGGGTATGGGCAGATATCGGCATTTCATCCATGCTTTGCGCCTGGTCTTTTGAGTGGCTGCAGAAGGTTTATACGGAAACATGGCGGACCATATTCCACACATTTGACACTCTGGTATATCTCGGAACATCTGACTTGGAATCATTACCGCCGGATCTAAGACAATATCTGCTGGCAGAATTGAAATCAAGAGTGCCCAATGAACAAGATTGTTTTTCTTATATGCCACAAAAACGGGGTCGAACATTTGATGCAGAACTTATCGAGGTTTTGCGTTGCGTTTCATTGCAGTTAGATCAGTGCTTCATCGCTATTAAGGGACAAAGGTTCGCTTTGGATCAGCGGTATCATACCCAGGAGCATCCGAACTGGAAGCATCTGCATCGAAACGTATAATTCCACAAAAATAGCGGCGCTGATATCCATACTGATTACAAATTACAAAATAAGGGAGGGAACAAGCCATGTCAGAAGTTAACAAACTGGTTGTGCACGCCGGATTGTTCCATACGGATGATGTTCTGTGCGCCGCTATGGCACGGGCCATCAACCCGGAGGTCTGGATTGTGCGCACAAATACGGTAGAAAAAGATGACGCAAGAAATGATGGCACGAACGGTATTTATGTTGCAGATATCGGAGGCGGGAAGTACGATCATCATCAAAAAGATGCTGCCGTACGTGAAGACGGCGCCAAATACGCCGCCTGCGGCCTGTTGTACAACGAATGGAAGGATGAACTCTTTAAAACGCCGGAGGGACAGGCATATTTCGAGGAAACGTATATCAAGCCGATCGAGTTAATGGATAATACCGGCACCCCGAATGCTCTGAATCTGGCCATTAACGCCATGCGACCGGATTCCGATATTCCGGACCCCGGCGGGATCCGCATGAATGTAGCGTTTTATGATGCCGTAGACCGTATGTCGGAAATTCTGGAAGCGGAGCGTTACAGGGTGAATGTTCTCGGTAAAACAGTCCCGGAGATCAATCCGGCAATCTTACAACATCTGCCAAAAGCGATCCAGGATAAGTCATTCCCGAGCCAGTTCTTACAGTCCAATGCGCATAAAAAATATATGACCGTACAGGACGATATCTATGCCGAGAAAATCAGCAATCCGTTAAGTGCCGCGCTGACCGCCGTTGCAGTCAACCATCCGGAACGGGCAGAAGCAATGATTCAGGAAATCGCGGGCAACGAGCAAAGAATCGCACAGGCGGAAGAAAGAATGAAAGAAACGGTAAAAGACTGCCTTGCAAAATCCGACGGTAAAATAGTGGTGCTTCCAACCAGCTTAAAATGGGGGCCGGTGCTCGGAAAAAGCGATGCAAAATTCGTAATTTATCCAAATATCCGGCAGGAGGGAGCATATACGCTCCAGTGCATTCCGATTTCGAGAGACGATCGCTCCAGCCGCATTCCTTTCCCGGAATCATGGGAGCAGGAAAAACCGGAGGGTTGTGAAAAAATCTATAATGGATACATGGCTTTCTTCGATTCCAGGGTACACGCCATAAATGCCGCAAATGG
>ENA-UOJJ01003749-UOJJ01003749.1-human-gut-metagenome-genome-assembly--contig:-CS66-NODE-3749-length-15652-cov-9.214657_pt1 | contig 15652 bp, 9 predicted proteins | sample MGYA00242343_ERZ723890 | MGnify/ENA metagenome assembly ERZ723890 | reverse complement strand
GCGCAGGAAAGCCTCGCAGAGCGTCGTGGGCAGCTGATAGATCAGGCGGGCAATGCCCAGATGGTCATAGCTGATGACCTGGCGCTCGGTGTCGAACACCTTGCCGACTTCCATAGCAATCTGTGCTTCCTTGAAGCTGGAGGCCAGATCTTTGATGTTGCCGATGGGCGTGCCGATGCCGACGACCGCCTTGATATAGTGGTCGCCCTGCAAAGTGTCGACGATGGAGGCCGCCAGCTTTTCCATATCGCGGGTGTTGTTGTCGGGCTTGATTTCCTTGACAAGGACGGTGTCCGTCTCGCTGATGTTAAAGACGAAGTCTTTTTGTTTGTCCGGGAAAAGACCGCTGACGACATCGTAGGCGGAAATATCGTTGCCGGAGGTCACGCGAATCAGCAGCACAACACGCTGCACGTCGGAGACGAAGTGCAGCTCCCGCGCCTTGGCGTAGATATCGCCGGGCAGGATGTTGTCAAGCACGACGTTCTTGATGAAGTTCGTCTTATCGAATTTTTCGTCGTGATACTGCTTGATGCTTTGCAGGCTGATGGACAGCATGGCGGCGAACTGCTCAGCCGTGGTGTCGGTGCCCTCGACAAAGACAGCATAGTCGTTGTGCTTTGCGTTGGAGAACTGGTGATAGGCATAGCCATCACGCACAAAAGCATCCCCGGCAGTCTGACGCACGGCTGCAACGCCCTCACGCACTTCGCCGATCTGCCCCAGTTCAGAGCAGGAAATGACGGTGCCGGTCTCATCAATGACGCCGACAACACGATCCACTGCGTCTTTCATCTGGTAGACCACATTCTGGAATACCCTGTTTGCCATAATATGTGACTCCCCTTTTGCTGTTATTTAGACAGTCTGCACCGGTGTGCAGTGCGGGCTATGGGTGTTTGGCAAAATTGCCGTTTGGTAATCTGCCCGAAAACCAAAACTTCATAATGTATATTTTACACAATTCGCTTGGCTTTTGCAACATATTTTCACGAAAATCGAAAGATTTTCTTGTACATTTTTTAAATCAGCGCAAAAAATGTACCTGCCGGTGTTTTCCCGGCAGGTACAACGTCCGTCATTTTGACGATTTTTCCTCTTTTGTCTGGTTCATGGCACCGGTGCCGCCCTCGACGACGCCGCGGCGCTGGAACACATAGGTGATGCTGCGGAAGAAAATCTTTACATCATTCCAGAATGTCACATGGGCGGCGTACTCACCGTCGTAGCGGGCTTTGACGTCAATCGGCAGCTCGTCGCGTCCGTTGACCTGTGCTAAGCCGGTCAGGCCCGGGCGGATGTCGTTGGCGCGGACCTTGTCGCGCGCCTCGATCAGGTCGTACTGGTTGTACAGTGCAGGGCGCGGGCCGATGACGCTCATCTGCCCTGCCAGTATGTTGTAGATCTGCGGCAGCTCGTCCAGGCTCGTCTTGCGCAGGAAAGCACCGCTCCTGGTAATGTAGCTGTCCGCATCTTTCAAAAGGTGCGTGGGAACGTCGTGCGGGGTGTCGCCGCGCATCGTGCGGAACTTCAGGATGTTAAAGTGCGTTTTGCCCTTGCCGACGCGGCGCTGCTTGAAAAAGACCGGTCCCGGGGAGTCGAGCTTGATCCACAGCGCGACCAGCCCCATCGGAATTGCAAGAATGATCGTGGCTGCCAGCGAAAGGATAATGTCCAGCAGGCGCTTGCCGTAACGCTCGTACATAAATCAGCCCTCCTCGGCGGGATGCTCTGTCTCCCGGAGCTTCTGCGCAATCTCCTCCCGGGAGAAAAGCGCGGTGTTGCCGGTGGCGGCCACAACGGTGTGGTCGGCGCGCACGCGGCGGTTGGGGTGGTAGGTCGGGACCATCTCCTGCAGAACGTCGACGACCTCGTCGTTGTTGTGCCGGGCAGATTCCTTGAGCCGCTGCAGGTCGGTGTAGAATTTTTCCAGATCGATCTGCATGGGCGGCGCGATAAAGATTTTGTTGTGGGCGGTTTTGGCCATCTTGTCCTGCTCGGAGTCCATGAGCAGTTCCTCGTACAGCTTTTCGCCGGGGCGCAGACCGGTGACCTTGACCTGCATATTTACGCCCGGCTCGTAGCCGTAGAAGCGTATCAGGCGGTTGGCCAGATCCATGATCTTGACCGGCTCGCCCATGTCCAGCACGTAGATGCTGCCGCCCTTCGCCAGACCGCCGGCCTGCAGAACGAGCTGCGCAGCCTCGGTGATGGTCATAAAGTAGCGGACAATATCGGGATGCGTGATGGTCACAGGGCCGCCGCGCTTGATCTGCTCCTCAAACAGTGGGATAACGCTGCCGTGGCTGCCCAGCACGTTGCCGAAGCGCACCGCAACGCAGGTCATTGACGTGACCCGGGAGAAGGTCTGGATTAGCATCTCGCACAGGCGCTTGGTGCAGCCCATGACGTTCGTCGGGTTGACAGCCTTGTCTGTAGAGAGCTGGACGAACCGCTCCACGCTGTGCTCGGCGGCGGCGGTCAGCAGGTTCTTGGTGCCAAAGACGTTGTTCTTGACGGCCTCGGCGGGGCTGATTTCCATCAGCGGCACATGCTTGTGCGCCGCCGCGTGAAAGACGACGGACGGATGATAGGTGTCGAACACCTCGTCCAGACGTGCTTTATCGCGGATGGAGCCGATGAGGGTGATAACAGGAGCCTCGGGGCCGTACTTGTTTTTCAGCTCGGTTTCCAGCTCATAGGCGCAGTTCTCGTAGATGTCAAAAATCAGCAGACGGCGGGGCTGGTAGCGCATGATCTGACGGCAGAGCTCGCTGCCGATGGAGCCTCCGCCGCCCGTGACGAGAACGATCTTGTCATGCAGGTACTCGGAGATCTGGGCATTGTTCAGCTGGATCTCGTCGCGGGAGAGGAAGTCCGCCGTGTTCAGCTCACGGAAGCCCGCCGCCACAGGATTGCCGTTCTCGTCAACAGCCTGCGGGTCACTGATCATCCGCACGCGGCAGTGGGTGGAGTTGCAGAGGTTGATGATCTCGCTCAAACGGTCACCCTTGACCGTCGTGATGGCGATGACAATCTCGAGAATATGATATTTGCGCACCAGCTCCGGTATGTCGGAGATCGTGCCGCGCACCGGTACGCCCTGCACGCGCAGGCCCTTTTTGGTCAGGTCGTCGTCAACGATGCAGACCGGGTTGCCGAAGCTCTGATTTTTCGTCTTGCAGAGGTTGACGGCCCACGCACCGGCGTTGCCGGCGCCGACAATGAGCAATGGCGTGTTGTCCTCCGGCTTGTTGGCCTTGGCGTTGCGCATCGTCAGGACCAGCCGCCACAGGAACCGCACGCCCGCTATGGCCGCCGTGTTGAATACCGCGCCGAAGATCAGCACCGCGCCGGAGATCGGGCGGCTGTGGTAGATCAGATCGAACAGCATGATGATGCCCGTCGCCAGCCCGGAAAGGCAGGTCAGGCGTGCAAGGTCGCGCATACCGGCGTACTCCCACATGATCTCATACAGCCCGCCGAACCAGAACACGATCATATAAATGGGCAGGACGTATAAGAGCATCGGGGCCATGGCGCGCAGTATCTCCACGCGGCGGTAGGCGTCGCCGCTGTCAAAGCGCAGCATGACGGCCAGCCAGTAGCAAAGTACAATGAGCCCGCAGTCCAGCAGCATCAGTGCGATGCGGCGCGGAAGCCCTTTTATCAGTTGTTTTGAGACCTGTTGCATCGATTCCATCCTTACTATACGTTCTTCTATCTGAAAACGGGCGCAATACGGCCCGGCAAAATTGTCATATAGATTATTATAACACAAAAATGCCCCATTTGTCCTACTTTTGGGCAGACAAATGGGGCTAATGTTGTATAAAAATCGTGGTAAATTTTTGGTAAAACGGACGAAACCGATTTACTCGACGGTCACGCTCTTGGCCAGATTGCGCGGCTTATCGACATCCAATCCCTTGGCGCAACTGACGTAATAGGCCAGCAGCTGCAGCGGAATGACCGACAGGCTCGTGGCAAAGTGCGGGTCGGTCTTGGGCACGTAGACCGTGAAGCCCGCAGTGTCCTCGATGCTGTAATTTCCGTAGGTGGTCAGGCCCATCAGGAAGGCACCGCGGCTCTTGACCTCGACCATGTTGGAAACGCTCTTTTCAAACAGGTCCGGCTGGGTCAGGATGCCGACGACCAGCGTTCCGTTCTCGACCAGAGAAATCGGGCCGTGCTTCATCTCGCCCGCGGCGAACGCCTCAGAGTGGATGTAGCTGATCTCCTTAAATTTCAAACTGCCCTCGAGCGCGACGGCGTAGTCGAGGCCGCGGCCAATGAAGAAGGCGTCCTTGGCGTTTGCGTACTTGCTGGCAAACCACTGGATACGCTCCTTGTCGGCCAGGGTCTTTTCGATCTTCTCGGGCAGAGCCTCCAGCTCGGTGACGAGGTGCTCATACTGGCCGTCCGCCAGCGTGCCGCGCACACGGGCAAACTCGGTAGCCAGCAGGTAGCAGGCCGCCAGCTGGGTGCTGTAGGCTTTGGTGGTGGCGACGGAGATTTCCGGGCCGGCCCAGGTGTACATTGTGGCGTCGGCCTCACGGGCAATGCTGGAGCCGACGACGTTCACAATGCCGATGGTGCGCACACCGCGCTCCTTGCACAGGCGCAGGGCGGCCAGCGTGTCGGCGGTCTCACCGCTCTGGCTGATGACCATAGCGAGTGCGTCCTTTTCGAGCACGGGATTGCGGTAACGGAACTCGCTGGCGACATCGACCTCGACGGGGATGCGGGCCAGGCTCTCAAACACATAGCGCGCGGCCATGCCGACATGGTAGGCGGAGCCGCAGCCGATGATGTAGAGACGATGAACATTCCTGATGGCCTCCTCGTCAAGGGCCAGCTCGGACAGGTCGATCTGGCCGTCCTTGAGGCGCGGGGAGATCGTATCGCGGACAGCGGCGGGCTGCTCGTAGATCTCCTTCATCATGAAGTGCTCGTAGCCGCCCTTCTCCGCGGCCTCGGCGTCCCACTCAATGGTGGTGGACTCGCGGGTGATGGGTTCCTTGTCGATGTTGAAGAACTCGATGGAGTCGGGGGTCAGGCGGGCAATCTCGAGATTGTCAATGTAGTAGACCGTGCGGGTGTACTTGAGCAGCGCAGGAACGTCGGACGCAATGATGGCACCGTCCTCGCACTTGCCGACGATGAGCGGGCTGTCCTTGCGCACTGCGTAGATGACGCCGGGCTCGTCGGCAAAGAGCACGCCCAGCGCGTAGGAGCCGCGGACATGCAGCATCATGCGGGTGATGGCGTCCAGTGCGTTGCCTGCGGACTCGCCCATGTAATAGTAGTCAAGCAGCTGGGCAACGACCTCAGTGTCGGTCTGGGAGACGAAGCTGAAGCCCTTGTTGATCAGACGCTCCTTGATCTCCTGATAGTTTTCAATGATTCCGTTGTGTACGACGGCAATCTTCTGGTCACGGGAATAATGCGGGTGTGCGTTGACGACGGACGGCTCGCCATGGGTCGCCCAGCGGGTATGGCCGATGCCGCAGCTGCCGGGCACGGCGCTGCCGCCGTCGGTCATCTCGCTCAGGACCTTTAGGCGGCCCTTGGCCTTGACGACCTCGATCTTGCCGGCGGCGTTCTGCACCGCCATACCGGCAGAGTCATAGCCGCGGTATTCCAGCTTGGCCAGGCCGTCCAGCAGAATGGGGGCGGCCTGTGCCGCGCCGGTAAAGCCTACGATTCCACACATAACAGGTATCCTCCCTTTGTTACAGCGTTGAAACTATACTTTCCATTTTATTGGATTAGAGCAAAATACTTTTACAGTATATGCCATTTGGGTTCAAATGTCTATAGCTTTACGCAGATTTTGTACAGATGTGCGCAGCATAAAGACAAAGCGGGCAGCCGTCAAGGGCTACGGCTGCCCGCTGCGCGCATTCTCCCTTTCCGGTTTCTTACACCATATAAGAACGAATCAAAAGTTATCGCGCATTAATTAGCATAGCACATTCCCGGAAGAATAGCAAGTGCAATCTGCAAGCAAGAGAACATTTTGCGCGTTTTGCAAAAGAATCTAAAGTGCATGATGCAATTACTTTCGGAAATTAGTCACTGACCCGACGCGCTACGACGACATAGCGCCCGTTGGCGGACGAATACTCGCAGGTAGAGAGGGTCAGCAGCTGCTCACCGTAGGCAGGGCGGATGCCGCTGTCCACGTCGCTGCGGGAGATGACCTGGTCCACATAGCGGTTGTAGGCGTCCTCGTCCATGTCGATGTACTGGTTGTAGATAAACGAGGTGTCGTTGACGACATCGATGGTGAACGCACCGAACACCTCATACTTGGCGTCCCCGTAGACGGTGTCAAACTCAATGAAGGGGTGCTCCTGATAGTAGTCGGCCTTGCTGTACTCGGTCAGGCAGCCGAAGATCGTGCCGGTTTTCATATTGTGGCCGTAGATGATCAGGTTGTCGCTCTCGGCGTTGGCCCCGAGCGTCGTTTGCTCGTCCAGGTACGGTACGCCGTAGACGCTGTAGGCTTTGTTGAAGTCATGACGCAGATAGAAGTCCTTGTTGTCCGGCGCGTACATAACCGGAAAATCCAGATTGGTGCCGTCGATGGAGATCCAGCCGATAAAGTCGCTGTTCTTGTCGCGCAGGGCAGCAAACCTGGCACCGTTGGGGTTGACATTCTCCCCTGCGGGGGCCGGGGTCGCCGCGGTATCGATCATCGACTGCAGGTCGGCAAACTCGCTCTCGGTCTTGCGGTCATCGAGGAACCGCTTGACCAGCAGGCCGCCGCTGATGAGGAAGATTGCGGCGAAAACGATCATCGCGAGGGTGTACAGCAGATTACCGCGCTTTTTTTTGCACTTCGCGGTCTCGCGCCGGCGATAGTCCTCGTCGTTGTCCTGGTCGTAGAAGGAAGCAGGTTCCTGCGGGGAAACCTTCGGCAGATCGGTGACTGTATAGGATGCCTTTACCTGAACGGAAGGGGCCTGCGGCAGCGGTGCATCGCTGCGGTGAATCTTTGCCATGATGGATTCTCCTGTAACACAATACTATCTTTAGGCAATACCGCACAATTCCCGCCTTACGGCTTAAGCACCGTTCCGGCGGCTGCGGCACGGCATCTGCGTTGCCAAAATGCCGCACCTCGCTCGCCGTATCGGCACTTAGAATTATGCGGTATTGCCTTTACTATACGACCTGCGCGGCAAAAAGACAAGGGAAATATCACACAAAAATCTGTAAAAAATATCCGTCCCGCACCGTGCGGCGCAGGACGGACAGCAAAAACAGATTACTCGCGGATCTCGATGCCGAGCTTGAACTTCAGGTTGCCGAGAATTTTCTTGACGAAACGGTCGATCTCATCGGGGGTCAGCGGCTTGTCAGCGGGCTGGAAGGACAGGCTGAACGCCATGCTCTTCTTGTCCGCGCCGAGCTTTTCGCCGCGGTAGATGTCGAACAGCTCGACCTTGGTCAGCTGCTTGCAGGCGCGCTGCATCTCGGTGACGAGGGTGCCGCACTCCATGCTCTCGGGGGCGACGAGCGCCAGATCACGCTGGACCGGGGCAAACTCGGGGATGGGCTGGTAGTGGATGGCGGCGGGGACCAGTGCGTGGAATGCGACCCAGTCGATCTCGCCCAGATAGATGTTCAGGTTGGCGCGGCTGTCCTTGGGCAGCTTGAGCTCGCTTGTCACATCATTAGCCAGCTTGCCAAAGACACCGACGCGCTCGCCCTTGCACAGGATATAAGCGGCAATGCCGGGGTGCAGCCAGGCAACGTCCGTCGCGCGCTCGACGGTCAGCTCGACGCCGAACGCAGCGCCGAAGCTCTCGACAGCACCCTTGACTGCGAAGAAGTCCTCCTCACTGCCCCAGGCAGCAAAGCCCAGATGCAGACGCTCCTCGGGCAGTTCGGTGACGGGCAGCTGCTTCGGGATGTAGATGTTGGACATCTCGAACAGACGACCCTCGGCGTTGCCCTTGCGCAGGTTGTCGACGACGACATTCAGCAGGGACGGTGCCAGCAGCGGGCGCATGATGGTCAGATGGGAGGAAATGGGGTTCAGGATACGGATGACCTTGCGCTCCGGCGCGTCGGCGGCAATGTGCAGCATGTCGAGGTCAGCGTCGGCGTAGAAGGCCAGCGTCTCGGCCTCGTAGAAGCCCTGGGCACACATGGTGCGCTTGGCCTTGGCCTGCGCCTTCTGCTCGGCGGTCAGGCCGCCGGTGGTGACAGTGGCAGCCTTCAGGAAGGAGGGGACGATGTGTTCATAGCCGTACTCGCGGATGACCTCCTCGGCCAGGTCGGGCTCACCGACCTCGATGTCCTCACGCCAGCGGGGCGCGGCGACCTGCATCGTGTCGCCGTCGGCTTCGAGTTTGACCTCGAACTGCAGGCGGTTCAGGATGTCCAGAATCACATCGGTGGGCACAGTGATGCCGAGGATGGCATTGATGCCGCTGACCTTGGCCGTGAAACGCTTGCCCTCACGCGGGGCACCGGCGGAACAGTCAAAATGGGTGGAGGTGACCTCGCCGCAGCCCAGCTCCTGAATCAGGTGCAGGGCACGGGCCATGCCAAGCTCGGTGGTGTACTCGGAGATGCCCTTCTCGTAATGGCTGGAGGCATCGGTGTTCTGGCCGAGGCCGCGGGCCGTCTTGCGGATGTTGTCGCGGGCGAACTTGGCGCTCTCAAACAGCAGCTGGGTGGTGGTATCTTTAATTTCGCTGTTCAGGCCGCCCATGACACCCGCCAGCGCAACGGGCTTGGAGCCGTCGCAGATGACGAGGTTGTTGGGCGTCAGGGTGAACTCTTTTTCGTCCAGCGTTGTGATCTTCTCGCCGTCTTTGGCGCGGCGGACGAGGATCTGGCAGCTTTCCAGCGTGTCCATGTCGAAGGCGTGCATGGGCTGGCCAATCTCCAGCATGACATAGTTCGTGATGTCAACGACGTTGGAGATGCTGCGCAGACCGCACAGGGCCAGCTGACGGCGCATCCAGCGAGGGGACTCGCCCGGCGTGATGTTGCGGACATAATGGCCAATGTAGCGCGGGCAGAGATCCTCGGCCTCGACGCTGATGGACAGGCGCGAATCAACATAGTCGCTGACCGTGTAGTCAGTGGCGGGCATCTTGAGGGGCTTGTTCAGCACTGCTGCAACCTCGCGCGCAATGCCGAGCACACTCTGGCAGTCGGCGCGGTTGGCCGTGATGGAAATATCAAAAATATAGTCGTCAAGGCCGACGACCTGCTGAATGGGCGTGCCGGGGATAGTGTCCTTCGGCAAATCGAGCAGGCCGTAGACCTCGGCACCGGGGTACAGATCATCGTTCAGGCCCAGCTCCTCACCGCTGCACAGCATACCGTTGGACTCGACGCCCATCAGGGGCTTCGCCTTGATTTTTACGCCGCCGGGCAGCGTGGAGCCGTCGAGTGCGGCGGCGGTGTGCATACCGGCATAGACGTTGGGTGCGCCGGTGGAAATCTGGATGTCGTGGCCGTACTCGCCGCAGTCAACCTTGCAGATGTGCAGATGGGTGCCTTCCTGCGGGACACACTCGGTCACAACACCGACAACGACCTTGGAAATCTCGCCGCCGAGGTCGATCAGCTCCTCGACCTCAAAGCCGCAGCCAAAGAGCTTGTCCTCAAGCTCCTGCGCGGTGACGTCGATGTCAACATATTGCTTCAACCAGCTGAATGGTACTTTCATACTCTGTACTCCTCCCCTGTCAATCCTCGAACTGCTTCAAGAAGCGCAGATCGTTTTCAAACATCAGACCGATGTTGTTGATGCCGTACTTCAGCATGGCGATACGCTCAATGCCAATGCCGAATGCGAAGCCGGAGTAGACGTTGGGGTCAATGCCGCAGTTTTCCAGTACGCTGTGGTGGACGACACCGGCGCCGAGAACCTCGATCCAGCCGGTGTGCTTGCACAGCGGGCAGCCCTTGCCGCCGCACTCGAAGCAGGAAACGTCGACTTCGACGCTCGGCTCGGTGAACGGGAAGTAAGACGGACGCAGGCGGGTCTTGACGTCTGCACCGAACAGCGCCTGGACGAATTTGTCGAGCATTCCCTGCAGGTCGCAGAGCGTGATGCCCTTGTCAACGACGAGGCCTTCCATCTGGTGGAACATCGGGGAGTGGGTTGCGTCGGAGTCGGAACGGAACACGCGGCCCGGGGCCAGCACCTTGATGGGGGGCTTTTCCATGTCCATGACGCGGATCTGGCCGCCGCTGGTCTGGGTGCGCAGCACAATGTCGTCTGCGACGTAGAACGTATCCTGCATGTCGCGGGCGGGATGGTTCTTCGGCACATTCAGGCGGGTAAAGTTGTGGTCGTCGTCCTCGATCTCGGGGCCCTCGTAAATCTCAAAGCCCATACCGGCGAACACGTCGATGATCTCATTCTTGACGAGGGTGATCGGGTGCAGGCTGCCGGTTTGGCGAATCTTGGCGGGCATCGTGATGTCGACGGTCTCGGCGGCGTTGCGGGCCTCGAGCGCGGCCTTTTCGACCTGCTCGGACAGGGCCTGATACTGTGCCTCGGCCCACTGCTTGAACTCATTGATGGTCTTGCCGACGGCGGGACGATCCTCCTTGGGGACATCGCGCAGACTCTTGGTCAGGCCCGCGACCTCGCCGTTCTTGCTCAGGTATTTCTGCCAGAAGTCAGAAAGCCGGGCTTTGTCGGTGACGCCTGCGCTGGCCTGCTCAATGGCAGCGCGCAGCTCCTTGATTTTTTCTTCCATAGTACACCTCTGCTTGAAGTAGGGCCGGAGCAAACAAAAAGGCTCCGTCCCTGTGTTGAATCAGGGACGAAGCCTTGCAAAATACAATTCTCCGCGGTACCACCCGTGTTCCGCACTGTAAAGCGCGGCACTCTTTGCTGCCGGTAACGGTGCAGAGCCGTTGCGCACTACTCGGCCTTGGCCTTTCCCACGCACCACTCAGGAGCGAACTTCCACATAAGCGCTTTATAGGCGGCTTGCAGCCGGTGACCGCCCTCTCTTGCCTAAAGCAGCTTGTGCATACTTTCTCCGTCGCTGTGTTTTTGCGAATACTTATTTAGTATAGCGCGGTTTGCGCCGGCTGTCAAGCCTGCGGCAGCGGATACTTTTGCTTATCCTCCACGCTGATGGCCGGACCGAGCTGAACCTCGATGATTTTCAGCTCGCTGTCGGCAAAGACTGTGTGGCGGCAGCCGGCGGGCATCGTCAGGATATCCCCTGGCTTCACGTCGCGGCGCACGCCGTCCAGAATCGCATGGCCGGTACCGGAGATGACGGTCCAGACCTCGTCGCGGTTCTCATGGCTGTGGTAGTTCATGCCGTGGCCGGGGGTGAGCGTGATCTTGATGGTCATGCTCGCGTCCTCGACGTCGAGCACGCGGAAGGAACCCCAGGACTTTTCGGCAAACATGATCTGCTGATGGATGCTGTCCACATACGGCTTGATGTAGCTGGACTGCTCCTTGTCAGAGACCAAAATGCCCTCCGGGCTGGCCGAGACGACGACGTCCTTCAGCCCCATGCAGAGCACGGGCACGTCCAGCTCGTTCAGTACATGGACGTTCTGGCAGGTGTCGTTCAGCATGGCCTTGCCGATGCTCGGCTCCTCCATGGCCTCGGTCAGGGTGTTCCAGGTGCCCATATCCTTCCACTGGCCCGCAAAGCGCATTACCTGAATTTGGGACTCATTCTCGACAACGGCGTAGTCGAAGCTGATTTTTTTCAGCGTCTCGTACTTATCGAACAGGTCCTTGTAATCGGTGAAATCGATCAGTTCGTGGGCCTTGTCCAGCACGTAGCGCAGTTTGTAGGCAAACACACCGCCGTTCCAGAGCGCACCTTGGGCAATGTACTTTTCGGCGGTGGCGGCGTCGGGCTTCTCTTTAAACGTTTTGACCGGGCTGACGGCGTCGGCACTCTGCGGGATAATGTAGCCGTACTTTTCGCTCGGGTAGGTCGGCTCAATGCCCATCAGGGAGAGGTTCGCGTTCCCCTGCCCGGCCAGCTCGGACAGTGTTTTCAGCGCGGCGAAATAGTCATTGTTGACATAGGGGTCTACCGGGCAGACGACGACAGCCTCATCAAGGCCGACGCCCTTGACGTCGTGCAGGTAGGCTGTCGCCAGTGCGATGGCCGGGAAGGTATCACGGCGGCACGGCTCGACGCAGACGCCCACCGAATTGTCCAGCTGGTTGTGAATGGACGATACCTGCGTCTTGCTGGTGGCAATCGTCACGCTGGCGTCGGCGTCGACCTCCATGATCTGGCGGTAGACGCGCTGGACCATCGACTCGTACCCGTCGGCGGTCTTGAAGATTTTGATGAACTGCTTGGAACGAATGTCGTTCGACAGCGGCCACAGGCGCTTGCCGGAGCCGCCGGACAGCAGGATGATATTCATAGCGTTTCCTTTCAGCGCTCGGCGCGCATCGGGTTGTTCAGAAAGTCCTCATAGGACAGGCGCAGGCCGTCCTCCAGCTCGGTCTTGTAGGTCCAGCCGAGGTTCGTCGCCTTGGAGACGTCCAGCAGCTTGCGGGGCGTGCCGTTGGGTTTGGAGGTGTCCCACTCGATCTTGCCGGTGTAGCCGACAACCTTGGCAACGAGCTCGGTCAATTCTTTGATGGTCAGCTCCTTACCGGTACCCGCGTTGACCGTCTCGTTGCCGGAGTAGTGGTTCATCAGGAACACGCAGAGGTTTGCCAGGTCATCCACATACAAAAACTCGCGCAGCGGGCTGCCGTCGCCCCAGCAGGTGACGCTCTCGACGCCGTTGACCTTCGCCTCATGGAAGCGGCGGATCAGTGCGGGAACCACATGGCTGTGGGTCGGGTGGTAGTTATCGTTGGGGCCGTACAGGTTCGTGGGCATGACCGAGATATAGTCCGTGCCGTACTGGCGGTTTAGGAACTCGCAGTATTTGAGGCCGCTGATTTTGGCGAGGGCGTAAGCCTCGTTCGTCTTTTCCAGTTCGGAAGTCAGCAGGCAGCTTTCCTTCATCGGCTGCGGAGCCATGCGCGGATAGATGCAGGACGAGCCGAGAAACTCCAGCTTCTTGCAGCCGTTTTGCCAGGCAGAGTGGATGACGTTCATCTCGAGCGTCATGTTGAACCACATGAAATCGGCCAGCGCCTCCTGATTGGCGACGATGCCGCCGACCTTGGCCGCGGCAAGGAATACGTACTCGGGCTTTTCCTCGGCAAAGAACTTTTCGACATTTTCCTGACGGCAGAGGTCAAGCTCCTTGTGGGTGCGGGTGATGATATTGTTGTAGCCCTGGCGCCGCAGCTCACGCACGATGGCGCTGCCCACCATGCCGCGGTGCCCGGCAACGTAGATTTTTGCATTTTTGTCCATCATAATAAGTTACCCTCTTTTGAATACATTATTTGATAACGCCCTTTTCGAGATACTCAGCCAGGTTCGTCTTGATGTGCTCCTCAGCGCGCTCGACGGCAACCTTCTTCATGTCGTGGTCGACCATGATCTTGACGAGTTGCTCAAACGTAGTCTTGGTCGGGTTCCAGCCCAGCTCGCGCTTTGCTTTGGACGGGTCGCCCCAGAGGTTGACGACGTCCGTCGGGCGGTAGAAGTCGGGGCTGACCTCGATGACCGTCTTGCCCGTGGCCTTGTCGATGCCTTTCTCGTTCATGCCCTCGCCGACAAATTCCAGCTCGATGCCCACATCGTGGAAGGCCAGCTGGCAGAACTCGCGGACGGAGTGCTGCTCACCGGTGGCGATGACGAAGTCCTCGGGCTTGTCGTTCTGCAAAATCAGCCACATGCACTCGACGTAGTCCCTGGCATAGCCCCAGTCGCGCAGGCTGGACAGGTTGCCCAGATACAGCTTATCCTGCTTGCCCTGCGCAATGCGGGCGGCAGCCAGTGTAATCTTACGGGTGACGAAGGTCTCGCCGCGGCGCTCGGACTCGTGGTTGAACAGGATGCCCGAGCAGCAGAACATGTTGTACGCCTCGCGGTACTCCTTCACGATCCAGAAGCCGTACTGCTTGGCGACGGCGTAGGGGCTGTAGGGGTGGAACGGTGTGTTCTCGTTCTGGGGAACCTCCTCGACCTTGCCGTACAGCTCGGATGTAGATGCCTGATAGATGCGGCAGGTGTCCTTGAGGCCGGACAGGCGCACAGCCTCCAGCACGCGCAGCACGCCGGTGGCATCGACGTCGGCGGTGAACTCCGGCACATCAAAGCTGACCTGCACATGGCTCTGGGCGGCGAGGTTGTAGATCTCGTCGGGCCGCACGGTGCTGACGACGGAGAGGATGCTCATGGAGTCGCTCAGATCGCCGTAGTGCAGGTGGAAGTGCGGGTGCCCCTCCAGATGGGCGATGCGCTCGCGGTAATCGACGGAGGAACGGCGGATGACGCCGTGGACGTCGTAGCCCTTTTCCAGCAGGAACTCAGCCAGATAGCTGCCGTCCTGGCCGGTGATACCGGTGATGAGTGCTTTTTTCATAGGTTACTACCCTTTCATCTGTATCTTGCGCAGCGTACTGCGCGGATTTTCGTATCTTGTTTGTTATTGTACCGCATTATTTTGTGCTTGGGCAGTGGGAATCTTGCAAAAGACTAGCATTATATTGACTTTTTTGGTATACTGGGTTCCGGGAGGTGACGCGGATGGATACCCCGCTGTTTGACGGTGAGCTTGTGCACGCCCGGCGCATGATCTACACGCCGTCGGCGTTTGCAAAATCGAACCTTGTGCATCTGCAGGAGGTCGGGCAGCTGCAGGCACGCAGCCCCCATGCCAGCACCCGGCAGGGGCTGGCCTCCTACCTGTTTTTTGTGGTCGAAAGCGGCAGCGGCACGCTGGAATATGAGGGCGAGACCCGCGTGCTAAGCGCCGGGGACTGTGTGTTTCTCGACTGCCGCCGCCCCTATCGCCATTATACGGGCGACGATTTGTGGCAGCTGCGGTGGGCGCACTTTTACGGCCCGAATATGGCAGCCATCTACAAAAAATACCGTGAGCGCGGCGGCCAGCCGAGCTTTCACCCGGAAAATACCGCACCCTACACCCGCCGTCTCGAAGCATTGTACACGCTGGCGGCCTCTGACAATTACGTGCGGGATATGCAGATCTGCGAGGGACTGTTTGCACTGCTGACCCTTCTGATGCAGGAGAGCTGGCACCCCGAAATTGTGCGCACTGCGGGCACGAAGCGACAGAATGTGCAGGAGATCAAGGACTATCTTGACCTGCATTTTGCCGAGAAGATCACGCTGGACGCGCTGGCCGAGCGGTTTTACATCAACAAGTTTTACCTGACGCGGGTGTTCAAGGAGCAGTTCGGGCTTTCGGTGACGAGCTACCTGACGCAGCTGCGCATTACGCAGGCAAAGCGGCTGCTGCGGTTCACGGACAAAAGCGTGGAGAACGTTGCGCAGGAATGCGGGCTGAACGACGCAAATTATTTTTCCCGCTTATTTAAAAAAGTAGAGGGCACGACGCCGGGGGAATACCGGCGGCAGTGGTGAGGATAATAAAAAAGCCTTCCCCCCGTGGGGGAAGGCGCAGACCGTCAAAAAATTGCATTCTTGCCCTATTGCGTGTGTAGGGGCGACCATTGGTCGCCCGCCAACTTACCGCAGCAACGCATTTTCCGGGATAGTTTCTTGCAAGGCAAACGGGC
>ENA-UOJJ01003743-UOJJ01003743.1-human-gut-metagenome-genome-assembly--contig:-CS66-NODE-3743-length-15702-cov-5.638972_pt1 | contig 15702 bp, 5 predicted proteins | sample MGYA00242343_ERZ723890 | MGnify/ENA metagenome assembly ERZ723890 | reverse complement strand
CGCCAACGATATGGATCGCCAGAGAGAGTTCATCCAGCTGCTTCTGGTCTACAGCGTCCGGAGCCTGCGTCATCAGACAGGAAGCGTCCTTCGCCTTCGGGAATGCGATCACCTCACGGATACTGTCCGCACCGGCCATCAGCATTGCCAGACGATCCAGACCGTAAGCCAGTCCGCCGTGAGGGGGAACTCCGTACTTGAACGCGTCTAACAGGAAGCCGAAACGCTCATGCGCCTGCTCCTTCGTGAAGCCGAGAACCTCGAACATCTTCTCCTGGATATGCTCCTGATGGATACGGATGCTGCCGCCGCCGATCTCGTTGCCGTTGAGCACGATATCGTAAGCCTTCGCGCGCACGCGTCCGGGGTCGCTGTCCAGATACTGCAGATCCTCTTCCATCGGCATGGTGAAAGGATGGTGCATCGCTACGAAGCGTCCCTGCTCCTCGGAGTACTCCAGCAGCGGGAATTCGGTAACCCACAGGAACTGGAAATCGTCCTTGCGCACCAGATCCAGCTGCTTCGCCATCTCCAGACGCAGGCTGCCCAGTACGTTAAATACGATGCTGTCCTTATCTGCCGCGAAGAGCAGCAGGTCGCCGTGCTCACCTTCCATCGCGGATACCAGAGCGTCCATCTCCTCCGGCTTCATGAACTTCGCGAACGAAGACTTGTGAGCGCCGCCTTCACCCATGCCTACGCATACGTAAGCAAGGCCCTTCGCGCCCATGCCCTTCGCCATATCCACGAGAGCGTCAATCTTCTTTCTGGCCATGCCGCCCTGACCCTTGACATTGATACCGCGCACACTACCGCCGTTCGCCAGAGCGCCGGTAAATACGCCGAAGCCGCAGTCCTTTACGACTTCCGATACATTGTGAAGCTCCATGCCGAAACGAACATCCGGCTTATCGGAGCCGTAGCGATCCATCGCCTCACGGTAAGGCATCCGGCGGATCGGGAGCTGTACATCCACGTTCAGAACTTCCTTGAAGAGATGCTGCAAGAGACGCTCATTGATGCTCATAACATCTTCTTCCGTTACGAAGGAAAGCTCCATATCCATCTGGGTAAAGTCAGGCTGACGGTCGGCACGCAGATCCTCATCGCGGAAGCAGCGGGCGATCTGGAAGTAACGGTCGTAGCCTGCGCACATCAGCAGCTGCTTGAACAGCTGAGGAGACTGCGGAAGCGCATAGAAAGTGCCGGGATGCACACGGCTGGGTACCAGATAGTCTCTGGCGCCCTCGGGCGTGCTCTTGGTCAGCATAGGGGTCTCGATCTCCAGGAAACCTTCATTCGCCATGAAATTGCGGGACAGGGTCGCCACGCGGCTGCGAAGCATCAGATTGCGCTGCAGATCCGGACGGCGCAGATCCAGATAACGGTACTGCAGACGCAGTTCCTCTCTGGTATTGATACCCTCCTCAATCGGGAAGGGCGGAGTCTCCGCTTCGGAAAGCACGCGAAGTACATCCACGCGAATCTCGATATCACCGGTCTTCAGGTTCTCATTCACCGCGCCAGAACGCTTCTCTACCTTACCGGAAGCCGCAATTACGAATTCACTGCGGAGACCGTATGCCTTGGAGAAGTCCTCCTCCGAAAGATCGTTCTGGTCAAAGATCAGCTGCAGCAGGCCGGTACGATCGCGCAGATCTACGAAGATCATACCGCCCAGATTTCTTCTTTTCTGTACCCATCCCATTACAGTGACGTATTCACCGATATTGGCATTTGAGAGCTCGGTACACCGGTGGGTACGGTGCATGCCCTGCATGGATTCTGCCATGACTGTTTCCTCCTAAAATCTCTGTGCCCGCAGTTTCTGCATCTGCAGGCGCTTTGTATTTGATTTATCGCAGATTATTCTCCCAGAGGCTTTACATAGAATTCTTTGAATTCCGTGTATCCCTCTGCTGTCAGCTGTTCCTTCTGGAACTTCTTGTTCTTCGCCATCACCGCGATCAGAACCGGAGTGCCCTGCTCACGCTCAGCCTGTGCCTCCTTCATGATCTCACACATGCGGTCCGTCGGCATGTTCTTCTCTAGAAGGTACGCCTTCTTATTCGCTGCGCCGGGAACCTGGAAGCCCTGATCCATCAGAATGGTGATGATACGCTCGAAACCGATGGAAAAGCCGCAGGCAGGTGTCTTCATATTCGTGAACTTGCCTACCATCTCATCGTAGCGTCCGCCGCCGCCGGCAGAGCAGCCAAGACCTGTGATCTCGATCTCGAAGATCGTGCCGGTATAGTAGGACATACCGCGAACCAGCGTGGGATCAAACTTCAGGTTAAATGGAGTCGTGCTTGTCGCGCGCACACTGTTCACGATCTCAGAGAGATTCTCCGCCGCGCCAGGCTCCATGACATCCTTCAGCGCTTCACCCAGATAGGAAATGCCATCCTCCTGCGTCTTCAGCGCCTCGAACAGGGACAGGTATTTATCCACAGATTCCTGCGAGAATCCGCTCTCCACAAGTTCAGCCGCCACGCCATCCATACCGATCTTATCCATCTTATCCAGGATAATGAAGACCTTATCATAGGAATCCTCCGGGAAACCGCTGTAGGCGGCCATCGCCTTCAGGATACGGCGGTCATTGATATGAACCGTGAAACCTTCAAAACCGATCTTGCCAAGCAGCGTCGTCGTCGCAAGGATCAGCTCGATCTCCGCCAGATTGCCGGCTTCGCCAAGAATATCAATATCGCACTGATAGAATTGACGGAAACGTCCTTTCTGCGGACGGTCAGCACGGAATACCGGTCCGATCTGCAGTGCCTTGAAGGGCTTCGGCAGCTCATTCACATGGTTGGAATAGTAACGAACCAGCGGAACGGTCAGATCATAGCGAAGGCCGCTGTCCGCCAGATCTTCTTCACACGTTGCGGTCTGCAGGTTGAACTTCTCGCCGCGCTTCATGATCTTAAAAATCAGCTTCTCGTTATCACCGCCCTGCTTGCTGGTCAGGTTCGGAAGATTCTCCACAACGGGAGTCTCAATCGGCGTAAAGCCGAATCTCTTGTAGGTTTCTTTAATGAGTCCGATCAGGTAATCCCGGATCTGCATCTCCTGAGGCAGAATATCCTTCATACCGGTCACAGGCTTTTTCGTTAATGCCATATCTCTATCTCCTTTTCTCTGGCAGTTAATGCAAGAAAACACCACCGGCCCGATTCGACCGATGGTTCGATGATCCAGCCGGAACTGGTGCAGCAAATCCGGGCGTTCGCCTGACTCCGATTCGCTGCATTTGGTTTTTATTATAGAATAATCCGGTATTTTTGTAAAGAATATCTTCGATAAGTTTTTCGCCGATCCACAGGATTTTCAATTCCTGCAAAATCCGCCTACATAATCGCTTGATATTTTTCTTTTTTCGACATATAATGAAAGAACAGAATCAGACATAAATAGTTACTTAAAAATCAAGAACATTTCTTTTATTTCCAAGTCTCAAAGGAGGAATTTTATGAAAAACAAACTTGCGGCGCAACTGATTGCTGCTGCGCTTGCCATAGGGACGGTGTTCTCCGGTTCCGTGGCTTATGCGGCTCCGACCGCATTTACACCACATGGAGCCCACGTAGAACATATAGAGACAGCAACCCGTGACGACCTGCTTACAGCGGAGGTAGTTGGCCTGTACGCGAAGGGCGGCGTGGCCGACTTTGTGGAGCGGCTGTACACGGTTGTTCTTGGACGAAAGTCTGATCCGAAGGGGAAGCAAGCGTGGATCGATGCGCTGACCAGCCACAGGAATACCGGCGCGGAAGTGGCTGCCGGCTTCTTTTTCTCGGATGAGTATAAGAAGCAGAATAAGAGCAATAAAGATTACGTGAATGACCTGTACTGCACGATGCTGGGCCGTAACTGCGACAGCACCGGCTTTACCGCATGGACCGGGCAGCTGGAGGACGGCGTGAGCCGCGACGGGATCTATACCGGTTTCGTCTATTCGCAAGAGTTCAACAAGATCTGTCAGGATTACGGCATCGACCGCGGCGACTACTCTTCTACCGAGGAGCGGGATCAAAACGCGCAGGTAACAGCATTCGTACAGCGGCTGTACCGCAATGTACTCCAGCGAAACGGCGAGGCCGGCGGCCTGAATGCCTGGGCCGGTGTACTAAACCGCAGAGAAGAAAGCGGCGCTGCGGTGGCTGCCGGTTTCATTCTCTCTCCGGAATATCTGAATAAGAAGATCACGGTCGAGGATTACGTTGAGATGATGTATCAGACGCTGCTGAACCGAAAATCCGATCCGGCCGGAAAGCGCAGTTGGGTGAACGCAATCGTGGATGGCAGCATGAGAGCCTGCGATCTGATCAGCGGCTTTGCCGGAAGTAAAGAATTCCAGGAACTATGCGAACGTTACGGCATCGTAAGCGGCGCGGGCGAGACCTTCGACGGAGACTTTCCGAACATGATCCTGGAGCGTACGCCCTGCAGTCATACCTGGGTATCCCGCGGTATCACAAAGCCCACCTGTGTACAGTATGGGGACGAGCTCTTCCTCTGCACCACCTGCGGAGAGATGAAGACCGAAGAACTCCCGCCCACTGGAAAACATACCTATGGCACTGCTCAGGTAATCCAGAAGGCATCCTGCGAAGAAGACGGACTGCAGATCCTCACATGTAAGGTATGCGGCCGCCGGAAGGAAGAAGCCATCCCAGCAACGGGCCACTCCTACAAGGCTGCTGTGGTAACGGTAAAGCCCACCTGCACCACCGAGGGCAAGGACGTATCCACCTGCTCTTCCTGCGGCGATAAAAAAGAAACGGTTCTGCCGGCCACGGGCCATTCCTACGGCAAGCCAGTAATCACGGAGCCCACCTGCGGGAAGGAAGGTAAGAAAGTCACAGCCTGCAGTGTATGCGACGATCAGCAGATTGAAGTGCTGGCTCCCACCGGAAATCACAGCTATGGCGCACCGGTAATCACAGTAGCGACCTGCACAGAGGATGGAAAGAAAGTTACTACCTGTACGGTATGCAGCGATGAAAAAGTGGAAGTAATTCCGGCCACGGGTCACTCCTACGAGGAACAGATCGTAACCGAGCCCACCTGCGGAACCAAAGGAAAGAAACTTCTCACCTGTTCCACCTGCGGCGATCATAAAGAAGAAAACATCCCGGCCACCGGGGAGCATACTTATGGCGATCCGGTCGTAACCGAACCCACCTGTACCAAGGAAGGCAGCAAAGTATATACCTGCACGGTATGTGGTGATGAAAAGACCAAAGTGCTGGAGAAGATTGAACATGAACTGCAGGATGAGATCACGGAAATGGTACTCGCGGATGAGGATTTGGGGTATTGGAAAAGTCGTGTAGTTTCAGAATATCATGGTTATTATTTTGAAGATGTTACTTTTTGTAATGTATGCGGAAAAGAATTCACCGGTAAAGATCAAATCAGTGAGGCAATCGACCATGAAGTCTGGTACTGTCACGGTAGTTACCATACAGAAACTCGCTACGATAAAACAAAATGGATGGATCGAGCAGCATACACTGTTATGACTTGGTGGTGCTATATCACCGGCTGCGAACTGGAACACGTAAAAATCACGACCTGTAAAAACTGCGATCTTCATGAAACCCGTAAAGTAGTCGGAGATTTCACGTTAGATCCCCCTACCATCAACTGGGAAGGTAGCGCCATTGAAACCTTTCCCTATGACTTAGTACCCCGTCCAGCAGAAGAATCTTACATCATTGGAGATCCTACCAAATACGTAACAGATCTGGAATAACCAATTCACCTTAGCGGATGCCATCGGCATCCGCTTTTCATTTTTGATTCATTTTACAATCAAAAAAACTGCCGACGAAATACCGCCGGCAGGAAAAAATACCTTTTATTTTTCACAGAAGAGAACTATTCTTTCGCTCATCTACTTACCACTTACTCACTCTTCGCAGAATCCTTTTTCTTTTTCCGGAACATCAATAATCCTGCGCCCAGTCCCATACCTACCGGGATCAGTGCCAGACTTCTCATCCCGGTAGAGGATCCGGTCAAAGGAAGCTCAAAAAGTGTATCGTTGTTGATCTCATAGCAAACATCATAGATCAGGTACTCTCCATCCCGCTGTTCATAATTCACCAGCGTCGGATCTGCCATTGCTCCGGTAAATTTCTTAAGAACAGAATCATCATAGCTCTTTTCTGTTCTCGGAAGTGTTCCGATGTAAATGGGATCTTTCAGCAGGTTCGTTCCTTCCGGAGCACTTGTCTCAATTAACAGGAATTCATACTGCTTCTGGTTCGCGTTCCAGAGTTCCAGATACTGAAAGGACAAGATTCCGTCTGCATCAGCCCGACGTTCTTCCAACTTATAGAATGTCTTCCCATCATACTTATAAGTCTGTGCCCGGTAAATTACCTTCGTTGAATACAGTTGATAGGTTGTTCCTTCCGGATTGCCCTGCGCACTCTTCTTCTGGATGAAGAGCCGTCCGCGATACGGATAGTTCTGACTTGTCACAGTGATTGCATCCTTACTGTTCTGCGCTACGAAGGTCTGATTAATCATCGGGCGATACCACCTCGGAGTTCCGGTCTCAACCAGAGTATATGTCTCTCCCAGTACCATAGAACCAATGTACTCATGATCCGTCTTGCCGTCCGTTACCCAGGAATCCAGAACGTTTCCATTTTTATCCCGCAGTTCAAAGGAACAACCGGCCACTTTCTTGTTGCCGTGATCTGGATCTACCTTCACGAACTTATAGTGGAAGCCATAAGGGTTCTTAAAGGTGTAAGTGTAACTCTGAGTATCTTTCGTGAGGACGAAGTCCCAGGGATCAGTCGTTGCCATGTATCCATCCGGAGCTTTCGTCTCCATCACACGAAACTTTCCTTCATTCTGCGTGGTATAGAAGACTCTGTCACTGGTATATGTACCATCTCCCTGATCCTTCAGCTTCGCTTTCTCGGTATACTCAGTTCCATTCCACTCATACAGTGTAAACTCAGCTCCCATCAGTTTCTTCCCATTGTTGGCATCACTGGTATCCGCCACCTTGGTTACAACAATATCACCGAAGAACGGAGCGTTCGATACATTGGCGGCATTCGGATTGGCAGCGCCAACAAAAACACCACTAGTTTCATCTGTAATCTTCTGAATGTAAATATCAGAATAATGCGTTCCTGATACATCTAAAAATCCATTTGCGGTTGTATAGCCATCTGCTGCTTTGATCTCCTTAATTGTAATTGTTCCAAGGGGAATTACACAACTATCATCTTTCCCGCGATAAAACTCATCAGATTCTGAATCCTTCACAACATATTTGTCTTCAAAACCGGCACGATACTTGGTCTCTCCATTCACCACTTCCGCTTTGGTTTCAATCACCCACCGTCTGGTCGGCGTACTCGGTAACTCAGCTACAGTATCATAGTATCCGGCATAGTACTTCACCTCAAACTGCGCGCCTGCCAGCGGAATGATATCCAATCCCAGCGACTCACGATAAGCCTTCGCTTCTTCATCCTCAATTTTGGTCAGCTCGATCGCGCCAGGGTCACTGAGCGGCTCATCGGTAACAGTCAGCTGCACCGGTGCGGTAGTCGTCTTTCCTACAGTAACGTCCACCTTGATCGGGTTCGAATCCAGCTTGAAGCCATCCGGTGCAGTGATCTCCTTGACCCAGTAATAGCTGGGGATCAGATCCACCGTATTGGAAATACCTTCCTCATTCGTAGTCAACACTGCCCCCTCCACCGGAACCTTGCAGGCTACATCCTTATAGACCTGATAAACCGCTCCGGCCAGTGAGTAACAGGAGTTGTTATTCGTTAACGTCGGATTCGAAGAACTCTTCTTCAGGTTCAGGTAACTGATCGTCGGCTTGTTGGCAATTGTAACCCCAATCGGGGTTGCTGTACTGGTTCCCGCCGTTACTACAACCTCCATGATCGTCTCATTCAGGCTGTGACCCTTGGGAGCCTGATACTCCTTCACGTAATAGGTTCCCGGAGGAATCAGGCGGGAAGTACCTGTTCCGTCGCTTCCGGTGGTAATGGAGACAATCGTTCCACCATCTGTCTTCAAAGGCGCTGTCGCTGCCTTGTCCGTATAAACGCGGAAGACCGCTCCCGACAGGCTGTAATCACTTCCGTGATCCTTTACATAATCCTGATAAGCCGCATCTGTAATCTTCGTTACCTTAATGCGGCCCACCTGCGGCGTATCGCTGACCTCCATGGAAGGACTGATTACCGTCGTACCGGCCAATTGAACGCTTCTCGTATAGATGGTAGAATCCAGAGCATACCCCGTCGGAACTTTCGTCTCCTTGATGTAATAAGTTCCCACCTTCAAAGAACGGCTGGTGGCCTTACCATCGGCATTCGTCACCATTTTCGTGATCGCGTTCTTGTTGTTCTTCGCATCCGACTCACTGGAATAGATGCTGTACTCCGCCCCCTTCAGGGAGAGCTTGCTGCCAAAATCAGAAGCATAGGAATCATAGCCGGAGCTTCTCCCCTTCGTCACAGAGATATTGCCGTAGTAAGGGGTATTCGTCGCCGCAGAATCGATCATATACTGATAGCCCGGACTGTTGCCGACCTTGCCGTTCGTAAGTGCGGATTGTGCCTCACCGGTTCCTACCAGTGCCTTAACCACCGCGTTTCTACCGCTTGTCTTAACCATGTTGGTATAACTGCTAAGTCCACTGGAATCCGCATTGCGAAGCAGAATAGCCAGATAACACTCCTTTACGAATTCCTCATCAGAAACATTTCTTTTTGTGAACTCCGCAGAGGATGTAAATCCATGAACGATATCATACCAGCTCTTTTTATCATTCACAATCGCGTTGTACCAGTCCCGCTTGCCAGCAGCATCGGATTTTCTTTTCAGGAACACCTGATACAGCGTTTCGATATACAGGTTGAAGGGACTCTCCAGCTGAACCGTCTGCTTCAGACGTGAGGTCGTATTGTATCCGGACGGCACTGTACTCTCGTAGACCGTATACTGCGGAGTTCCGCTGTACACTACGCCATTTGACAGATATACGCCGTTGTTCTGGTAAGTAAAATTGTGAAGAAGATTTCCGGAACTGGTGGAATTTCCTTTATAGAGACCAAACACTGCATTGGAAATGTAAGCTCCGTTGCTGGCATCCGTCTTCCGGATGCGGAAAACCACCGTTGCGTTCATTGTCCAGGACGAGGGTGGCGGCGGATTCTTGCCGAATTCCACCTTGTAAATGCCAACCGAAGCCTGACTTGCGTTACGGAAACCTTTCGCGGAAAACGCCAGTGTTACCGTTTTGTTTGTGTTATCCACCGCCAGCACACGAATTGAAATCGTATTCGTCGCAAGCGCATACTCATAGCTGCCTACTGCTCCCCAGTCCACGGAAATCTGATCAATCCCCGTTGCGTTCTCAATACACTTGCCATACAGGTAGTTGTATTTCTGGATGTCAAATTTAAACGAGTGAGATCCGTTGGAGAACACCGTTCCCTGCACCGGCAGAGAATAGGCAAAGTTATGATACCGCTCCGCACCGACCTCAATCGCATTTCCAAGAACACCGATAATTCCAGAGGTACTGTCCGATCCGTGAGAACCGCTCTTCTGTACCCACTGAGCCAGATAAGAGTTCAGCTGATCGGTAGAAGCCGCGTAGCAGTACGGGCTGATGGCGGACCATCCGGATTTTCCGCTGCCGAACAAAGCTTCGAAGGTTGCGCTTACCGTTGCGTTAGAAGTGCTGCCGGCGGCATAATACATTGTATTGGTATAAGAAAAGGAATCTCCGGCACTAATAGAAGAATCCCCCAGATCCATACGCAGGATATCATTGGAAAGCTTCGCCACATCCGCAACAGATCCTGCTGCCAGCGGCATAACCTCATACATCTGGTTAACTTTCCCGTATACCACATAGATATTGTACACACTCTGTGAACACAGATCCAGCGTCAGTTCGCCAGTCTCTACGTTGAAGTAGTACTGATCTGGCATATAAGGGACATAGCTGTTATTGACATAGATCGTCGCACGGGACATATCAAAGTCCGGCGCGGTTTCCGGTGTGGTAAGCGGGAAAGTTACACTCAGATCAAAGATCGGAGCGGATACTATATGATCACCAACCAGATCAACTTCATCGGTAGTGCTGTCCATGAACACTTCTATGTCCGCACTCGGATTCTCGCTGACGTTCACCGGAACCACAATTTCACAGCAGAGGGATCGCATACACTCCTCTCCATTCTCATCGAAATAGAAGGAGCGAGGGATATAGGCAACGCCATATTCTGCGTCATAGGTGCAGAAATCGTACACCGTTGGATTCGTGGTGTTTTCATCCGTAAATGTAGCAACACCTGATCCGCTGGTATTGTTCAGACGAGAAGTGCTTACGATCGCGGACAAATATTCGCTCTCCGGATCTGCGTCATAGATTTCCACAGATTCAGAGAATCCGCCCATAACGGAGTCCGAATAGTCAGCCCACACGGTCTGTGCATCCGCGTCCGCCGGAACCGTTCCCTCTTCTACCAAAAGATACTGTACCGTCATGTAATGCACGGTCTGCGTCACTCCAAGAACCGTGGCTTCCTCCGGTGCTGCCATGATTGATACCGGCGATGCAATATCTGCAGATATTGTTGTTTCTTCCGCTACCAGAGGTGCTGCTGCAGTATCTTCCAGACTTTCTGTCAGTATTTCGCTATCCGCCGGAACCTCACTGCCTACCGGAGTCTCACTGTCTGCCAGAGCGTCGCTGCCTGCCGGAACTTTGCCATCTGTTAGAACATTGTTGCCTGCCAGAGATACGGTTTCCTTTGGCATCACTTCTGTCTCTATGGGTTTCTGACCTGCTGCAGCAACATTTTCACCTTCCAAAGCGTTACTTTCCGCCGCTGCCTCATTTTTTACATTGACAACATCCGAATCTTCCTCAGCGACAGCGGTGCTATCTGTTTCTTCAGCAGAATCAGATGTTGCCGATTCCTGTGCCTCCGCAGAGCCTTCGGTCTCCGGAACTTGCAGAAGAGCTGTTGCCTCCCGCAAGAAAGATTCTGTTCGGTGAACTGTGCGGACACGTGCATCACTTCCGATCTCGCCTGCTGCTGCCTCTTCCTGATCCCTCATCTGAACATCGTTGACAAACTCTGTGGATTCACCGATATCCGCATTTTCACTTTTAACCGCTGCTGAATTAACTTCGAAGCCAGAAGGATCATTCACGGATGCCGCGGGCACACTCAGAGTTCCTGCCAGCATACTGGATGCCAGACACAATACCAAGGCTTTTTTCACAAGTTTCTTCTTCATGTTTTCCCCTTTCTTCTGTATTTGTAGAAAATCATCTTCATACATATGAAGCATTCATGCCCAATCTCATAGATGTCCATTGTGTATGACAATATATGTCAGAAAATTTTTTCAAAAGAATGATGTTGAAACATATGACCTGCTTATCCTTTCATGTGGACACTATCCGGAACTTCTACAAGAAATCCGACCACCAAGCATTTTGCATTCGTGTACTCATACGCGCAGGTGGAAAGCGTCACATATTTTCCAGCTTCCGGTACTTCATAAATCGACTGAATACAGCTCCGTGACTCTGCCATGGCAAGCCACCCTGTCAGCTGCGAACTACCCTGCCGAAAACCGGTCTGCCAGCAGGATCGCTCTGGCTCCGAATTGGCGGTATAAACAGAAAAGATACACAGCTGATATTTTTCTCCGTTCGCCAGAGTCAGGTACATGCAGGAATGTGCCTCATAGTAATCCTGATTCCGATACTTTGACAGTGATCCGAACATACTTCCATTTCTCATGCAATGCCCATAAATGACGGAATGAGGAGCAGAAAAATTGGTCGGGCAGCCTCCATCCAGGAACAACGCTCCGGCAATTCTCTCCTCCCCATCCAGCGTGTGATTCAAGAAATAGGAATTATCCCCGGAGAATCCAATGGGATAATCAATCACAGTTCCCGGACTGTACAACCAGCCAACCACTTCCGTGTCCGGAGCGCTATCTTCCTCCATCCCGGAGAAATTCACATTTCTCGGAGTGTATGATACAGATTCGCCGGCTTCCAGCGCATCCGTTGCCGGAAAATCTTCCGATAAACCGCTTTCATTCGCTGCCGGATTTTTTTCCGGATCCGTCAGAGGGACAGATTCTCCAGCATTCAGGTACTCATCACGAACACTTTCATAGTACTGTTCCGACTCCCGGTATTGCCAGAATGTGTGCGTAATATATCCAAGACTGGCCGCAAGCAGTCCAACGGAAAGAAGAGTACAGAAAAGCATAAGAACACTCCGCCGTTTCTTTTTCTGTCTGCATACAGAAACCAAAAAAGATAATCCCATAATAGACAGAAATACCGCGATTCCCACCCTCAGCGCGCTGATATAATGTGTCAGCCAGCTGGAGGATTCCATCTGCAGTGCCGCATTTTCACTGACAATTGCTTCTTCATCACACTCTTCCACTTCTACTCTTGTTCCACGAACCAGCAGGCGGTGCGTGTTAATCCCATAAGGCGTACAGGTAATCAGCGTCAGATAATCCTCATTATCATCAATCAAAAGATCTTCCGTTACGCTGGGAAGAACCGTTTTGATCTGATCTACCTGATAATACAGTGTCTCGTTAAGAATTTGGAGAATAAAATAGTCGCCTTCTGTCACAGATCTCAGATCCGTCAACATTCTCTGGCTGCTCATCCCGGTATGCCCGGTCAGCACAGCATGTGTCCCGGTTCCTCCTACTGGAAGAGAGGTTCCTTCCATATGCCCGATTCCGGCGTTAAGCACATCATCCGAGGTGCTGTGATAGATAGGAAGACTGACACCGATTGACGGGATCTCAATATAACCCATCATACCGGTTCCATCCAGATTCAGACGTTTTCCGTATTCCTTATCTTTAACTTCATTCCATTGTTCCAGAGAGACTTCGGAAACTTTAGTATTCAGCAGCCGGTTGTATTCCCGGCAGGCTGCCAGCTCCGCCTCATATTCTTCCTCAGAGCGGTCCTCCACCTCTTTCTGATAGTCCAGAATCAGTTGTGAATTTTCCTTCTCAGACAGATAATTTGACAAAATTGGATAAGCAACCGTTCCAAAACACAGGAGAAAGGCAAGTATAACCAGAACTCTTTCCAAACATTTTCTCCATTTTTTCTTTCCGGACAGAGCCCCTTCCGGAATTTCCGATTCTGTTTTCTGCCTTTTCTTTTGCATTTACATTGCCTTCCTTTTCTTCGTTGCTATCTGTCCCTCATTTCTGCTGATTTTTATCTTTCTTATTTTTTCAGGAATACCCCCGCCAAACGACGAGGGCATTCAAAGGAACAATTGCAGATAAGAACAGTGATTTATGCTGCGTTTTCATCCTTCATTCTCATCTTTACAACCGTGACCAGCAGTATACCGGCAGCTGCCATACCGGCAACCGGCAGGATGAAGTTGCCGGAATCACCGGTCTTCGGAATCTCAAAGGAATGGCTGTTCACAACCGTCATTGGAACAATTGCGTTCACAGAACCGTCGCTCTCCTTCATGGTAACTGCATTGGCATCTACGGTCGCGGAAGCTGTGCGGATCGCATTTTGGGATACCTGCATATAATCGTCATATGTAACACCATTTGCATGGCCATCCGCACATGCCGCATCGTTCTGAGCGAAATCCTTTGCGGTCGTCTGCGTATTGATCACTACCGTAATGGCATCCTTTAACAGGGTATAACTATCATCGGTGGTAAGCTCAGTGATGATGTAGGTATCATCCTCAAGACCATAAATCTTCAGGGAACCGGTCTGAGGATTCGGAACGAATGCGGTCGCTGCTGTTTCGTCGGCAGCCTTGCAGTCTTCACCGTCTACATAGTACTGACCCTTGATCTGCGCATCTTCTATTGCCTTCAGATAGTAGCCGTCAGTCTGATTCTGAATCTTGAAAGATACATTTGCGAAGTTACCCTTATTATCGGAGAACTGCTTTGCCAGATCCAGCGCGTAGGAGTATACGATACACTCATCTTTCAGGGTATCATAGTAATCCATAGAGGTTCTTTTCCAGGTCAGTACTACATCGTTGGGGTTACCATTGTCACCATAAACAACATCCAGAGACTTATTTACGGTTGCGGCATAAGAAATACGAACATAATGCTGACCATAGTTGGTAGCGGTGTCCTGATCGTTCTTCGTGTTGATTTCCGTCAAACCGGATGGTGTCATGGAAATGGTCATGGTAGTGGCATCGTCTGCAGCACTTCCGTAAGCAACCGTAAACTTCGGCTGCGAATCATCCACCTTCCAGGTTGCTACCTTATTGGTGCATGCCTCATCACTGTACCAGGTAAGGATGACATCATTGGGAGTGTACTCAATCCCCTTACTCAACGTATCCACGAAGGTATAAGTTGTCAGATAAGTCGCCTCGGAGTTGATGATAGGCAGCTTGCTGGTAACCTGATACCACAGGATATCGCCATCGGATGCAGTAGCCGTCGGAGCGTAAGCCTGATCGTTCTCCGTATGAGCAGCTGCCTTCAGATCATCGGCAAGTCCAGCGTTGGTCTTCTCTGCAACCAGCTTCTCCAGTGTGGGCATACCGGACTCATTCTTCGGGTATACAACTACATCATAGTTCCACTCGTCACCGTCGTTCTCGGTCATGGGCAAGGATACAAAGAAGGGCTTTACAGTATCCGTAACCTGCTCCGGAACTTTCGTCTCAACAACCATGTACAGGCCCAGGTCCAGTTCGTCCGCACTGGTTACGCCCTTTGCATTGCCGTTCGCGCCGGTCAGTGGCATTGCGGTACCACCGTTATTCGTAACATAGGCTTCCAGCTTGTTCTTCGCGTTATTCATGTCCGCGTTCTCGAATGCGTCCAGCGCATTGATCAACGTATCCGATGCATAGTAATAGGTCGTTGCATCGCGATCCTTGATCTCCTTGATGCTGTCATTCTGTCCGAGGCTCAGCAAATTCAGCAGAGCATTGCTGGATTCGATCGCGTAAGCAACCTGTACCTTGTCCACACCAGTGCTCTGCGTCTCCGTGTACGTGGTAATATCAGCAACTTTCACATAGGTGAACTCAACACCGTCTACCTCATAGCCGGTATATGCGGTTTCTACCGTGGCATCAGTTTTGCCGGTAGATGTGGGGCTGGTGGTGATACCGTCAATAGTAGCTGCAGTGGTATCGTACTTGTGGATAGTCAGGCTGCCGGTGGCACCTTCATCAATGGTGGCGTTCGCAACGGTGGCTGCCATTACGGGTGTAACGCCCATACATACGGCAAGAGCTGCCGCTGCCATTCTCATGCTGCGTGTTTTCATGTTTTTTCTCCTTTTCTTGATACAGTATATTTCCAAGCGTCCCCCACTACCCGGGTCTGCAGGGAACGATCATGGTCTTAATAACCGCTACATAATATATGTCAGGAAATCTTTTCAATTTATGTCATTTGAAAACTGATATTTTTGAAGTTCTATACTGGTGCCGGTTATCAGTGGAATTTTTCTAAGTTCCAGCTTGGTGCCGGTTATCAACGGAATTTCAATTCCTGTGGCAGTTCCCTGCCGGAATCATCAGAAAAGGCTCAGTCCGGTCACGGGTGCTGCGTTTCCGGCCTCGGTTCGCGCGCCGATTAGCTGCCAGTCGCTTCGAC
>ENA-UOJJ01003738-UOJJ01003738.1-human-gut-metagenome-genome-assembly--contig:-CS66-NODE-3738-length-15716-cov-10.476087_pt1 | contig 15716 bp, 10 predicted proteins | sample MGYA00242343_ERZ723890 | MGnify/ENA metagenome assembly ERZ723890 | reverse complement strand
CATTTTTCGTCCGGGCGCTCTCAGTATCAGTCATAAATCAGCTCAAACTTCACAATCTCCTCTGCCTGTGCCTTGCAAGCGTTCATCTGCCGCACCCATTCCATTTGGTTTTCGGCTTTCAGCTGTTCGGTCACACCGTTTTGCTCTGCCAGTGACCGCACGATCAGCTCCATAGGGCAGGTAAACACAAACATGAAAAAAATTCGTACAACAATAATTCTGCTCCTGTGCATCGCGCTGGCGCTGTGCGGCTGCGCGGCGGGCGAGACGAGCCGCCGCGAACCGGTGCGGGAGCTTACGTGTACGCAGCCCGCCGCGCTCTCCGGCATATATCCGGCGGGCGGGTCGAAGCTATACATATGCTCGTCGGACTATGAGGCGGAGCGCACGACCGTGCAGCTCGTTGACGCTGGCTCCGACGCAGTATGCGGCGAGGTCACGCTGGACGGCGTCTGGAGCATCAAGTCTCAGTCCTTCTCCGACGGTCGGCTCGCGCTCTGCGACCGCGCCATCACGCTGACCGACACGATGAGCGCCGACGAGGAGCTGTACGGTATAAGCGCCGCGCTCGACGCGCTGTCGCGCACACTCTCCCTGTACCCCGACGGCTTCTTCGCGCAGTTTAAAAACGGCATGGGCGAGGGTGGAATCCGCTTCCTCCTGACGGAGCGGATCGACAGTGACTACGGTGTCGTGGGCTGCGCCTACGAGAGCCGCGAATGGCAGAACATCGCGCTGGACGTCCGCATGGCGGACGGGCTTGACACCATTATCTGCCATGAGCTGTGGCACGCGACCGAGAACCACATTCTCTCGCGTGATTACTCTGCGTTTTCGCCCGACGCATGGGCGGCGATGAACCCCGAGGGCTTCGCCTACTGCGAGGATCCGACGCAGTCCGACTCGATGCTGGAATGGACGCTGTACAGCAGCAGCCCTGACAACGTGTATTTCGTTGACGGCTACTCCTGCGTGAACGAGCGCGAGGACAGGGCGCGCATCATGGAATACTTCATGGTGCACGAGGACGAGGCCGGTCTGCTGATCGAGTCCCCGGCCATACGGCAGAAGCTCCAGTTCATGTGCGATGCCGTGCGTAATAACTTTGACACCACCGGATGGAGCGCCGTCCGCTGGGAATCACTTTTAAGGTGAATATGGCATAAAAGTTCCTGAGTTTTTTGAAAACTCAGGAACTTTTTTCTTGTTTCACTGCTTGATCTGCTTGACAGCCTCGTTTATGCCCGTGGCCGCGAAGCCGCTGACGATGCCGACCGCTACGGCGGTTATGTAGTCGCCCGCCGGATAGTCCGGCATATATCGCATAGCCAGCACGCCAAGGATGCCGCCCACGACGCCGCAGATGATGGGTATCCACTTGTTATCAAGGCCGCTCGCCTTGACGAGCTGACCTGCAAGATAGCAGATCACCGTTATCGCGGCGACGCCCGCAATTCCGAAATCCATGCTCTCACCTCCCTTCATCATAATCCAAGCTGCCCCAGCGCGTATGCTAGCACCGCGCCAACAAGCAGCCATATCACCTTATCGACCAGCTCCTCCCAGCGCCTTGCGGGCTTGCCGGTCAGGGTCTTGATGTCTGACTTCATAACCGTGAGATCCCGCTCCATGCCGCCCTGCTTCGTGGCAAGCTCCTTGACCGAGAGGGCAAGGTCTGTCAGCGCGCTCTGGTTCCGCTCGATCTCCTCTATACGATGCGTATTCGAGCGGCTGCGCGCGTCAACGCGCTCTATTTTGAGCGCAAGTTCTTCTGCCGTCACCGTTCATCCTCCTATCAGCCTTGACCATGTGTTTGCTCCGGCGACGCCGTCCACGGCCAGCCCGTGCGCGCGCTGGAACGCCCACACCGCAAGCTTCGTGCAGGTTCCGAAGTCCCCGTCCGCGCCGCAGGAGCCGCAGGAATACCCGCGCCCGATCAGCAGCAGCTGCATCGACCGCACCGCTTCGCTCACGTCGCCCTGACGCAGCAACGGCAGCTGCACCGCGGTGCTGTTCTTCTCCGTACCGGCGGCGACCGCCGCGCCCTGCGCCCAATCCGCGGGCGCATCGCCGTAGCTTATCCAGCCCGGCAGCCCCCACAGCGCCCAGCCGCGATCCTTCAGGCGGGTCCTGACAACACCCTTCGCGTGCCCCGATGCCTCCACGACGTATCCGTCTCCGACGTACACGCCGACGTGTCCGAGCCCCTCCATGAACACACAGGCTCCCGTGAGCTGCGGAATCTTCGCGATATCGCCGCGCCGGACGCAGCTCCGGTACAGCCCGCTCACCGCGACGTCCTGCGCGGCGCAGTACACGGGTGCGCTCTGCGCCGTGTCACTCCAGAGGTAGCCCTTTATGAGCCCCACGCAGTCGTGAACGCGCTTGCCGAACTGCGATTCGAAGTCGTCCGCCGTGTAATGCTCCGGATACTGTGCCCGCTTCTGCGCGAGCAGCGCCGCCGATGCCGTCTGCCCGAAGGTGCCCCACCAATAGGGGCGTCCGAGCTGCGCCAGCGCGTATTGTGCCAGTCCTTCTCCCGTTTTTGTCGTCATGTTCTGTCACTCCGTTTCATGTTTTCGTCAAGTCCTGTAAAACAGAACCCGAATTTGAAATAAATAACGCCGTCGGCGGCATTGCCGCGGGCGTCCGTTTGGGGCTTTTGCCCTCGTATGTATGCTTTGAGCATAGTTTCCTCCTGCATGTCTTAACCAGATATTGCTTCACCATGAATATCTTGGTGAGATAATATCACATCATTTTCATTTTGTCAAGTTAAACAGAACTTCAAATCTACAAAATTTTCTACCTGTCAGTCCAATCGGGGGTTAAAAATGCATACTGCCGTGAATAGGTTTCCTTTTATATGGGGGCTATCTACTTCCATAATCAAGGTGATCTGCTCTTCTACATTAGGTGAAATGATGTTTTAGGCTAGGTATTTCCCTAAATTCTGCAAGTCTTCATTCATTTTCCGGATACTTTCTTTGCATATTCTTGACGTTTATAGCTTGATTCTTTTCGTTTAAACGAGTAGAATATATTTACACTGACGAAAGCGGGTGACGCTATGGAATACATATCGGCCAAGGAGGCTGCGGAGCGTTGGGGTATACAAGTCCGCGGCGTGCAGGAGCTGTGCAAGGCGGGGCGCATCCAAGGCGCGTTCAAATTTGAACGCTCGTGGATGATACCGGCATCGGCGAAAAAGCCGGAGGATCCCCGCAGAACCGCGCAAAAAGATTCACGCACGGTCTCGTACGGCGACTATCCGAGCCTTATAGCGTACTGCACGCGCATGTCCCCCGGCAGTCTCAGTGGTATACCGATTGGTATAACCAGTCCCGCGGCCATACGCCAATTCAACGCTGAGCAGTTGTATTACACCGGCGAGCTTGACGCCTGCCGTGAAATGCTTCGAAGCGGCGGCGCTGATCCGGAGACGCTTCTCAGCCGCCTGTCCCTGATGCTGCCGCTGAGCATCTGCCTCGGCGAGACGCAGACCTTCAACGACACGCTGGCGGCGCTGCGCGGCCTGATAGATCAGGATTCCGGCAGTGTCTGCTCCCGCGCGGCGCGGCTGCTGCACTCATGCACGGCGCTGGGACTGTACATGCCGCACTTCGTGCCGGAGTGGATAAAGGACGGTCAGTTTGCGGGGCTGCCCGCGGAGCTTATACCATTTGCGATCTACACGCGCTGCAAATATCTTCTCGCCGCGAAGCGCGAGACCGAGGCCAAGGCCGCGGCGGAGACCGCGCTGAGCTTCTTCCCGCCGGACGAGGGCTTCAGCCTGATACACGTATACCTCCGCCTCATATGCAGCGCCGCGCTCTGTGCGACCGGTGACATGCACGGCTGTGAGGAGCACCTGCGCGAAACGATGGCACTCGCCCTGCCGCGCGGCTATATCATCCCCTTCGCGGAATTCCTGACGCTGCACAGCGGACTTATAGAATCCGTATCGCAGCAGGAATTTCCGGAGCAGAACAAACGCATTCTCCAACAGTGGACGCGCTGCTGGAAAAACTGGATGGCCTTCCGCAGCCGCCTCACCATATCCAACGCCACCGCCATTCTCTCGAACCGCGAGCACCATCTCGCCCGCCTGCTGGCCGCCGATCTCACCTACGCGGAGGCGGCGGCGCGGCTCGGCATGAGCGTCGGCAGCGTGAAAAATATGGCCTCGGTCATATACGCCAAGCTCCATATCGGCAGCAAAGCGGAGCTGAAAGATTACGCTTTGTAATTTTTTCAACCGCCAAAAAACTTCCAAAACGGCACTTCAAAATTTGACCAATTTCGTCTATTATAAGCGTGTAATATAGTTATGCGAAGCGTGTGCCGTGCGGCCGTCCGGGGGCGTCTCAGACTCCGGGCGTTGAAGCGGCGCATGGTTGTCCATGCCCCGGCGGGGTGCGTCTCAGTCCCCCATCGGCTGCCTGCGGCGGCAAAGCATACTTATTCATATGGTATTTTATTTGGGGAGGTTTATTCGCAGAAATGAAAAAAAGACTCTTTGCACTGTTTCTGTGCCTGTGCATGGTGATGACGCTGCTGCCTGTCGGCGCCTTCGCAGAAGGCACGGAAGCCCAGTCCGGATTGGCCGCCGGCGGAGCATCCGTCACGTCCGTCAATCCTGTCGAGACGCCCGATACGCATATAACTTTCAAGTTCTATAACGGGGAGACGCTTCTCGACACACAGGTCGTCAACGGCGACGGCCAGCTCACCGCTCCGGCGACGCCCGCCATCGAGGGTGGCCGCAAGTTCCTCGGCTGGTATGCCGTTGATGTCAACGGCCAGCTTGAGGCAAAGGAGTTCGACTTCAGCAACGCGTACACCAATTACAGCGGCCGCAGCGAAGTCAAGGTCATGGCCAAGTTCGAGGCCGTGTTCTACGTGTACTTTATGACCGTTGACGGGCAGGTGCACTCCACCGCGATCGCAAACGAGGCCAACGACTTCAAGGTCGCTCTGCCTACGGACTATGAGCCGAATGGCAAGGTAGTCACCGGCTGGACGGCAAACGGTGCGGTATTCACCGCCGACACCTTCGTCAGTGCAGACACCTATGTCTACCCTGTCACTGCGGACTGCTACTGGGTCACCTTCAACACCACCGGCGGCAGCATGGTCGCCTCCTGCTCCATTAAGAAGGGCGATACCCTTGAACTCAGCACCGTCACCGTTCCCACCCGCACCGGCTACACCTTCAAGGGCTGGAGCACCACCGAGGGCGGCGCGCTCATCAGCTCCGTCACCCCGACCGCAGACACCACCCTCTACGCCGTCTGGGAAGGCGACAATGTCAAGTACATGGTCGTCTACTGGGGCGAGAACGCGGACGATACCAATTACTCCGCTCTGGCCACCGCTACTCTGACCGGCAAGGTCGGCAGCACGGTAACGCTCAATGCAACCACCGGCGCACTGCCAAACAGTGTGTCTGACAGACAGCACTTCAAGTTCAGCTCGTCCGACTCGGCAACCATCCGCGCCGACGGCTCCAGCGTTCTGAATGTCTATTTCTCCCGCAACAGCTACACATTGACTTTCCGCAAGTACACATGGGAACTTTTTGGCGGCAACTACGAAACCGTAGCTACAATAACCGCAAAATATAACGCTTCGATTTTTGCCGAGTTTGGCAAGCCTCCGTTCAACACGACTTATAACGGACGTGCATGGGAGTGCACCGATAGCAGTAAATATAACTACGCACTCCAGACGCTCGACCGTATGCCCGGCTTCGATGCAACCTTTAATCTCTATGATAAGAGCAGCAACAAACTCAAGACCATATATTACTATGTGCAGAATGTTGGAACGACTGTAAACAGCAGCCGTTGGCCTACCAGCACTGCCAACTTCAGTCTGTACAAGGAAGTACAAACATACTTCAATTATGCTACTTACGATGAAGAGTATCATAACATAGACGGCTTTAATCGGTACAGCGCCAGCGTTGCCGGTTTTTACCGTAATCAGAAAGACTTCAGCAACAACACGCTTTACCTTTACTACATGCGCAAGTCCTACACGCTCACCTTCAACAACTACGGTGCCGTTTCTGACAACACCGTAGAATATGAAGCTAAGCTGGACAGCTACAACAACTATGTTCCTGCACGTCCTGAAGGCTTCAGCGAGAACGCAGTGTTCATGGGCTGGTACGAGGTCGAGCCTTCTCAGATAACCAGCACTACGCAGCGCTTCGACTTCACCGGCAAGACGATGCCCGCGGACAACCTCACCCTCTTCGCATACTGGGTCGAGAAGCCCGTCACGCTGACGGTGCAGGTTCCCACACTCGGCGGATATACCGCGTCCAATTACGAGGTCGCCATCGGCACGGTCATCTCCGGCGTGGACGTGTTCAAGGATGCCGAGGCCAAGATCGCCGAGGCGGGCAAGACCGTTCTCAAGTGGGTATACGAGGACGGCACCGCCGTTGACGTCAACAGCGCCATCGGCCGCAACACCACCGTCAAGGCAGTCCTTGAGGGCGAGGTCTACAATCTGACCTACGTCACCGGAACCGACGCCGCGATAACCGACGAAAACCGCTACGAATATGAGGCGCTTGCACAGGTCAAGGACGGCAGCGAGCTCAAGAACGGCAAGCAGGTGTTCGCATACTGGACTGACGACGCCGGCAAGGTCTACTATCCCGGCAGCTACGTCACCATGACCGGCAACAAGACCCTCACCGCGAACTACGTCGACCCCAGCGTCAAGGTCACGCTCACCTACCACTCGAACTTTGACACTGACCAGACCAAGACCATCGACGCCGTTCCCAACAACGACAAGGTCTCCGTCATGGATTACGACGCAACCGGCATGACCACGCGCCCCGGCTACGAGTTCAAGGGCTGGGCAGACACGGCTGACGCAGATACGGCTAACTACCCCGCAGGCTCCGAAGCCCGTCTGGACAACAATGGCTCCAACGACCTCTACGCCGTCTGGGAAGCCATCGACGTGGACTACAAGGTCGAGTTCTACTATCAGGATGCCAACGGCAATTACCCCGACAAGGCAAAGGATGAAAATATCGTTACCCGTCAGGGCAGGACCGACTCCACCGTCTCTGTCACCGCCGCGGACAAGGCCGATAAGGAAAACGGCAAGTACGTCTATGACGGCGATGCGGCAAATGTCGAAAAAGGCGTCGTTGCTGCAAACGGCAGCCTCGTCCTGAAGCTTTACTTCAAGCTCAATCAGGCAAGCTGCACTGTCAGATACCTCTGGAACGACACTGAAGAGAAGGTCGCCGATGATGATGTTTTCGACAGCCAGACCGTCAGCGAGACTTTCACCGCGAACCCCAAAACGATTGCCAACTGCACTATCGTCCCTGAGCACAATGTTACCAAGAGCATCACGGTCAATCCCGACAGCGACAATAACGTAATTATCTTCTATTATTATAAGAACGTCACCCTGAAGGCGAACAGCGATACCCTTGAGTACAACGGCTTTGAGCAGTCCGTAAGCGGCTTCACCGGGGCACCGGAAGGGGCTGACTTCTCCGCCATCACCGTCGGCGCGAAGGGCACTGACGCCGGCGTCTATCCCGCAAAATTTGCGGACGGCACCGTCGGCAAAACTGACGCGGACAAGAAGTACATCGTCGTCGAGGCAATCGACGGCAGCCTCACGATAACCGCGAAGGCCGCAGTCATCACCATCACGGCGGCCAGCGACAGCAAGCCCTATGACGGCACCCCGCTCACCAATGACCGCTACACCTTCACTCAGGGCGTCCTCGTCAATGGCGACGTGCTTCAGGCAGTCGTTGAGGGCAGCCAGACCGACAAGGGCAGCAGCGCAAACGTTGTCAAGTCCTACAAGGTCGTGCGCGGCAGCGATGATGTCACCAGCAACTACAAATTCGCCGACTCCGTTGACGGCACCCTGACCGTCACCCCGCGCGTAGTCGTCATCGCGTCCGAGGGCGGCCGCAGGGTCTACAACGGCCAGCCGCTCACCAATCCCAACTACAAGTTCACCACCGGCAGCTTCGTTGACGGTGAAGTCTCCGAGGTCAAGACCACCGGAACCATCACCGAGGTCGGCAGTGTTGACAACACCATCGTGTACACCACTACCGATAAGTTTGATGCCAACAACTACGACATCACCCTTACCCCCGGCAAGCTGGAGATAACCCCCGTTACCGCTGAAGTGGTCGTCACCATCACCGAGAACGGCGGCAGCGCAAAGTATGACGGCACCGAGAAGACCGTCACCGGCTATGACGCCGTAAGCAGCAATCCGCTCTACACCGCGAACGATTACAGATTCAGCGGCGACGCCACCATCAAGGGCACTGACGCCGGTACCTACGACATGAACCTCTCTCCCGAAGACTTCACGAACACCAACGGGAACTTCAAGAACGTCCGCTTCGTGATCAACGACGGTACGCTCGTGATCTCCCCGCGCACCCTGACCATCACTTCCGGCTCCGACAAGAAGGAATATAACGGCACTCCGCTCACCAGCAGCGAAATCAAAGTCACCGGCGACGGCTTCGTTGACGGCGAGGGCGCGTCCTACACCTTCACCGGCAGCCAGCTCGATGTTGGCAGCAGCGACAACTTCTTCGATTACGAGCTGAACGCCAACACCAAGGCAAAGAACTACGAGATCACCAAGGAATACGGCGACCTGACCGTCACCGCAGTTTCCACCCAGATCGTCATCACCGCGAACAGCAAGACCGATGTCTACAGCGGCCAGGCAGTCACCGACAGCGGCTACACCTACATCGGCAAGCTCGCCGAGGGCGACAAACTCGAAGTCGAAGTCGTCGGCAGCCAGACCGATAAGGGCAGCAGCGACAACGTCGTCAAGTCCTACAAGGTCACGCGCGACGGCGTTGACGTCACCAACAACTACACCTTCGGTGCAAGCCAGAAGGGCACGCTCACCGTCACTCCGCGTCCCGTAACGCTCACCTCCGGCGGTGGTGAAAAGGAATATGACGGCACTCCGCTCACCAATTCCACCGTCACCGTCGGCGGCAGCGGCTTCGTCGCAGGCGAGGGTGCGACCTACAACGTCACCGGCAGCCAGACCGATAAGGGCAGCAGCAAGAACTGGTTCACATACACGCTGACCGAAGGCACCAAGGCTGACAACTACACCATCACTCAGGAATACGGCGAACTGGTCGTCACCAAGAACACCAGCGTGATCAACATCACCGCAAAGAGTGCGAACAAGACCTACGACGGTCAGGCGCTCACCGAGACCCGCTACGACTTCACGCAGAACATCCTCGCCGAGGGCGACGTGCTTACCGCAGTCGTCGAGGGCAGCCAGACCGACGCCGGCAGCAGCGCAAACGTTGTCAAGTCCTACAAGGTCATGCGCGGCGATGTGGACGTCACCGACTTCTACACCTTCGGTGAGATCGAGAACGGCACTCTGACCGTCACCGAACGCAAGGTCACTCTGACCAGTAAGAGCGCCGATAAGCCCTATGACGGTACCCCGCTCACCAGCCCCGATGTCACCGTCTCCGACGAAGGCTTCGTTGACGGCGAGGTCAGCGACATCAAGGCCATCGGCACCATAACCGACAAGGGCAGCGTCCCCAATACCATCACCTTCACCGAGGGCGAGAACTTCAAGGCCAGCAACTACATTATCGTCAGAGAGACCGGTACTCTCACCATCACCGCTGACGCGACCGAAGTTGTTGTCTACATCTCCGGCAACACCGGCACCGAGAAGTATGACGGCACCGAAAAGACCGTCACCGGCTACAAAGTGACCAGCATCAGCAGCGGCCTCTACAAGGAAAGCGACTTTGCATTCACCGGCAATGCGACGGTCTCCGCTACCGACGCCAGGGCGACCTCTTACCCGATGGGTCTTACCGCAGGCAACTTTGAGAACAAGAACGATAACTTCAGCAACGTCACCTTCGTCGTTACCGACGGCTCCCTGACCATCGATCCGCGTACCGTCACTCTCACCAGCGAGAGCGCGACCAAGGAATACGATGGCACCCCGCTCACCCGTCCCGATGTCACCGTCTCCGGCGACGGCTTCGTTGAAGGCGAGGTCAGCGATATCAAGGCCATCGGCATCATCACCAAGGTCGGTGAGGTCGACAACGATATCGTGTACACCAAGGAAGCAGGCTACAAGGATTCCAACTACATCGTCACCCCCGAGATCGGCAAGCTGGGCATCACCCGCAGCTCCAAGGAACTCAAGGTCGTCGCGAACAGCGGCACCTGGGAGTATGACGGCAAGTTCCACGCCGACGGCGGCTACACCGTGACCTTCGGCGAAGAGAGCTACACCGTTGCAGCCGGCGAATCCGCCAAGCTCTCCACCGGTGATACCGTCACCGCGATCATCACCAAGCAGGTCAAGAACGTCGCCGACAGCGCAGACGGCAACAACGCCATCGTCACCCTGACGATAGACAACGCCGCGCAGTACGCGAACGTATCCCAGGCCAACGGCACCCTGACCATCACCGCAAAGCCCCTGACCATCACCGCCGACAGCGCGGAGAAGGTCTATGACGGTCAGCCTCTCACCAAGAACAGCTTCACCAACACCGAGCTTGCCGAGGGCGATAAGCTCACCGCCACCGTCACCGGCAGCCAGACCAACGTTGGCAGCAGCGATAACGTCGCCTCCGCCGCAGTCATTATGGCAGGTGAAGAAAACGTCACCGCAAACTACACCATCACCTACGAGAAGGGCAGCCTCACCGTCACTCCCGTGACCGACGAAGTAATCGTTACCGTCACCGAGCGCGGCGGCGACTACCTGTATGACGGCGGCGAAAAGGTAGTCACCGGCTATGACGCCGTAAGCAGCAATCCGCTCTACACCGCGAACGATTACAGCTTCAGCGGCGACGCGACCGTCAAGAGCACCAACGCGGGCAGCTACGACATGGAGCTTGCTCCCGAAGACTTCAAGAACACCAGCGCGAACTTCACCAATGTCACCTTCATCATCGTTGACGGCAAGCTCAACATCGCACAGCGCAAGGTTCTCATGACCTCCGCTGATGACGAGAAGGTCTACGACGGCACTCCGCTCACCAACTCCACCGTTACCGTCACCGGAGACGGCTTCGCTGAGGGCGAGGGTGCGGCCTACACCGTGACCGGCAGCCAGCTTGACGAGGGCAGCAGCAACAACAGCTTCACCTATGAACTGAACGAAGGCACTCTTGCCGCAAACTACATCATCGAGGCCAAGGAAGGCGAACTCACCGTCAAGCCGATCCTCACCGAGATCACTATCACCGCAAACAGCGGCGAGAAGATGTATGACGGCTCCGCACTCATCAACGGCGGCTACACTTTCACCTCCGGCATCCTTGTTGACGGCGATGTGCTTACCGCAGTCGTCGAGGGCAGCCAGCTCAACGCAGGCAGCAGCGCAAACGTCGTCAAGTCCTACCGCGTCATGCGCGGCGAGACCGACGTCACCGCAAACTATCGCTTCGCAGAATCCGTTGACGGCAAGCTCACCGTTACCGCGCGCAAGGTCGTTATGACCTCCGCGGACGACGAGAAGGTCTACGACGGCACTCCGCTCACCAATGACGAGATCACCGTCACCGGCGACGGCTTCATCGAGGGCGAAGGCGTCACCTATGACGTCACCGGCAGCCAGCTCGACGTCGGCAGCAGCGACAACAGCTTCACCTACGAGCTGAACGAGGGCACTCTTGCCGAGAACTACATCATCGAGACCAAGGAAGGCAAGCTCACCGTCACCAGCCCCGAGCAGCACATCGTCATCACCGCGAACAGCGCGGAGAAGACCTATGACGGCACTCCGCTCACCGACGATGGCTTCACCTACACCGACTTCGTTCTCGCCAAGGGCGACGTGCTTGAGGCAGTCATCGAAGGCAGCCAGACCGACGCCGGCAGCAGCGTGAACGTCATCAAGTCCTACCGCGTCATGCGCGGCGATGAGGACGTCACCGCAAACTACATCTTTGACGACTCCGTTGACGGCACCCTGACCGTTACCAAGCGCAAGGTAACTCTCACCTCCGGCACCGCTTGCAAGATCTACGACGGCAAGTACCTCACCTGCAACAAGGTCGAGGTCGGCGGAGACGGCTTTGTTGAAGGCGAAGGCGCGACCTACGATGTGACTGGCAAGCGCAAGGACATCGGCTGGAGCTACAACGACTTCACCTACAAACTCAACGACAACACCAAGGCCGACAACTACGAGATCACCGTTGAGCGCGGCTTCCTGTACGTCAAGGATCAGGCTGAAAAGCCCAAGACCGGCGACAGCAGCGACCTTCTCCTCCTGCTTGCCCTCATGAGCATGAGCGGCGCAGGCGCAGCGGGCACTGTGTACCTCTACCGCAGAAAGCGCGAGGAGCAGGAATAAGCTCAAAATAGCAAAGCACTAAACTAAACGAATCCCCTCCGCAGTGATAAACTGCCGAGGGGATTTCAATTTATACAATTATATAAGCGCATAAGCGCGCCGCATCAAAATGCGGCGCTGTCCGATGCGGGCTGTGTTTGATTTCCAAATTAGTTCACATAATGTTGTATACGTAATATTATTTACATAAGCTTATATCAAGCTGCTCAAAAATACACATAAAAAGTGTCAAAAAGCCTTGAAAAATCAGCATTTTTAGCCGCTTGTGTTTTTCCTTTCTCTGTGTTAGCATAGATGACCCACGGATATTGAAAACGGAGGATCGGCGCGCTGCGCCGTTTTTTGATATGGACGAGCATAGGATTCAACGCAATGCAATAACCGAGGGCAGCATCCTCAAGCAGCTGATGAACTTCTTCTTCCCCGTTCTGCTCGGTATGCTGTTCCAGCAGCTGTATAACATGGCCGACGCGGTAATAGTCGGCCGCTTTGTCGGCAAAAATGCGCTCGCCGCCGTCGGCGGCTCCGCCTCACAGATACTGAACCTCATCATCGGTTTCTTCACCGGCCTGTGTTCCGGCGCTACGGTCATCATAGCGCAGTATTACGGCGCAAACGACGACGAGGACGTCAGCAAGGGTGTACAGACCGCCATAGTTTTTGCGGCCGTCTGCGGCGTTATAATGACCGTTGTGGGCATTGTGACCGCGCCGTGGCTCCTGCGCATTATGGATACTCCGGAGGAGACTATGGCCGACTCCGTGAGCTATATGCGCATCGTCTATATGGCGATGATCCCTGCTATGATCTACAACATGGGTTCGGCCATACTGCGCGCGGTCGGCGATTCGAAGCGCCCGCTGTATTTCCTCATCATCTGCTGTGTGCTCAATGTTGCGATGGATATCGTCGCCGTCGTCGTATTTGATCTGGCTGTTGAGGGCGTCGCCATTGCGACGAGCCTTGCCCAGCTAATCAGCGCCGTGCTCGTCTGCCGCAGCCTGATACGCAGCAAGCAGAGCTACCGGCTCGAGCTGAAAAACATACGCATCGAGGGACGCATGATGCGCCGCGCGGTGCACATCGGCCTTCCCGCAGGGCTTCAGTCCGTGCTCTACGCCGTCTCCAACATGATAATCACAGCGTCCATCAACAAGTTCGGCACGGACACCGTCGCCGCGTGGGTCGCCGTGAACAAGCTCGACGCGTTCAACTGGATGGTTCTGAACGCGTACAGCATCTCGCTGATGACCTTTGTCGGCCAGAACTATGGTGCGGGGCTGTATGACCGAGCACGCGCCAGCCTGCGCGACTGCATGGCGCTCGGCATGATCACGACTTCGCTCATCTCCGTGCTGTTCATGATGACCTGCCGCTTCTTCTTCGGCCTGTTCGTTGAGGACGAGACGGTCATGGTCATCGCGGTGCAGATACTCGGATTCATGGCACCGTGGTACTGGACGTACGCCCCGATCGAGATATTCGGCGGCGGCCTGCGCGGGCTTGGCGACACGCTGATACCCACGATCATCACCGCCGCGGGCATCTGCCTGACGCGCGTCATATGGATATACACCGCCGTCCCGCGCTGGCACAGCATCAGCACCGTCGCGCTCAGCTATCCGCTGACCTGGGGACTGACCGCCGTTGCGTTCGTGATATACTACTTCGGTTTCGTACGCAAGCGTCTTATGAGGGCTAACGATGTAAAATGAACTTATATGCCTGTGTGACCGTCCGGAGCTTATTGAGACGACGGCGCAGTGGTTCCACAAGAAATGGGGCGTGCCGCTGGCGGCATATCTTGAGAGCATGAATGACAGCCTCACGGCGAGCGCTGTCCCACGCTGGTATGTGATGCTCGGCGGCAACGGCGAGATAATCGGCGGGCTGGGAGTTATAGAGAACGATTTTCACGACCGACCTGACCTGCGGCCGAATGTCTGTGCCGTATATGTCGAGCCTGAGCACCGCTGCAAAGGCATCGCAGGGCGGCTGCTGGAGCGCGTATGTGATGACATGGCGGCACTCGGCGAGCCGGTGCTGTATCTTCTGACAGACCACGACAGCTTTTATGAGCACTACGGCTGGGAGTTCTACTGCATGGCAACCGGCGACGGCGAGGAAACGCCGAGCAGAATGTACGTACATAAGAACACCGACAAGCATTGAGCTTGCCGGTGTTCTTTTACACTATGTAATAAGCGGAGTTGAAAATCGATTTGTAATTTTTTCTCCCTCAGTCGGCTGCGCCGACAGCTTCCCCATCAGAGGGAGCCAAAAATGTCTGCTTAGCTTATATGATAAATAAGAAAACAGCCGGAGCAAATGCTCCGGCTGTTCAAAACAAATGAATTACTCGTTGATGCCGATGACAACACCGGAACCGACGGTACGGCCACCCTCACGGATAGCGAAACGCAGACCGGTCTCGATTGCGATCGGGGTGATCAGCTCGACGTCCATGTCGACGTTGTCGCCGGGCATGCACATCTCAACGCCTTCGGGCAGGGAGATGACGCCGGTAACGTCGGTGGTACGGAAGTAGAACTGAGGACGGTAGTTGTTGAAGAACGGGGTGTGACGGCCGCCTTCGTCCTTGGACAGAACGTAGACCTGGCCAACGAACTTGGTGTGCGGATGGATGGAGCCGGGCTTGGACAGGACCTGGCCTCTTTCGATGGACTTCTTGTCGATGCCGCGGAGCAGAGCGCCGATGTTGTCGCCAGCCTCAGCGTAATCCATCAGCTTGTGGAACATTTCGATGTCGGTGACGACGGTGGACTTCTTCTCGTCCGCGAGGCCAACGATCTCGACAGGCTCGTTCTTCTTGATGACGCCACGCTCGACACGACCGGTAGCGACGGTGCCACGGCCGGAAATGGTGAAGACGTCCTCAACCGGCATCAGGAAGGGCTGGTCAGCCTTGCGGTCCGGGGTCGGGATCCAGGTGTCAACAGCCTGCATGAGCTCTTCGATGCAAGCATACTCGGGAGCCTTCGGGTCGGTGGACTCGGAAGCCAGAGCGTTCAGAGCGGAGCCGCGGATGATGGGGGTGTCGTCGCCGGGGAAGCCGTAGAAGTCGAGGGTCTCGCGGACTTCCATCTCGACGAGCTCGAGGAGCTCTTCGTCGTCGACCTGGTCGCACTTGTTCAGGAAGACCAGAACGGAAGGAACGTTAACCTGACGGGCAAGCAGCAGATGCTCCTTGGTCTGAGCCATAGGACCATCGGAAGCAGCGATAACCAGGATCGCGCCGTCCATCTGAGCAGCACCGGTGATCATGTTCTTGATATAGTCGGCGTGGC
>ENA-UOJJ01003718-UOJJ01003718.1-human-gut-metagenome-genome-assembly--contig:-CS66-NODE-3718-length-15829-cov-9.455813_pt1 | contig 15829 bp, 14 predicted proteins | sample MGYA00242343_ERZ723890 | MGnify/ENA metagenome assembly ERZ723890 | reverse complement strand
TCATGCTCGTCGTGGTCATCATCCTCGTCGTGGTCGTGATGATGCTCGTGCTCATGGTCGTGCTCGTCATGCTCACCGTGCTCGTGGTCATGATGGTGATGCTCATGCTCGTGCTCGGCCTCCTCAAGCTCGTGCTCGCGGCGCATCTTTTCGAGCAGCTCGTCGCTGAGCGACACCTTCTCGATGGCGGAGAGGATGGTCTTGCCGTCCAGCTCGTCCCACGGAGTCGTAAGGATGGCGGCGTCGGGGTTCTTCTCGCGCAGCATCGCGGCGGCGGCCTCTAACTTCTCCTGCGAGAGCTTCTGCGTGCGGGAGAGGATGATGGTGCCGGCGGCCTCGATCTGGTTGTTGTAGAACTCGCCGAAGTTCTTCATATAGACCTTGACCTTGCTGGCGTCGGCGACGGTGACGTAGCTGTTGAGCTTCAGCTCCGGGCACTCGTCCACGGTGCGCTCGACCGCCACGATGACGTCGGAGAGCTTGCCCACGCCGCTCGGCTCGATGAGGATGCGGTCGGGGTGGAACTGCTCCACGACCTCGCGCAGCGCCTTGTTGAAATCGCCCACGAGCGAGCAGCAGATGCAGCCGGCGGACATCTCGGAGATCTCGATGCCGGACTCCTTGAGGAAGCCGCCGTCGATGTTGATCTCACCGAATTCGTTTTCGATCAGCACGAGCTTTTCGCCCGCGTAGGCTTCGGCAATGAGCTTTTTGATGAGCGTCGTTTTGCCGGCGCCGAGAAAACCGGAGAAAATGTCAATTTTTGTCATGGTGGGATACGCTTCCTTTTTCTTGATTTTACTGAATTGCTATTATATGCCCGAGTTGTGAACGATTCAAGTCCCTCACGGGCAAAAAGCTCATTTTTTGCGCAAAAAATGAGCGATGCTACAGCTGCGGGACCGCGAGGCGGTGCGGCAGCATCACGCGGCCGAAGCAGGCGAGGCTGCGCGTGCCGGTGGAGGTGAGCACGACATCGGCGTCGGCGCGGGCGCGGTTGAGGGAGAAAAGGTAGGTCATGCCCAGCGCATCGCGGTGGTACTGCTTGCAGAGCATTGCGCCGTCCACGCAGAAGATGCCTACGTCGCCGTCTGCGAGCGGGTCGCGGTTGACGTAGACCACGCTCTCGTCGTGAATGTACGGCTCCATGGAGTCGCCCTGAATGCGCACGGCGAAGTCCGCGCCGCGCGGCACGCTCTCGTCCGCGGGGATATAGGTAAAGTCCTCGTCAAGCACCGGCGCGGCATAGCCCGCGGCGGCGGGGGAGTTGTAGAGCGGGATCAGGCGCGGCTCGCGCTTGCTGCCGCGCTCCTCCGTCAGCTCGTCGCGGTAGTCGCACAGCGCGTCGGTCACGCTGCGCACGGTGTCGCGTCCGATGGGAGAGAGCGAGCGGTATTTTTCCAGCAGCGTGCGCTCGGCCCCGGAGAGATCGAAGCCGCCGCTGCGGTAGCTGCCGCAGAAGAGCTGGTTGGGGTCAGTGCGCAGCGCGTCGAACAACCGCAGCAGCACGTCCTCCTTGGGGAAGCTGACGCCGGTCTCATAGTTGCCGACGGCGCTGGCGGAAACGCCGAGCTGCTCGGCCAGCGCCGCGCGCGTCAGGCCGCAGGCCTCGCGGCGCGCCTTGAGTTGATCGCGGAAGCTCATGGAAAGCACCTCCTATAAAGGGTTCGAGCAATTTCGACACCATCATAACGCAAAAGCTTGGTTCTGTCAAACATTTTAACAAGAAACTTGTAAATTTATTCTTGACATAACAAGTTTCTTGTGATATGGTAAGGATGCTCACAAGAAACTTGACAAAACAAAGCGGCAATTTCCATTAACTTGTGATCGAGATGCTTTTCGGTATGCTGTTCGGCGGGAAAGGATGGATGCGGAAAACCGCCGGGGGCTTCGGCGGGGAAGGCGGACCCGCCCGCCTTTCAAAAAGAAAAATCGTCACGCCATAAGGCGTAACGATTTTCTTGGTGGGGGAAGGTGGATTCGAACCACCGAAGTCACTGACAACAGATTTACAGTCTGCCCCCTTTGGCCACTCGGGAATTCCCCCATATTCACTTTGCTGCGCTGCGGAAAGATTGGAGCTGGTAGACGGACTCGAACCCCCGACCTGCTGATTACAAATCAGCTGCTCTACCAACTGAGCTATACCAGCATTTCAGCAACAGAATGGATTTTAGCAGATACCGCGTCGTTTGTCAAGCCTGAATTTTTCATTTTTCGGGAGGAATGGCTTTTGCACTTTAAAATCTGTTCGCCTGCGGAAAAACGCAGGCCCTACGGCCGTCCCTGCGGCCGATGCTCGCTGTGTGGGTGCGAGCTGCTGCGCGGGGAGCGCGGCTGGTATCTCAACGGGCAGAGCGTCTGCGCGGATTGCTTTCCGGCCTTCGCTCGCGCGGAGCTTGCGCCCTGTGAGACCGTGTTCGGAATGGAGGGGGAAGCGTGACACTATACCAGATATCCTTTACATACCGCGCGGACGCGGCGGTGCTGCGCACGCGCATTTCGGAGCTGCGCGCCGCGGCCCGGGCCGCGCAGGACCGCGAGGAGGCCGAGCGGCTCAAGCGGCGCATCGCCGATCTGCAGGTGCTGCGCCGTCAGTCGAGTGAGCTGGCCGAGCTGACGAAACGCTATTACGAAAGGAACTATCACCGCGATGAAAGGTACACCCTATAGCATCCGCAACAACGAGTTTTACGGCGACATGGCGGCGTGGCTGCGCACCAACGCGCAGGACAACGACGGTGAGCTGCTTCGGCTCAAGCGCAACCTGCGCCTGGCAAGGCAGGAGGCGCTGACCGCGCGGCAGCGGCAGCTGCTCCGGATGAATTTTGAGCAGAATAAGACCGTGACCGAGATCGCGCAGGAGCTGGGCGTCAACAAGTCCACGGTGTCCCGCACGCTGCTGCGCGCCAAACGGCGGCTCTATCAATGCCTGCGCTACGCGCTGTAGTCCGCGCTTGACTTCGGCACGCGGTGCGCATACAATAAAAAGCACAGGGAAAACGGGAGCGGAGGGAATGTCTATGCTGCACAAAGCGATACAGAACCGGTGGTGCCGTCTGGCTCTGGCCGTGGCCGCGACGCTGCTCTACGCCATCGGCGTGAACTGGTTCATTGTCCCGATGGGACTTTACACCGGCGGCCTGCTGGGCTTCTGCCAGGTCGCCCGCACGCTGATCGTGGAGGCGCTGGGGCTGTCGCCGAACGTGGACTTTTCGGGCATCCTGTATCTGGCGGCGAACGTGCCCATCCTGCTGCTGGCGTGGCAGGCGCTGGGAAGGGGTTTCCTTGTGCGCACCGCGGTGTGTACCGTCACCTCGTCGCTGTTTCTGAGCCTTGTGCCGCCGCCGGCGGCGCCGCTGGTGGAGGAGACGCTGACGAACTGCGTGCTCGGCGGCATCCTCGTCGGCTTCTCGCTCGGCATCGTGCTCACCTGCGGCTGCTCGACCGGCGGGCTGGACATCCTCGGACTGTGGCTCGCCAAGAAGGGCAAGGGCTTCAGCGTGGGGCGCTTCAGCCTGAGCTTCAACGCGCTGCTCTACACGCTCTGCGCGGTCCTCTTCGGTCTGCGCGCGGCGATCTATTCCATCATTTATACGGTGTTCTGCGCGCTCTTCATCGACCGCGGGCACCAGCAGAACATCACCGAGCAGGTACTCATCTTCACCAAGGACGAGGACCCCGAGCTGCCGAGGAACATCATGGCACGGCTCGGGCGCGGCGTGACCTACTGGGAGGGCAAGGGCGCCTACACCGGCGAGGACCTGCGCGTGCTGTGCGTGTGCGTCTCCAAATTTGAGGAGGCCGACCTCTATGGCGTGGTCCACGAGCTGGACCCGAACGCCTTTTTCATCACGCAGGAGGGCGTGACCATCCACGGAAACTTCATCCGCAAGCTGTCCTGAAGCAGGGGAGATGCCGCACGGCATCTCCCTTTTGCATGATTTCCTGCAAAAAGTCGGAAAAACGACGGAATTTGTGCATATCAGATAATTTGATGGAGTGATTCGGAATAATTTTATTGCATTTTTGGGAAAAGTGTGATAATGTACGACCTAATCTTTTATTTTTGAAGGAGGCGGCTTGCTGCATGTATACCGACAACTATTTCAACCGATTTGAGCTTGCGCCCGAGGTGGCGGAGGCACTGAAGAAGTGCAAGTGCATCGCCTACGCCGAGACGAAGGAGGAGCTGCAGGAAATGGCCTACGGCCCCACGCACACCTCCCGCTACGATGTGGTGTATCCCATCGAAGGGCTCGGCACGGTCAAGGAGGCCGAGGTGGTGCGCTGCAAGAACGGCTGCGTGGTCAACTTCATGGAGGACTATATGCGCCGCCGCGATCCGAACAGCATGGCCATCGGCGACGAGCTGCCGACCGACAAGCCCCGCTTCAGGGACCGCTTTGGCTATGAGTTCTCCAAGCTCCGGCAGGAGACGCTCGACTGGCTGAGCAATCAGCAGATCGTGATGCTGCCGTTCTACGCCGGCCCCAACGGCCACGGCTACCCGAGCCTGATGATCTGCCCGATGAACGCGGCGTTCTTCGCGCTCTCGCTCGCCAACATGCAGGGCTTCGTGAGCATCGCGGACGTGCCCGAGCACTATAAGCCGCGCGCCATCATCTATGTCGCGCCCCCGTTCCGCCATACGCACTTCGACGGCAAGCAGGTCGTCGTCCACAACCGCAGCGCGGAGCTGCACGAGGTCTGGGCCTACAACCTCTACCCGGGCCCGAGCGCCAAGAAGGGCGTGTTTTCGCTGCTGCTCGACATCGGCGAGCACGAGGGCTGGGTCTGCTGCCATACGAGCGCCGCGATGGTCGAGACGCCGTATGAAAACGAGATCGTGTTCATGCACGAGGGCGCGTCCGGCGGCGGCAAGAGCGAGATGCTCGAGGACTTCCACCGCGAGGACGACGACCGTCTGCTCATCGGCACGCATACGGTCACGGGCGAAAAATATTATATGACGCTCGGCGAGAGCTGCAAGATCCACCCCATCGCCGACGACATGGCCTGCGCGCTCAAGTCCATTCAGGACCCCACGAGCGGCAAGCTGCGCATCCTCGACGCCGAGAACGGCTGGTTTTTGCGCATGGACGGCATGAACGCCTACGGCAACAACCCGCTCTACGAGCGCATCTGCATCCATCCGAGCGAGCCGCTGGTGTTCTTCAACATGGACGGCATCCCCGGCTCGACCTGCCTGATCTGGGAGCACGTCATCGAGTCGAACGGCAAGCCCTGCTCGAACCCGCGCGTCATCCTGCCGCGCAAGATGCTCGACAACATCGTGCCCGACACCGAGCCGGTGGAGGTCGATGTGCGCAGCTTCGGCGTGCGGATGCCGCCGAGCACCGCGAAGAACCCGAACTACGGCGTGATGGGTATGCTGCAGGTCGTGCCGCAGAGCATTGCGTGGCTGTGGCGTCTGGTCTCGCCGCGCGGCTTCAAGAACCCGTCCATCGCGGACACGAACGCCGGCAGCGGTCTGAAGGCCGAGGGCGTTGGCTCCTACTGGCCGTTCGCCACGGGGCTCAAGGTCACGCAGGCGAACCTGCTGCTCGAGCAGATCATGGCAAGCCCCAACACGACGAACGTGCTCATCCCGAACCAGCACATCGGCGCTTACCACGTCGGCTTCATGGGCGAATGGCTCAGCCGTGAGTACCTTGCCCGCCACCTCGGCACGGTGCGCGCGAAGCATCTGGTGCCCGCGCGCTGCGCGCTGTTCGGCTACGCGCTCGACGAGATGAAGCTCGACGGCCAGTTCGTCCGTCAGACCTTCCTGCGCCCCGAGACGCAGTCCAAGCTCGGCACCGAGGGCTACGACGCCGGCGCGAAGATCCTCACCGATTTCATCAAGGAGCAGGTCGCGCAGTTCGTCTGCGACGATCTCGACCCGCTGGGGAAGGAGATCATCGACTGCTGCCTGCACGACGGCACGCTGGACGATTACCTCGCCCTCACCCCGATGAAGCTGAAATAAAATTGCAAAAGGCCGCTGCGGCTGATACAATAGCCGCAGCGAGCCTTTTTATTTCACCGCGCCCACGGGCGCGGTCATCGACGAGGTAGGTCCTATGGAGCAGCACAGCATCAAGGTCATCGCGCGCATCCGCAGCGATTTCAAAACGAAGTTCGGCGTGCCGCGCCAGAGCGGGCTGGTGGAGGCCCTGCGTGCGCGCATCGTGTTCGAGCCGGAATACCGCAATGCCGACGCTCTGCGCGGCATCGAGGGCTTTTCCCATCTGTGGCTCATCTGGCAGTTCTCCGAGGCCGTGCGCGAGGACTGGTCGCCCACCGTGCGTCCGCCGCGGCTCGGCGGCAACGAGCGCATGGGCGTGTTCGCTACGCGCTCGCCGTTCCGCCCGAACGCCATCGGCCTTTCCTGCGTGCGGCTCGATGGCGTGGAGCAGACGGCGGAGGGGAGCGTGCTGCTCGTCTCCGGCGCGGACCTGATGGACGGCACGCCCATCTATGACATCAAGCCGTACCTCCCCTACGCCGACTGCAAGCCGGAGGCGAGCGGCGGCTTTGCGCCGCAGCGCGGCAAGACGCTGGCGGTGGACTTCCCGGCGGAGCTTCTATCGCGCGTGCCGGAGGACAAGCGTGATGCCCTCACAGGCGTTCTCGCGCAGGATCCGCGGCCGCACTACCAGAGCGATCCGCAGCGCATTTACGGCATGGCGTTTGCCGGGCTTGAGGTGTGCTTCCGCGTCGCGGACGGCGCTGTGTATGTGGTGGAGGTGACAGAGGAACGGGACGGTTAACCGCGCGTTAAGAGAAAAGTTTATAGCGTAAAGGCGGCGTGAAGAGAGCGGCAAAGCCCTTGTGCAGGAAAACTTGCAACCTTATAATGGGAACACCAAGAGAAAAGAGGAGCGTGTTTCCCAATGAATGAAGTTTCCAATCTGTTTGTGTGTCTGATGGGTATGGGCACCACCTTCGTGGGCCTCATCTGCATCATCTTCCTGACCATGCTGATGGGCAAGGTCATGCAGAAGCTCGAAAAGCCCGAGCCGCCCAAGGCGGCGCCGGCCCCCGCCGCGCCCGCTGTTCCTGCGGACGGCCTGACCGCCGAGGTCAAGATCGCCATTCTCGCGGCGCTGCAGCAGGAGCCCGGCTTCGATTTGGCCCGCGTGAGCTCGATCGACATCCGCAGGATCTGAGCGGAAGGACACACCCTTACATAACTCCGATATAGATTCTCACTTCTCCCTTTAAGCATCAGGGGCGGCGCGCTGCGCCGCCCCTGATGCTTTTTCATTCGCCGGTGCGGCAAAAACGGACGGAAATTGAACAGAAATGGCTTGCAAAAACGGAAAGCTTAGCAGATAATTAGCAAGAGATATGATACAATGGTCATCATAGAGGGTGACCGGAGGGGAGCTTGCTATGAAGGACCTGCTGAGCCGGATCGGACAATGGACCGAAAAAATGTGGAGAAGCATACCGATCCACCTGCGTGACGCGATATTCACCGCGCTGCTGCTCGGTATCGCCGCGGCGATCTGCTTTGTGCTGCGCAGTATCGACGAGAACGGCAGCTTCACGCTGCTGATCTTCGTGCTGGCAGTAGTGATCATCTCCCGCTTTACGGAGGGCTATTTCTGGGGCGTTTTCAGCTCGCTTTTCGGCGTGATCTGCGTGAACTTCGTGTTCACCTATCCATTCTGGGCGTTCAACTTCAGGCTCACCGGCTATCCGCTGACCTTTCTGACGATGCTGGCGGTGTCGCTCATCATCAGCGCGATGAACACCAAGATCAAAAAGCAGGAGCGGCTGCGCACGGAGGCCGAGCGCGAGACGATGCGCGCGAATCTGCTGCGCGCGATGTCGCACGATATCCGCACGCCGCTCACGAGCATCGTGGGCAACACCTCCGCCATTTTGGAAAACGGAGACACGCTCTCGACCGAGCAGCAAAGAGAGCTGTTGCGCGACGTCAACGAGGACGCCCAGTGGCTCATCCGCATGGTGGAGAATCTGCTCTCCATTACCCGCATCTCAGGCGAGCAGACGGCCATCAGCAAGGAATATGAGGCGGCGGAGGAGATCCTCGCGGCCTCGGTCCACAAATTCGAAAAGCGCTTCAAAAGCAACATCCGCATCGCAGTCGAGGTGCCGCAGGAGGTCGTGCTCGTCCCGATGGACGCGACGCTCATCCAGCAGGTGCTGCTCAACCTGATGGAAAATGCAGTGCTGCACGGCGAGAGCACGACGGAGCTGCGGCTGAGCGTGGAGCACATCGGCGACGAGGCCTGCTTCACGGTCAGCGACAACGGGCTCGGCATTCCGCGCGAAAGACTTGCGACGCTCTTCGACGGCTCGCTTTCCGGCGAGAAGGGCGGCGGCTTTGATATGAAGAAAAACATGGGCATCGGTCTTTCCGTCTGCCAGACGATCGTCAAGGCGCACGGCGGCAGGATCACCGCAGAAAACAGGCCGGAGGGCGGCGCACAGTTCCGCTTCTACCTGCCGCTCAAGGAGGAAAAAGAGGATGAAGATCAGGGATAAGGTATTGATTGTCGAGGACGAGCAGAACATCAAGAATTTCATGTCCACCATTTTGGCCGCCAACGGCTTCGACACGCTTATGGCGGGCGGCGCGAAGGAGGCGCTGTCGATGATCTCGTCGCATTGTCCCGACCTGATCATCCTTGACCTCGGTCTTCCCGACATGGACGGCATGGAGGTGCTCAAGCAGGTGCGGGCCTGGTCGAGTGTGCCGGTCATCGTGGTCTCCGCGCGTACGCACGAGGGCGACAAGGTCGCGGCGCTCGATCTCGGCGCGGACGATTACATCGAAAAGCCCTTTGGGACGAGTGAACTGCTCGCCCGCATCCGCACGGCCATCCGCCATACGCGCACGGGCCTTGACAACGACTCCATCGCGCAGTCCGGAAAATATACGGTCCGCGACCTGACCATCGACTACGACAAGCACCATGTTCTCATTCGCGGGGAGGACGTTCACCTCACGCTCAACGAGTTCAAGATCGTGGCGCTGCTGGGCAAATACGCCGGTAAGGTGCTGACCTACGATTTCCTCATCCGCGAGATCTGGGGCCCCAAGGCCAAGGCGGACAATCAGATCCTGCGCGTCAACATGGCGAACATCCGCCGCAAGATCGAGAAGAATCCCGCCGCGCCCGAGTACATATTCACCGAGATCGGCGTGGGCTACCGGATGCTCGAGAACGAGTAAAAAACGATAAAAACCGCCCGAAGGCGGTTTCTATACCAGGGGACGAGAGTCCCTCCACACAATCACGCAGACAGCTCCTGCCGAAGGCTCGGCAAGAGCTGCTTGCGTTTTTTACGTCATGCTGAACAGCGTTGCGGCGACCTGTGCGCGGGTGATGGGCTCAGTGGGGTGGATACCGCCGTCGGCGTAGCCGGAGAGCGCGCCGATCGCGCAGAGCGTGTTGATGTGCCCGCGCGCCCAGTCCGCGATGGCGTCGCTGTCGGTGAAGCTCCACTCCGGCGCGGCGTAGCCCAGCTCAAGGAGACGGCCGAGCATCGTCAGCGCCTCCTGACGGCTGATGGTCGCGGTGGGGAGGAAGCAGAGCCGGCCGTAGCCGTCGTAGCTGCCCTTCGTTACGCCGAGGGCATACATGGCGCGCACGCCGTCCTTCGCCCAGTCGGCGATGCTGCCGCTGTCGGCAAAGGGCAGCTCAACGGAGGAGGTATCCTGCGTGGGCGCGAGCCAGCGGCGGAGCAGCACGGCAAATTCCTGACGGGTGATGGGGCTGTCGGGATTGAAGTTCCCGAGATCGTCGCCGGTGGTGACGCCGCTCGCCTTCAGGAAGCTCACGGCGGCGTTGGCCCAGTGGCCGTCCGTATCGGGGAAGGCGGCGGACAGCTCCGACGGGGTGATGCTTATACCGGCACGGGCGAGGTTGCCGCTCGCGTCGCCGGCGATGACGGCGACGCGGTGCGCCTTGCCGTCCGCGGCGGGCAGCGCGGCGTGGAGCGCGCCGGTCTGGTGGTCGTAGGTGTAGCTGAGCGCCTTGCCGTCGAGCGTTACGCGCAGCGTGGCGAGCGAGCCGCCGTCCACGGCGTCAAAGACCTTGCTGGTCAGGGCCGTGCCGTCCTCGGAGAGGGAGACGGAGATCTCCGGCGCGACGGTATCGCTCATGCCCTCGCGGGCCGCGACGAGCTGATCGAGGTACAGCGTACCGGTCAGAGCCGACGGCAGGCGCAGGGCGAAGCCGGTGACGATCTTCGCCTTGCCCGGGAGGGTAAAGGAGAGCTGCTGCCAGCCGGTGAAGTCGATCACGGCAGCGTTCGTTTCGCCCGCATCGGTCGTGAGGGCGAGCGTCTCGCCCTGCCCATCGCCGTAGACCCAGAGCGTCACGCGGTCATAGCCGGAGGGGACAGAGTAGGTCCGCTCCACGCTCAGAAGGAGCTCCTCCGCAGTCTCGGGGGCGTGCCCGGCGGTATAGTCCCAACGCGCGGAGGCGGCGCCGAAGCGGACGAAGCTCTTGTCGGTATTTTGGGTAAGGACGGTCTGCTCGCCCTCGAAGCCGTCGAGCAGGACCAGAGGATCGGAGGTGACGTAAACGGGGATGGTGCGCGTGGTCTCGCCCGCGCGGACGGTCAGGCTGCCGTAGGCGGCATGGCCGGCGGCGGTAAAGACGCCGTTTTCATCGACCGTGCCGACGCCGCCCTCGGTGGTCCAGGTGAAGCAGGAGTTCTGCGCGAGCAGGGAGAGGTGGTTTTGATAAGCCTGCGCGGTCAGCTCGACGCTCGCGCCGGGGGAGACGCGCAGCTCGGTGAGCGTGCCGCTTTTGCCGAGGCGGATCTCGTCCGGCGTCTCGATCACGCGGAGCTCGGCGGTGGTGTACTTGCCGCCGACCTTTGCGCCGACGGTCACGGTGCCGGCGGTTTTCGGCGCGGTCAGGACCGTATTGCCCAGCTCGTCGGTCCGCACGCTGCCGCGGTCGCTTGCGATGGAGACCTCCTTATCCATGGGAAGGTAATTCGTATCGATGGCGGCGGCGCGGAGCAGGACCTGCGCGCCCGCGAGCACGCGGTCGCTTTCCGTGCGCAGCGCGATGTGGTCGAGCGTGCCGCTCGGCTCATTCGACGCAACGAGGAAGATATGGTTCGTCACGGCGCGCAGGCTGCCCTCGGAGGGCGTGTTGAACACGCCGGCATTGCCGTCCTCCGGCAGCGTGACGCACAGAGTCGTCGAGCCGCCGCCGTCCAGGCTCAGCGCGGTCACGCAGCCGAGCTCGATCATGCGCTGCGCGACCTGCGTCAGGCTCGCGCCGATGGAGTAGCCCTTCCGGCGGCCGTCGATGGTGTAGAGCACAAGGCTGCCGTCGGCCTTTTGACCGATGGCGGTGCGCGGCGCGGCGCCGGCCGCAAGCCCCTTGCAGACCTCGCCGTTCTCCACGAGCTGATAGAGCGCGCCGATCATGTAGTCCACGTCGTTCCAGCCCTCGTCCGCCGCGCGGACGGTGACGGTCAGCGTGTCGCCGACCGCGAGCGCACGCAGCAGAGCGAGGTTCTCCTCGCCGGAGAGGAGGTTCGCCGTCAGGACGTATTTGCCCTCGGGCACGGCGGTGTCGGTGGCCTCGGGCAGGATCTCGTCCACGGTGAGCGTCAGCGATTCGCCGATGCTCAGGCGGCCGTCGACCGCCGAGCAGACCACGTCATAGCCCGCGGCGTTGGTGCCGGTGGAGCGGCGGGCGTTGAAATCGTAGGTGTAGAGGTAGATGCCGCCGTAGGAGTAGCGCACCTGATTGACGGCGGCAATGGAAAAGGACGTGTTGGCGCTCTCGACCTGCATTGCCAGCGCCGGAGCGCCGAGGATGGCTGTGCCGTCCGCGCGGAAGCCGACGGCATAGTTGCTCGCGGAGGCGACGCGCAGCACGCCATCGGTCATCACCGTGCCGAGCGGCGCGCCGTTGAGCGTATCGTAGTAGTCGCCGTTGATGCCAGCGACCACACGCAGGCCCTGCTCCTCCAGACGCTTGGCGGCGGCGGAGACGGTGCTCGTCGCGGTGGTGTAATCGCCGTAGGTGACGATGGGCGTCACGCTCGTGTTCGGCGTGTAGACGACGTAGTTTTCCTGCCGCAGGTCGGAGAAGGTGTTGCTCCAGAACGTGCCCTCGCCGAGCTCGGTGCCGCGGTTGAGCGTCGTCGAGCGCAGGTCAAGGTCGTCGCCCAGCGCTTCGGAGGCGAGCGCCGTCGGCGCGAGCGTCATCAGCAGGGTGAGGGATAAGAGAAAGGCGGTGCATTTGCGGGACAGTGCTTTCATAATGATCTCCTTTTGAAATACGGCACATACCTGTTTTTGCTATGCTTTTGCACAGCAAAAGTTGACATAACGTTACTATACCATGACGGCCCTTAAAAGTAAAGACGAAGAAAGACGGAAAAAAGTTCCGTCAAAGCTCCATTGTTTCCAAAAGATCGACAAGGATGGCGTTGGAGACCAGAAAGCCGCGGGGCGTGAGGGCATAAAAGCCGCCGGAAAGATGGGCGAGGCCGTGGGCTTCACAATTCCGGAGAATGCGCCGCGCGGCTTCCGGCAGCGTATCCGCGGCGACGCCGCGGGTCGTGCGGAGCGCGAGCATGACGCGCTCGGTCTCCCGCTCACGCGCCGAGGGCGCGGAGCACTCGGAATAGACGGTGTGTCCCGCAAGGTAGGCGTCGAGATCGCGCGCGAGCGCAAAGCGCTCGCCGCCGAAGTCACTGTGCGCGCCGGGGCCGAAGCCGAGGTATTCCGCGAGCGTCCAGTAGCGGCTGTTGTGGCGGGACGCCCGTCCCGGGCGGCAGAAGTTGGAGATCTCATATTGCTCATAGCCCTGCCGCGCGAGAAGCCCGACTGCGGAGAGGTACATATCCGCCTGCGCGTCGTCGTCCGGCAGCGTGAAGCGCTCGCGCCGCGCAAAGAGCGGCGTGCCCTCCTCGACCTTCAGCCCGTAGCAGGAAAGATGCTCGGGCGCGAGCGCGAGCGCGGCGTCGAGGTTTGCCTGCCAGCGCGTCATCGTCTGCTCGGGCAGACCGTAGATGAGGTCGAGGCTCAAATTGTCAAAGCCCGCGGCGCGGGCGTTCTCCACCGCGCGGACGGTCTGCGCGTGCGTGTGGACGCGCCCGATGCGCCGCAGCTCCGCATCGTCCGCGGACTGCATCCCGAGCGAGAGGCGGTCGAAGCCTGCATCGTGCAGCTGCCGCAGGGCGGAAATATCCTGCGCGCTGTCGGGGTTGGCCTCGAGCGTGATCTCCGCGCCGGGGGCGACGCGGTAGCTTTGAAAAACCGCGTCCAGAAGGCGGCGCAGGCGGTCGGGGCCGAGATAGCTCGGCGTGCCGCCGCCGAAGTAAACGGTGTCTACGGTGCAGTCCGCCGTGCGCTCCCGCCGCGCGGCGAGCTGCGCGGTCAGCGCGGAGACGTAAGCGTCCATCTGTCCCTCGGCGCGCGGCAGGGAGTAGAAGTCGCAGTAAATGCACTTCGCCTTGCAGAACGGAATGTGGATGTAAAGCCCAAGTGAGCGCATGGTATCACCTCGCCCCCCATTTTACCGTATCCTGCGCGGAAAGGCAACGATGGATAAAAATACTCCTGCCGGAAATGCTATGCCAAAAGGAGTGATCTTATGGATATGTCACCACAGGAATATCAGGCGTATATCAAGCAGAAGTCGCCGAGATCCCCCATCGTCAAGGATACGGCGCTCGCCTTTCTGATCGGCGGCGCGATCTGTGTGCTCGGTCAGCTCATTTTGGACGGCTACAGGTCCCTCGGGCTCGACAAGACCGACGCGGGCACCGCGACCTCCGTCACGCTTATCTTTTTAGCGGCGCTGACCACGGGGCTGAACCTGTATAATTCCCTTGCCCGCTTCGCGGGGGCGGGCACGCTCGTGCCGATCACGGGCTTTGCCAATTCCGTCGTCTCGCCCGCCATCGACTTCAAGGCCGAGGGCATCATCACCGGCATGGCGGCAAAGATGTTCGTCATCGCGGGGCCGGTGATCGTGTTCGGCACGCTCGCGAGCGTGGTGTACGGCGTGGTACTGATGCTGATGGGATAGGAAAAAGCGCGGCGGGGCCGCGCTTTTCTCTTGCGCCGCGCCGCACGATATTCTATAATGTTGCCATCGAATCAAACAACGGAGGATGGCACGATGTACGAAAACGGTAAGATCTACATGGGACTTGCGGACGGCGCGCGCGTGGAGCTTGCGCTCAATATGTGCAACCGCCACGGCCTGATCGCGGGCGCGAGCGGCACGGGCAAGACCATCACGATGAAAGTGATGGCCGAAAGCTTTTCCGACGCGGGCGTGCCGGTGTTCCTGTGCGACGTCAAGGGCGACGTCGCGGGCATCTGCGCCCCCGGCGTGAGCAGCGAGGGCATGGAAAAGCGCATCGACCGCTTCGGTCTGCGCGGCAGCTTTGCCTACAAGGGCTATCCCACGACCTTCTGGGACATTTATCAGACCGGCGGCCACGCCGTCCGCGCGACGGTGAGCGACATGGGGCCTGAGCTTTTGTCCCGCATCCTCAGCCTCACGCCCGCGCAGGAGGGCATCCTGCACATCATGTTCCGCATCGCGGATGACAAGGGGCTGCTGCTCCTCGATCTCAAGGACCTGCGCGCCATGCTGAACTACGTCAGTGAGCACCGCGCGGAGTACATGATGACCTACGGCAACATCACGCCGCAGTCCGTCGCGGCGATCCTGCGCGCGCTGCTGCCGCTCGAGCAGCAGGGCGGCGACCTCTTCTTCGGCGAGCCGCCGCTCGACATCTATGACTGGATGCGCACCGACGCGGACGGCCGCGGCATGGTCAACGTGCTCGACTGCGTGAAGCTGGTGCAGAACCCGACGCTCTACGCGAGCTTCCTTTTGTGGATGCTCTCGGAGCTGTTTGAGAGCCTGCCCGAGGCGGGCGATCTGGAAAAGCCCAAGCTGGTGTTCTTCTTCGACGAGGCGCACACGCTCTTCCGCGACGCGCCGGCGGTCCTCGTGCAGAAGATCGAGCAGACCGTCAAGCTCATCCGCTCGAAGGGCGTGGGCGTGTTCTTCGTGACGCAGAGCCCGAGCGACATTCCCGACGCGGTGCTCGCGCAGCTCTTCAACCGCGTGCAGCACGCGCTGCGCGCCTATACGCCCGCCGAGTTGAAGGCTGTGCGCGTTGCGGCGCAGGCGTTCCGCGCCAATCCCGCCTTCCGCGCGGAGGATGCCATCATGGAGCTTGGCGTCGGCGAGGCGCTGACCTCGTTTTTAGATGAACAGGGTGTGCCGACCATCGTGCAGCGCACGAAGATCGTCTGCCCGCAGAGCCTCATGGGTGCGCCCGAGCCGATGGCGCGCATGAAGGCCATGCTGCATGACGGCATGGAGAAGTACGACGACGCGGCGGATAATCTCTCCGCCTACGAGGTGCTGACCGAGCAGGCCGACGCCGCGGCGCTGGAAAAGCAGCGCGAGGAGGAGCGTCTTGCGCAGGAGAAGGCTGCGGCGGAGGCGGAGAAGCAGCGCGCCAAGGAGGAGGCCGCCGAGGAAAAGCGCCGCCAGAAGTTAGAGGACGAGGAGCGCAGGCGCGCGCAGAAGTTAGAGGATGAGGAGCGCCGCCGCGCACAAAAGCTGGAGGACGAGGCGCGCCGGAGGGCGGAGAGGGCCGCCGAGGCCGAGCAGAAAAAGCTCGAGCGGCAGCGCGAGCGTGAGGCTGCCGCGGCAAAGAAAAAGGCCGAGCGGCTCCAGTCCAAAATCGAGACGCAGCTCGTCTCCGCGGGTGGGCGGATCCTCAGGCGCGGGCTTCTGGGCATTTTGAAACGGTAAATAGAGAGAAAGGCGTG
>ENA-UOJJ01003716-UOJJ01003716.1-human-gut-metagenome-genome-assembly--contig:-CS66-NODE-3716-length-15835-cov-10.387769_pt1 | contig 15835 bp, 10 predicted proteins | sample MGYA00242343_ERZ723890 | MGnify/ENA metagenome assembly ERZ723890 | reverse complement strand
ATTATCCTTCGCCCTGCTCTTCGGTCTGCAAGGCGGCTTACTCCGACAACTGCCGAAACCGCACGGCCGTATCGACACCTTACGGCTGCGCCGAATACTGGGCCGACTGTTCCAGCAAATGCAAAACCGCTTATAATGACAACTGCAGAAACAGGGACGACGTTTCTCATCCATACGGCTGTGCCGAATATTGGTCAGACTGCCAGTCTAAATGCAAAACCGCCGAAACGGCTTCCTGCGAAAGCGATCTGAAGAAAGATTTTCCGAATGCGGTTTTTGTCAACAATATCGGAGAAGTTTCCAGCTACAGCATGAGTGGCAAGCAGGTTGTGCTGATGAGCAATATTTCCGACACTTCCGTTTCTTTATATATCGGCAACGGAACAACCATCTATTCGGCCGATAAGACAGGACGTTCGCTGTGCAGCAAAACCTCTCTGAGCGCCAATGTCATTCAGCTGGCCGGCAGCTCAACCATTCAGGCTGATATCACGGCAAAGGAATTTGTCTTCGGCGGCGCAACAGTCAATGTCGGCGGAAACAAACTTACGGCCGATACCGTAACAATCAGCTCGGGAAACAATTATTTTGCCAACGGCAGCCTGATTGCCAACGGCAATATGAATATCAACTCCGATTTTAATTTCGGTTACGGTTCAGCCGGCGGAAAACTTTATGCCAACATTCTGTCGGTTGCCGAAGGCAAAACTCTGACAATATCGGGAACCGGGACAACCGAAATTTATGAAAGGCTGGATATGAATCCGACCTCAAACCTCAACATAACGAACGGAACGCATAACATTAACGTTATGAAGTTCATATCCGGAGCTTCGGCAACCAAAAATGCCGTCAAAATTACCGGAGCCAACGTCTATCTGAACAAAGGCAAACAAGCGTCAACAACACCTTATTACAACGGTGTTATCAACGCATCTTATTCGACCGGCAAATCACAGGTGGAAATTACCCTTTCGGGAAGCGTTCTGGATTTGGGCAGCGGCGAGCTTGAATACAACGAAGGCACAAATGACAGCAAGAAACTGGTTTTCCGGCTGCAAAACGGAAGTACCATGACCAACATGGGCGGTTTGACCTGCTGGGGCGGAAAAGGGTTGAGTTTTATACTTGATGCCGGTTCCAAGTCATCGATTCAAATGCTTGGCAAAACAAGCACCTGTTCCGGCGCCGAAACAAAATTTTCCGCCAAGAACACGTCTCAGCAGGCATCCATCACTTTAGGCGACGACGCCAGCGGCATCATGGTATTCGCCTGCATGTTCTACCAATCCGGTTCCGGTTATGACTATCTTTGCGGCAGGAGAGCAACCTGTACAAACGTCAATGGACTTTAATATTTTGAAAGCCCCGCAACAGCGGGGCTTTTTTTAGCCCAAAAAAAATTATGTAGTTCTATCATTGATAGACAGAAAAATTTGTAGTTTCATTAATAGTTGAATCTTTTCCCAAATCAGGTTATGCTAATCTACAGGTATGGATGTTTTACCGCGGCAGCAGCTGCTACAATTGCAGCTGCGACTTGTCTTACTGCGTTTCCGACTGCGAGGAAGATTCAAGAGGCACCACGCTCAGACTAAAATACAAAACCTGTACCATGAGCAATTGGGAGCTACCAGTACAACCCACTATATTTTCAGGTCAATGGGCGGTTATTGCGTTAACGTAACTGGTGGCCGCTGTATGTATGACGGCCGCTACTGGCGCAGCTGTTAGAAAAAATTTTAATCTCCAACCAGCTTTTCAATGTCGCTGACATAGGTAACGTCCCAGAGGGTTTCGGCGGAAGGCGCTTCGACCAGCGTGGTATAATCCTCATGTTCCATGAAAACCGGACGGAGATCGGCGTTTTCCGGCACAAGGTCGGCAACGCCGTACAAAGCTTTGCTCCAGATGACCGGGTTATGCTTAACGCCTTTCCAGGAAGCGATGCAAAGCTGTTTTTCCTGTCCCTTGTTATAAGCGGCAATCATTTTATCGATAAATTTGGCATCGACGTTCGGCATATCCGCAGGCAGCAGCAAAGCGCCGTCACAGAAAGCCGGAACCGATTTAAGCCCCAGGTTCAGCGACGTTTTAACACCGGCACGGTAAGCGGGGTTGTAAATGACGTTGACGTCAATGTCCTCCAGAAATTCTTCCATTGCCACGGCCTGATTGCCGGTAACGACAAAGACAGGGTTGGCCTTTGATTTAATAGCGGCCTCCACCGCCTTGAGAAACAGCGGCTTGCCGTCTTTGGTTTCAGCCATAAGCTTGTTGCGTCCAGCCCGGCTGCCAACGCCGGCGGCAAGGATAACGGCGGCAATGCCCGCTTTGCCCTTAGACTGGTTTTGACCGGCAGCAACCAGATTTTCCCTTTCGGCAGGCGTCAAAGTACCTCCCGAAGGAAGCAGAACATTCTGCGGACGAGCGAAGTCGTATTCGTTTATCTTGTCATTGACAACCGCCAGTTTAATATAATGAACGGCCAAGGGCGACTCCGTCACGTCAAAACGAAATGGCAGGCTGATGATTTTCTGTCCGCGTTTATGCGCGATAATCAAATCGGAAGCTCCCACCTGGGGAATCGTCAGATTGACGATTTCGTCCGCAAAACTGCGAACGGCAGAGGGAATAACGTCATCTTTATAATTGCTTTTCAGCCCGGGCAAAATGAAAATCACGTCGTTTTTATCGGCAACAGCCTTCTCGACGGCATCGGCCACGGCTTCAACTGTATGCGGCGCGTAATATTCGGCATGATAATCAAGCTGAAGGTCGGGAAAATTTTCAACCAACTTGCGTACAACCCCGGTAAAATGAGCGGTTTCGGCCGCGTCATTATAAAAATTGGTATAAATCAGAGCGGTTTTGCGCGGGCTTTGTTCGGCCACCTGCAACAAATCGACGTTTCCGGACAGGCTGAACAAAATATTGTCCACCGCGGCCTGCTCGGCCAGCGGCGTCGTAAGTTCCAGCAGGGCAATAACTTCGCCGGCAGCAACATAGCCGTAAGGCGGCACGGTGTTTAAAATCAGGTTATGCGACTGGCGGTTAAATTTGGCAACCCGGTCGTCGGCGCAAAGAAAAACACCGTCAACCGAAGCGGTTATCTTGCAAATACCGTCGCCGCTGACGGCATAAGCGGTATTTTTGCCGCAGAGTTTGGCCGCGACGACGCCGAGCGCCGCTTCCAGCGTCAGGTCGTTTTCATCCATAACCGCGCCATAAACCGTGGCTATGCCGCTGAGCTTGAGCTGGATTATATCTTCCTCATTCAGGGTGCGGCCTTTTTCCAAGACCATTCCGTCTAAGCGGATTTCTTCAAAAATTTTGACCCCGAGGGCGTGGTTCAAATCAAATTCCTGACATTTCATCGGCATTGTTCCTGTTGACAATGGCTATAATATAAGCCGGAAATTCTTAAAATATAGCAAACACGACACATTAAAAAAAGGGAGCCGAAGCTCCCTTCTCTATCTGTCTGCAAAAGTATAACTCTCAAGGGTGCGATTGTTGTCGTCCTTAAGATAAACATATCCTTTTCTTGCCAGAACAACCACAGTAACCGTATAATGGCATAACCGGCTGCCGCGAAGGATATAGCAATCATATACCTTGCCCCGACTGTTTACGGTAAGCGCGTGCTTGCCGCGAGCGACGAATTTGCCGTCTCTTACTTCCCAAATATACAAATACGGTCCCTGACGCTCAATCTGCATGTTTGACCAAGTCAGACTTTTGAGCGGGCGCGCATAAGGCTGGTGTACAACGGTACCGTAATCGCTGACCTTGGTCGGACGCATACGGCGCACTCGGTTATACAGGCTCTCATAGCGCTCGTAAATCTGGACTGCTCCGTTGAGATTGCCGAGGAACTTGTCCATTTTCGTTTGTGCCAGAGCACAGGATGCCAACGCGCAAAGCATCATCAACACCCAAAACTTTTTTGCTTTCATATACTTAAATTTTTAAATTTCACAATAAGAAATCAGCCCACAATAATCATCAAATCAGGGTGTTAGAATAACATATTTTAACAGGAGTGTCCATAATTAATTTTTTGTCCATTTCTCCAAAAACCGTGCAAGAACATGACAAGCTGTTGCCGGCTTGACAAGGGGACGCCCTTGAGCGCTCGCTGGCTGCGCCCGAGGGTAACTGTATTATTTTGTCATTCCCCGTACTTTTATTCTTTCCTGTTATTCCACGGTTTGACCGGGGAATCCCTGGATTGCCGGATCAAGTCCGGCAATGACAAAAAGAAAAACAAGGCCGGCAATAACAGTATTATTTTTTCTTCTGTCATCCTCGGGCAAACGCAGTGTGACCCGGGGATCCATGAGAGAGATGTCCGGGTCAAGCCCGAACATGACATAAAAAAACAAGCCCGAGGGTGACTGTAAAGAAAATAAGCCCGAACATGACATAAAAAAAAGTAAGCTGAACATGACATAAAGAAAAATCAAGCTTAAACATGATATAAAATATAAGTTCGGGAGTAACGGAAGAAGGTGCCGGAAAATGACAACAACCGAATTGTTCCGTTCAATGGACATCTGCTCTGCAAACAAGATATCCGAAGGTATAAAAAAACAGGTTCTCATTTCTGAGAACCTGTTTTCCCATATGAAGAAGATTACTTTCAGCTAACTATCAGAATTTATATTTAGCGTTGAATAATCCGGTGTGATCCTCGTAGTGATCACGGAATCTGCCCTCGTAACCGAGAGACAGTTCGACGTTGTCATTGACGTCAGCCGTCAGTCCGACGCCGGCTTCAACGCCGAAGCGGTCAAGAGCCTGTCCGTTTACGGTATAGGCCGAACCGTTTGCCAGCGTTACAACCGAGCTGCTGTCGTCGTTGAACATGTCGTAGGTCATCGCCAAGCGGGCTTCCGGCCGCAGATTCATGCCGTTGTCCAAAGCGAAGTCCTTCTTGAGGCTGGCGCCGACGACACCGGTCAGGATGTCGGAGGTGTTTTCGCCAACCTTCTGTCCGGCGCTGTCACGATAACCGTCCTGACGAATGTTGACATAGCGCAGGCCGGCTTCCGGAGTCAACATGGCGCCGCAAAGGTCAATGTCATATCCGGTCATTGCCTGCAGGCCGATGCTGTCAACATCATAATCGGCGCTTACCGGCATACCGGCGACATTCTTCTTCTCGCTGTAGTCAGACCAGCCGTAAGTCGCAATTCCGTTTACGAACCAATTGGAGGGTTTGTATTCGCCGTAAGCGATTGCCGTATGCGTGTCAACGTCGGTCTTTCTCATGAAACCGTCGATGTCCGAAGACGTATAGGCATAACCGATACCCAATTTTACGTCGTCATTAACGTATTTTTCGGCACCGAAAGCAATACCTTCGCTATCGGCATCAAAGCCTCTGGCCTTGCGGGTATCGTCAGCCTTGGAGTGGTTGAACAGCCCCTGAACCCACATGGCGCCGCGTTTGAAAATGCTGTCGCCGGAGGACATGCCTTCATTGCCGGTTACAATCGAACCGCCGCTTAAACGGCTGCCGACGGCGGCAAAGACCTGATTGGCGGTTTCGGTGGCATTGGACTGAACCATCGCCGCGGTTTCAGGCGCAAGAGCCGTAACGGCGTTGACCAAAGCGCCCTGATCGGTTTGAGCCAGCGTATTCAGATGCTCGGCCATCGCACGGGAAGTTCCGGTCAGGGACGACGCGTCAGAATTGCCGCCGACCCAGGCATTGACGGTATTGGCGTTGGAAACCGTACCGCCTGCGTTAACAACCGCGGAAGCAACTTCGCCCGAATCTTTTTTGGAAACATTCAGGGTATTCTGCGTATCTCCGAACTCAACATTGTACAGCGTATTGCTGTTGGAAAGTTTCAGGCCTTCTTCGCCGCGATCCACAGAATCCGCTTCTACAGAAACACTCTCAGCAAAAGAATAGGTTCCCTCGCCGGCATCAATGCCGATAACCGGATTGATGACAGCCGAACCGTCTTCGCTCAGGAAGGTTTTAACGGAACCGTTAACTTTACCGCCGGCGGCATCTTCAACATTATCGACATTAAACGACAAAGTCGAATTATCCGCAAGCGTTACGTCGCCGGTCAGGGTATTGGAAGCCAAATCCAACGTGCCGCCGTTGCCGACTTTGGCATTGGCTGTATAGTCGACGCCCAGTTTGGTGTTGCCGTAAGTGGTCAACTGTCCGGTTTTCAGTTTTTCGCTGTCCAAATCCAGAGAAGAACCGGCACTGACATAAATTTCATCAGCTTCAGATTCCTCCGCGACCAAAGACGAAGCGGCGACATCGGCACTGATGTTGAGTTCACCGCCCTCAAAACTGGTCATGTGCGCGGCGGAATCAAGAACCGTAATGTTGCCGTTATTATCGATTTCGCCGTTCAGAATACCGGCCAAATCGATATAACCGTCATTGGTTACCTTATTGCCTTCACCCTCAATGTTCAGCGTTGCGCCCTGATTGACGGTCAACAGGCCGAGATTGTTATTAATATTACCGTTAACCGTGCTGTTGCTGTTGAATTCGGCTTTCGGCGCGTCCTTCAGTATGACGGCGAGTTTTTCTTCGCTGTCTTCTTTTGTCGGTGTATTTTTGCCGTCTAATTTCAGATTGCCGTTTAAGGTGCCGCCGTTGGAGACATAGCTGCCGCCAGCCGTTTGTGCGTCATAGCTTTCATCCTCTCCGGCTGCAGCCAATGTAGCGCCTGAAATCGTGATATCGGTCTTTTCGGCATTGACGGTACCGTTGTTAACCAGCGAACCGGCAACATTAAATTTGGCATTGCTGCCTTCCGGCGCTTCGTCAGCTGCCGCACCGCGGTTCATATCCTGAATCAGATTCAAGGTTGCATTGTCGGCAACAACAACCGAACCGCCCTGCTCGACGTTTGTCTCACGCGAAGCGATAATACCGACGGCATCTTTCAGAACATTGACAATGCCGCTGATGTTTAAAGTCGACTTATTAGTGCCGTTTTTAGAGGAAGCCGCACGAATCAGGGCGTCTTTGCCGCTCATGTTAACCGTGCCGCCAACATTGATTTCGCCATTCGGATAACCGGCAACAATCTGAGCACCGTCAGCGATATTAACCGTTGCGCCTTCTGTAATGTCTACTTTGTTCAAGCCTTGCAGAATGCTGCCCGACTGCCATTTCGGGTTTTCCGGATTGGAAACTTCCATTTGACCGGAAGCATTAACAACCGCATCTTTGCCAATCGTCAGGTCGGTAACGGCAATACCGGCGCCGTCCGTAATATTAACGTTTGCATTTTCGCCGAGGACAACCATCCCTTCACCATTAGCATTGCCAATACCGTTAAACTTTCCGTCCGGCGCGCCGTTCATCGAAACATTGCTGTTGGTAATGCTCAACGTTTTGTCTGCACCAAGTTCCAAACGCGCGGGAACATTTCCGCTGTTGGCGATATTGACATCGGCACCGTCTATTGTAGTATCAATTGCAACATCAACCGTACCTTCAACATTGATAGAACTGCCCGCTTCTCCCGAGATGTTAAACTGCGATTTGGCATGGTCTCCGTTGCTCGCCGCAATTTTATTATTGCCTTTGAAAGTTACGGTTTTGTCGGCCGCAATTGCCAGATTTGAAGCATCGCCGGAAGCAGCATCTCCGTTTTCACCGGCCGCCGCCTTATACAGGCTGATGCGGGTTCCGTCTTCAAAAGTCGTGTTGCCGACCTTGAAAGCCGTCGTGTCGTTATCAAGAACCAAAGCGCCGTCGCTTCCGACAATATCAGATTCACCGTCACCTTTTTTGACGGTCAAATCAACAGCGCTTAAATCAACCTCGGCGTTGCGCGTGGAAGTCAGATAGCCTTCAACATTCATTTTTGCGGCTTCGCCTTCATTGGCGTTGAATTTTGTATTTCCTTCAAAAGTTACAAAATCACGGAAAGTATTTTCGCCGGAGACGGAAATTTCGCCGGCATCAACAAAACCGACACGACTTGCATCCGCTTCATTGGTACCTTCCGCCTTCAGGTCGAAAGTAGCGTCTTTTATGGTTGAACCGGCTTCTACCGTAAAAGTCTTACCGGCAGTTGTTTCTACATTGCCGGTATATTCTGCAGCCAAAGCATTGGCGGCAGTCAGCAGGACTGCCATAGACGCTCCGGCTAAGAGTGTTTTTTTCATTACAATTTTCTCCCAACTAATGTGGTTTAAAAGGAAAATAACTTTCAGACATCGCTCTAAAAGTATAACAGATTATACAAGCTAAATTTTAAATAGCAATAGATTATACAATTAAATATTTAACGATATAACCCGGCATATTGCAAAAACAGTACAAGCCCTGATTTTGCCGGGGTTTCGACTAAAGATAACAGATTGGATAAAGTAAACAGAATCAGCGGTTGCCGATGACAGAATCGATTACGGCTTCGACAATATTCAACTCTTTTTCGCTCATGGAGCGCATTTTTATCGACATCGACTCAAGACGTTGCAGATGATTGGAGGGAAAAGCGGATATCTGCCGACTGACAAGTTTCGGATAACCTTCGTCATCTTCGGACGGTTCAATAAAATTATCGGTTTTGGACAAGGTTCCGGCAAAGAGCTCATCCATGCTTACGTTCAAAACGTCGCACAGGTTGATAACCTGTTTCAGATCCGGCATCGTCCGGTCATTTTCAAGATTGCCGATGGTTTTGAAATTGCAGTTCATCTTGTCGGCGAGCTGCTCCTGCGTCAGATTGTTGGCCTTGCGAAAAGCCTTGATTTTGTAGCCTATCTTGAAAATATTTTTATTTGGTAACACCATTGCCTTTTTCCTCTTCGATGTAAAATATATTATACATCGAGAGCGGCTGATTACCCACTATACTATACATTAAGAATCATATGTATAATAGATTATACATAAATGACGACCAATATTTCACCCGAGCAAAACATAAGGTTTATTCCCGCAAAAAAAGCCTCCGTAACAACGGAGGCTTTTTGAAAACATACCCGACGATTAACGCTTCGAGAACTGGTAAGAACGGCGGGCTTTGGCCTTACCGTATTTCTTACGCTCAACGGTTCTGTCGTCGCGGGTCAGGAATCCGGCTTTTTTCAGGACAGCGCGGAGTTCCGGCTCGTATTCGTTCAGGGCTTTGGCGATACCGTGTTTGATAGCGCCGGCCTGACCGGACAAACCGCCGCCTTTTACGGTGCAGACAACGTCAAATTCATTAACGCGGTTAGTTACCTCGAAAGGCTGGTTGATAATCATTTTCAGAACCGGGCGGGCAAAATACTGGTCAATGGACTTGTCATTGATGATGATGTTGCCTTTGCCGGGTTTAACCCATACGCGGGCAACAGCGTCTTTTCTCTTACCCGTGGCATAAGAACGGCCCTGTTTGTCACGGCTGGGCTTTCTGGCAGCTTTAACTTCGGCGGTCGCAGCTTTAATTTCGTTCAAAGATTCTAATTTCTCAGCCATTATAATGCGCTCCTTTTATTCTTTTCGTTCCAAGAAGCGATGTCCAAAACCTCAGGGTTCTGAGCGGTATGCGGATGCTCGCTGCCTGCATAAACTTTCAACTTGGTCATCTGCTGACGGCCCATCGGGTTGCGGGAAATCATGCGTTCAACAGCTTTCTCGACAACTCTTTCCGGAAAACGGCCGGACAATACCTTGCCGGCTGTGGTTTCTTTGATACCGCCGATCCAGCCGGTATGTTTGAAATATTTCTTCGCGGTCAATTTCTTGCCGGTCAGCTTTACTTTGTCGGCATTGATAACAACGACATAGTCGCCGCAGTCCAGGTTCGGAACATAGGAAGGCTTGTTTTTGCCCTGCAGAATTTTGGCAATCTGAGCTGCCATGCGGCCCAGAACAACACCTTCGGCGTCAACGACATACCATTTTCTTTCAATGTCAGACGGTTTTGTTGCGTAAGTGTTCATATTTATCTCTCTTATAAAGATGGTTATTGAATTCGAAACGAATATACAGGAATAAACATGAATGTCAACAATAAAAAATCGTTTTTTTTCAACAAACTATTCAACGGTACTATAATACCGTTTATTAACCTGTTGTTTTTGCTTTCTTTATGTTCATTACAAGAAAAAGCTCCGCGAAAAAAATTTCGGGAGCTTTCCTTAAAACCAGTTTTTTCTCATTTGCAAGGCTGGTATAACCCTTGTTCATCTTTGCGGAAACGCTTTTCAATCGCACTTTCGCTTGTTTGTTCGCCATCATCGCACCAGTTGTAGGTTTTGAACGTACAAACAATCTCGCCGTCCGGCATTATTCCTTCCAAAATGACCCATTCCTGATAACCGTAATTTGAGTTATTATACTCTTCTCGACTTTCGTTTACTTTTACCAGACAACGCATTTCACCGTCTGTATACTGGTAAAGCCCCGTACTGCTTAAAATGATTTCATCATACCAAATCTCTTTACACCTGCCGATATAACTGAGTTTTTGTTCCTTTTGCAAAAACAAGTCATGGTCTCGGGTTTGAAAAAGATTGGAAAATTTATCTCCTAACAGCAGCTCCGGAGACGGTCTCAGCCAAACACCCAATAGATACTGATACAGCTGTTTTTCATCTATCAGCACATAGTGATGCTTAATTTGTTTTACGCTTCCTGCCTCATAGCAGAATAAAATCAGGAATTTTCTTGCCGCCTCATCCGTTGAGGAAACATCCGAAGTCCAACAATCCGTATATTCCGCAATCTCAGGTAGCCGTGATTGCACCGCGTCATAAGCAACTTCAAGCATATCTATCTCTTCGCTGCTCGGAAAATTCAGACCATACTCCGCGCAGACTGCTTCTGCCTCCTTTTTGGTAATCCGTTGACCGAAAGACCGATGAAATGGGATGTAGACTTTAGGCACAACATAAACACCGTCAATGGTTCTTTCCATGCTTTTATAATGCCATAGTTCTTTAATCTCACTATCCGTTCTGAAACTTTCCGAATAGCGTACGATTTTATTTTTCGTTTCCATACAAAATAAATTTTAAAATTATACAATAAAATTCTTATTCACTCTGCCGGCAGAGTGCCGCAATTTCGCTGTTCTGTCAATATTTATCTAAAGCAGAGCCTTGATTTCATAAAGTTTTTCCAGCGCTTCGCGCGGCGTCAGCTCATCGGGATTAACGGCTTCCAAAGCCTCCTCCACCGGCGAAAAGCGTTCGACCTCCTCTTCCGCGACCTTTTTCTGCACAGAGGCAAAAAGCGGCAAATCGTCGGCCAGATCGTTTATCTTCTGGTTTTTCTTGTCGTGTTCAAGGGCGTCCAAAACCTGTTCGGCGCGTTTGATGACCACCGGCGGCAGGCCGGCCAGCTTGGCAACGTGAATGCCGTAAGAACGGTCGGCGGCGCCGGGAATAACCTCATGCAGAAAAACGACTTCATCGTTGAACTCTTTGATTTTCATACAATGCAGCGACATGCGGTTCAGTTTGGAAGTCAGCGAGGTCAGCTCGTGGTAATGCGTGGCAAACAATGCCCGGCAGCGGTTTTTCTCATGCAGATGTTCAATGACGGCCCAAGCTATCGACAGGCCGTCAAAAGTCGCCGTGCCACGGCCGATTTCATCAAGAATGACAAACGAGCGTTCATCCGCCTGATTCAGAATGCTGGCGGTTTCGACCATTTCAACCATAAAGGTCGAACGGCCGCGCGCCAAATCGTCCGAAGCGCCGACGCGGGAAAAAATCTTGTCGATAACGCCGATATGCGCGCTTTTGCAGGGAACAAAGGAGCCCATCTGCGCCATAACGGCAATGATGGCGTTCTGCCGCAGGAAAGTCGACTTACCGGCCATGTTCGGACCGGTCAGCAGCCAAATCAGCGAATCGTCGTCGCTCAGGGTGCAGTCGTTGCCGACAAAAGCACCGGCATGGTCGCGTTCTATCGCCTCTTCGACAACCGGATGGCGCCCGTCGGCCACGTCAAAGACCAGAGAATTGTCCAGAACCGGACGGCAGTAGTTTTTTTCGACGGCCAAATCGGACAGAGCCGCGCCGACGTCAAGCTCCGCCAGCGCCTTGGCCGTGCGCGAAATGTCATCGGAAGCAATCGTGACATCCTGAACCAGATTGTTGAATATTTCAATTTCCATAGCCAGCGCCTTGTCGGCCGCGCCGCGGATTTTGTTTTCCAAATCGGCCAGTTCAACCGTGGTAAAACGCGAAGCGTTCAAAACCGACTGACGGTGAATGAACTCTTTGTTTTCCAGCATTTCGGCGGCAAACTTGCTCTGCACTTCAATAAAATAGCCGATAACGTTGTTGTATTTGATTTTAAGGTTCGAAATACCGGTGCTTTCGGCATATTTGTTTTGCAGTTCCACAATCAGCTTATGGCTGTCGTCCTTTATCTCCTTAATCTCGTCCAGCGGCGGATAATAGCCCTTTCTGACAAAACCGCCGTCACGCGCCAGCAGCGGCAGCTCTTCTTCCAGCGCGCCGTCCAAAGCCGAAACCAGATGGTCGTGATAGCCGAGCCGGTCGGCGACGGCCTTCAGGGCTTCGGGAAGTTTTTCCAGCAAAGCTTCCGCCCCGGCCGCCAAAAGCAGATTTTTGATTTTCGGGATAGCCGCCAGCGTCGTCTTGATATTGGCCAGGTCGCGCGGACCGCCGCGGCCGAGCGTCAGACGCGAAACGGCGCGCTCGACATCAGGACAGGACTTGAGCAGCGCGCGCAAATCCTGACGAATGTTTGAATTGTCGTTAAAAAACTCGATAATGTCCAAACGCTTGTTGATTTCTTCAATATCCAGCAGCGGATTGGCAATTCGGTTGGCAAGCAGGCGCGCACCGGCGCCGGTTACCGTACGGTCGACAACCGAAAGCAGCGAAGCCCCCTTGTCGCCGATCATGGACTCCAGAAGTTCCAGATTGCGGCGGGTGGCGCCGTCGATTTCCATAACCTTGTGGACATAGATTTTAACCGGTTTTTCAACGCGCGGAATACGGCCTTTCTGCGTATTTTCGACATAATCGAGCAAAATGCCGGCCGCCGTCGTTTCGGAACGGCTGAAACTGCCGAACGCGTCCAGCGTGTTGACCTTGAAAACATCGAGCAGACGTTTTTCGGCATTGGCGGAATTAAACCGCGCCTGCGGCAGAACGGTCAGCTTCTCGCGGTATTCGTTCAAAACCGGAAAAATCTCGGGCGTTTGCAGAAAACTGTCGGCAACAACGATCTCAACCGGCATCAGCCGCGCCAGCGAAGAGCTTAACAACATGGCTTCGGTCTTAGGCTTAACAGCCTGTTCCTGCGTATAAAAATCTCCGGTCGAGAGGTCGAGCCAAGACAAACCCAGACTGTCGCCGATTTTGGCAATGCTCAAAAGATAGTTGTTCTTTCGCGAATCGAGCAGATTTTCTTCGGTCAGCGTACCGGGCGTTACCAGCCGGATAACCTCGCGCCGGACGCAGGATTTGGAACCGCGCTTTTTGGCTTCCTTGGGGTCTTCGGTCTGTTCGCAAATGGCAACCTTGAAGCCCTGGCGAATCAGTTTGGCCAGATAGCTTTCATAAGCATGAAAAGGCACGCCGCACATCGGAACGTCCTGATTGTCAAGCTTTCCGCGTTTGGTTAAGGCGATGTCCAGAGCTTTGGAAGCGATGACCGCATCGTCGAAAAACAATTCATAAAAATCGCCCATGCGGTAAAACAGAAGGTAGTCCTTGTGCGCGCTTTTGATTTCAAGATACTGCGCCATCATCGGCGTCAGGGGAGTCGTCTTATTTTCAGTCATTTTAAAATTTTAAGTCTATTTAAACCTCTTTGCGTTAGCATGTATAATAGTATATTTTCGGCCCACGTCCATCTTTTTTTGCAACTTATGGAACCTCATGCCATGTTCGGAAACCGCAATAAGATTTTTAACATTGAAAAGAACACCCAGTTTGTCGACCGCGTCTTGTTTCTGTCCCTGCCTTCGGCACTGGTGTTTATCATGCTGGTGGCGCTGCGGCTGATTACGCCGACGCTGGCGATTATATCCTATGCGACCATCATTTTCTTCAATATCGTCTTTCTGTTTCCGATTACTTTTGAACTGCAGCAGCTGAAGCGCTACATTACCACGCTTTCGCGCGGAGAAGATTTTGACGAAAAGCTGATGACCCTTTCCGAAAAGGAAGCCAAGGAAATTGTCGACGCGGTAAACGCGATGCACCAGTTCTGGGCGCACAAAACCGACGTGCTGGAAGCGCAAACCATGTCGGACACGGCCGTTCTGGATTCCCTGCCGGATCCGATTTTGATGATCGACCGCTCGGGAAACATTCTCGGCGCCAACCTTTCGGCCCGCAGCCTGATGGGCAACGACATTACAGAAAAGAATATCGACGGCCTTTTCAATTCAAACAATTTCATCGAAGCCGTTTCCAAAGTTTTGAAAAAGCAGAGCAAGTCCGAAAACCTTATATTTTATGTGCGCAGCGGCAAAAAAAACGCCGAACCGCAAAAACTTTACGCGCATATCAAGCAACTGCCCTGGCTTTCCAAAGGCCGCGCCGTAGCGGTTATTTCGCTTTATGACCTGACCAAGGCCGTCAAAATCGAAAAAATGCAGTCTGATTTTGTCGCCAACGCCAGCCACGAACTGCGTACGCCGCTGTCAATCATTTCCGGCTTTATCGAAACATTGCAGACCTCGGCCAAAGACGATGAAGAAGCCCGCGAAAAATTTTTGAAAATCATGAGCGAACAGGCCGAATATATGTCTTCGCTGATTGAGAACCTGCTGTCGCTTTCCAAAATCGAAATGAGCCAGGACCAGAAGCCGGACGAACCGACCGACGTCAGACGGCTGATTGAAGAAGTGGCGCAGGCGCTCTCGCTTAAGGCCAAAGAACGCGAAATCAGCATTAAAACCGAAATCGGCAAAGATTTTCCGGATGAAATTACGGCCGACAGCCGACAGGTTAAACAGGTTATTCAGAATCTGACCGACAACGCCGTAAAGTACGGCCTGAGCAAAAGCGAAGTTACCGTCAGGGCTTCCGTCGTCGACGGCATTCCGCCGTCCAAGAGTTTCAAGGTTGCCAAAGGCCGCGCCGTGGCGATTTCGGTCAACAACAAAGGCCCGAAGATTACGCCCGAGAATCTGGCACGGCTGACCGAAAGATTTTACCGATTACAGGAACATAAGGACCTTAACATAAAAGGAACAGGACTGGGACTTTCAATTGCCAAACATATTATCCTGCGTCACAAAGGAAACCTGACCGTTACGTCTACATCCTACAACGGCACGACTTTTACCATCTATCTGCCGATTGAACAAAATTAGAGGCCGCACCCCGGATTTCCGGGGTGTTTTTTTATGTTTCTTAAGATGTGACAAAAATAAAGGTGGTTCCATTAATGGTAGACAAAAAAATTTGTAGTTTCATTAATAGTTGACTCTTTCCCCAAATCAGGTTATGCTAATCTATAGGTGTGGATGTTATGCCGCGGCGGAAGGCCGCCTGCGGGTATATGCAGATATATGAGGATATACGCGGAGACTAACCGTCTTCCGTTTTTGCTGTCCCCGTTTCGTCTTATCTTGCCTGTCTTTCCCATATCTCCTCACCTGTCTGCTCCCTGCGGGCTTTGGTCAACATTTGTCGTGAGGTGATACTATGAAGAAATCCGTTTTAATGTTCTCTTTGCTCTCCGGAACTGCGCTTATGTTCCCCAAGCTAACTATTGCCTCCGGCTTTTTACCGACACACACAGGCACACCCGAACCAAAGCCCGCCTTTCAGTTTGAACAACTTGACAAGGCCTATAAGACCGCCGGCGTCTGTTTCCTCGGGGTCGGCGACTGCGGCGGCGCCGCCG
>ENA-UOJJ01003709-UOJJ01003709.1-human-gut-metagenome-genome-assembly--contig:-CS66-NODE-3709-length-15879-cov-11.228640_pt1 | contig 15879 bp, 16 predicted proteins | sample MGYA00242343_ERZ723890 | MGnify/ENA metagenome assembly ERZ723890 | reverse complement strand
GAGATCCGCCGGAGCGGTGCTTAAGCCGTTAGGCGGGAATTGTGCGGTGTTGCCATAAGAACAACTTCCTTCGGCCCCCTCTGGCACTTCATGCCACCTTCCCCGTATCAGGAGAGTCTGTCTCGCAGCGGGAGGCTTTTCGACATTCCTCTACGTCTATCAAAATCGAGGTTTTCCCTATGAATATGCAGGATTTTTACACCGGGCACGCCTTTGATGCTTACGAGTTCTTTGGCGCCCACACCTACTTTGGGGGCACCCATTTTGCGGTCTGGGCACCGTCCGCCCAGCACATTGCGGTGGAGACCGAGGTCGGCACCTATGACATGCACCGCACCCAGTCCGCCGTTTGGGAGTGCGATGTCCCCGGCGCCAACGCGGGCATGATCTACCAGTATTGGGTGCGCGGTGCCAACGGTCAGACCGTGGCCCACTGCGACCCTTACGGCACCGCCATGACCCTGCGCCCCGACGGCCGCAGCATCATTGCCGACCGCCCCACCGGCTTCACCGATGACAAGTGGATGGCCGGCCGCACGAAATGCTTCGATAAGCCGCTGAATATCTACGAAGTCCACGCCGGCAGCTGGCGGCAGAAAGAGGACGGCAGCTGGTACACCTACGCTGAGCTGGCCGAGTTGCTGCCTGCCTACTGCAAGGAAAACGGCTTTACCCACATCGAGCTGATGCCTCTGGCCGAGCATCCCTTTGACGGCAGCTGGGGCTACCAGATCACCGGCTTTTACGCCCCCACCAGCCGCTACGGCACCCCGCAGCAGCTGGCCGAGTTCGTCAACGCCTGCCATAAAGAGGGCATCGGCGTCATTTTGGACTTTGTGCCGGTACACTTTGCGATCGACAGCTACGGCTTGAAAGAATTTGACGGCACCCCGCTGTACGAGTACCCCGCCGCAGCCGTGGGCCAAAGCGAGTGGGGCAGCTGCAACTTCATGCACTCCCGCGGCGAGATCCGCTGCTTTATCCAGTCCTGCGCCGACTACTGGCTGCAAGTGTTCCACGCTGACGGCCTGCGCATGGACGCAGTCTCCCGCCTGATCTACTGGCAGGGTGACCCCAACCGCGGCGTCAACGGTTCGACGCTGGAATTTTTGAAGGGCATGAACCAGGGCCTGCAGCAACGCCACCCCACCGCCCTGCTGATTGCCGAAGACTCCACCAACTATCCCAAAGTCACCGCTCCCGTGGAGTACGGCGGCCTGGGCTTTGACTACAAGTGGGACCTGGGCTGGATGAACGACACCCTGGACTACTTTAAAAAGACTTCCGAGGAGCGCAAAGAGAATCTGGGCAAGCTGACCTTCTCGATGATGTACGCCTGGAACGAGCATTACATTTTGCCCTTCAGCCACGACGAGAACGTCCACGGCAAGGCCACCATCGTACAGAAAATGTACGGCGACTACGAGGGCAAGTTCCCCCAGGCGCGGGCGCTGTACCTGTACATGGCCATCCACCCCGGCAAAAAGCTGGACTTTATGGGCAATGAATTCGCCCAGCTGCGGGAGTTTGACGAGAGCCGCGAGCAGGATTGGATGGTGCTGGATTACCCCAACCATAACGATTTCCGCCGCTTCCGCCAGGCGTTGAACAGGGCCTACTGCGCAGAGGATGCCTTCTGGCGGCGGGAGTACGACCCCTCCGCCTTCCAATGGCTGGATTGCTCCCACCCCGAGCTGGATGCCTGCGCCATTCTCCGGCAGGGGAGCGAGGCGGCTGTGCTGGCGGCATTCAACTTCGGCGATACGGAGCTGGAGGATTACACTCTCACGCTGCCTGTTGCCGGCAAACTGACCCTGCTGCTGGACACCGATTGGGAGACCTTCGGCGGCAGCACCGCCGCCCCCAAGCGCAGCTGTGCCCGCAAGACCGACGGCGAGCTGAAGCTGACTCTGCCGCCCTTCAGTGGCAGGTTGTATCGTCTGGAGCAGGCCTGATTATACTAATCGTTTGCAAATACAATTTGTATAAATACGTACTGTATAACATTTCTTTTTGTACACAGAAAAAGGCCACCGCAGGCGCGGTGGTCTTTTACGTTATTGCGTTAAGTTTTACATAGGTGCGATGTCGAACCGATAGATCGTGGTGGAGCTGTACGGGGCATCCGGCAGCAGGGTCGTATCGGGGAAATCGGGATGGTTCGGGGCGTCGGGGAAATCCTCGGTCTCGAAGCAGACGGCATCGCGGGCTTCGTAGCGGGCATCATCCTTGCAGGCTGTCTGGGGTGCAAGATAGTTGGCGGTGTACAAGTGCATGCCGGGCAGGGTGGTCAGCACCTCCATGCGAATGCCGGTCTCGGGGCCGGTAGCCCAGGCGGCGTGGCGCAGGCCGTTGTCCCGGATGATGTAGCACTGGTCGTAGCCTTTGGCCTGCACCAGAGCAGGGTAGTCGGCGTTGATGTCCCGGCCGGGGGTCTTTTCCTCGGTAAAGTCCATCGGGGTGCCCTTGACCGGCAGTTTACGGCCGGTGGGCACGCTGTTCTCGTCAGCTTCCAGATAGGCGTCGGCGTCCACGCTGATGCGGTGGCCCAGGGCCGAGCCGCTGCCGTGGCCGTTGAGGTTAAAGTAGCTGTGGTTGGTCATGTTGCAGACAGTGGGGGCATCGGTGGTGGCGCTGTAACGGATCATCAGGCCCTCTTTCACCAGGCTGTATTGGATCTCCAAATCAAAGTTGCCGGGGAATCCGTCGGTGCCGGCAGGACTGTGGGCAGTCATCGTCACGCTGTCGGTCTCACCGCGGGTGACCTCGGCAGTGAACAGGGCGTGGTTGAAGCCGTGCAGACCACTGTGCAGGCAGTTGCCCGCGCTGTTGGGCGTTACATGGACGATCTCCTCATACAGGGGAAACTGCGCGCCGCCAATGCGGTTGGCAAAGCGGCCCACGGCAGCGCCCATGCTGTCGGTGTTCAGTTCGTAATCCCGGGCGGTGGGGTAGCCCAGCACCACGTCGGTGGGGCTGCCCTTGCGGTCCGGCACAATGATGCGGTGGATGATGGCCGCATAGGTCAACAGCTGCACCTCGATCTTATCGTTTTTCAGGGTGACCAGCTGCACCGGCTGGCCGGTAGTCAGTTTGCCGAAATCAGTGATAGAAACAGACATGGAAAACTCCTTTCCTTGGGTGTTGTCCTTATTTGTTCTCGTCCTCTTGGCTCTTCTGCTCCAGATCGTGCTTGACGCTGGCGGCCACGCTGCCGGTGCCGTAGTTCAGCATACGGTTCACGCGGCTGACGGTGGCGCTGGACGCACCGGTTTCGCGGCGGATCTCGCTGTAGACCTTGCCCTGCAGCAGGCAGCCTGCCACGGCATAGCGCTGCTCCATAGTGCGCAGCTCGGTCACAGCGCACAGGTCGTCAAAAAAGCGGATGCACTCGTCCAGGTTTTCCAGCCGGAGGATGGCTTCATACAAATCGGTGCAGCGTTCGTTTTGTTGGTTCATGTCAGGGCGCATAGGCGCCTCCTTTATTTGTTCATTTTGTTTTGCACAGATGTGCATCATTATTTATATTTTAGCAAATCTGCCCAAATAAGTCAACACTTTAGCGCATTAAATTATCTTTTAAATTATCTTTGCCCTTGCACCCAAAGCAAAAGGGCGGTATTATAATAGGTAAGTTCAACTCTTGCAGGGGCCGATGGCAAATATCGGCTCGCGGGAGCACACTGTACGCCCCTGCAGCCTTGCTATTAACCAATCGTTTTTATAAGGAGACTTTTATGCCTTTTGCCTTACTGCTTTTTTACCGTGTGCTGGGTATCCTGCTGTGGGTGCTGGTGCTTTTGATGCTTTGGGAGAAATACCGCATCGTGCGCGGCGGCACGTTGCTGCCCGCCCAGATTTTGGATTGCTGCAAGTCCAGCCAGAGCGATACCCCCGCACAGCCGTCCCGCCGCGATGCCCTCATCAATCCCCGCGTGGGTGCGGGCGGATACTGCTACCGGGTAGTATTTACCGCAAACGGCCAGCGGATGGAGCGCCACACCAACGACTCCTTCTGGTTCCACCACGACGGCCAGCAGGGCAAGACCGTGCTGGTGTGGTACAATCCGGCTTCCCCGGTGGTGGAGCGCAAAAGCTGGGAGACCGAGGTTTTGGCCGCCGCCATGGGTGTGCTGGCCACGGCACTGCTGCTGATTCGTTGAGATAATCGACAGAAAATGTTAATTTTGTCTTAAAAACAGTCGAAATTTGAACACTTGTACTTGGTAATGGCTGAGTGTTGTGGTATAATACCCATCGTTCCGCCTAAAAAAGGAACACAACATGGAAATCTTGCTTTATTTTGTTCTGGTGCTGGCGCTGGTAGGTGATGTTCTGCTGGCCATCTTACTGGTGCGCAGCAGCCGCCCGCAGAAGCCCCAGGGGCCTACCGCCGATGACGTTGTCAACGCGATGACCCCGGTATTGCAGGGCGAGACCGACCTGCTGGCTGAACAGCTGCGGGCGATGCAGGGCGAGAGCGCCCGCACCACCACCGCCACGCTGCGGGATTTTTCCGCCGTGTTGGCCGAGAACCAGCGCCAGAACGCCGCCGCCAGCACCGCCCGGCTGGAGTCCATCGACCGCGCCGGGGCTGCCCGCCAGAAGGCCGCCAACGATGCGCTGATTGCCCAGCTTACGATGATGGAGACCCGCCTGAAGAACCTTGAGGACTCCAACGCTGCCCGCTTGGACGGCGTGCGCGGGGCGCTGGTGCAAGGGCTGAACACCATCCGGGCCGACAACAACCAAAAGCTGGACGAGATCCGCGGCACGGTCGAGGAAAAATTGCAGGACACCCTGCAAAAGCGCATCAACGAGTCTTTCCGCGCCGTCAGCACCCAGCTGGAGCAGGTCTACAAGGGCCTGGGCGAGATGCAGAACCTCGCCGCCGATGTGGGCAGCCTGAAGCAGGTGCTTTCCGGCGTAAAGACCCGCGGCATTTTGGGCGAGGTACAGCTGGGCGCGATCCTGGAACAGATTTTGGCCCCCGGTCAGTATGCCGAGAACGTGGCCACTGTGCCCGGCAGCGCCAACCGCGTAGAGTTTGCCATCAAGATGCCGGGGCAGAACGGCAACATTTGGCTGCCCATCGACGCCAAGTTCCCCGGTGACACCTACGCCCACCTGCAGGCGGCTTTGGAGCGCGGCGACGCTGCCGCGGCGGCCGCCATGCGCAAGGCACTGCAGTCGGTGCTGCGGCAGGAGGCCAAGGACATTCACGATAAGTACATCGAGGTGCCCTACACCACCAGCTTCGGCATCCTGTTTCTGCCCTTTGAGGGGCTGTATGCCGAGGTGGTTTCCAGCGGAATCACGGAAGTTTTGCAGCGGGATTATCAAATCACGGTAGCAGGCCCGTCCACCATGGCGGCACTGCTGAACGCTTTGCAGATGGGCTTCCGCACGCTGGCGATCCAAAAGCGTTCCGGCGAGGTGTGGACGATTTTGGGCGCTGTCAAGACAGAATTTGAGAAGTTCGGCGTCGGCTTACAGCAGATGCAGCGCCACCTGAACCAGACAGGCTCCGACCTGGAGGAGCTGATTGGCCCGCGCAGCCGCGCCATCACCCGCAAGCTGGAATCGGTGCAGCAGTTAGACCCCGACGCCGCCGCCGATCTGCTGGGCATTGAAGAAAAGAGTTTTTCCGTATAGGGAAGTATGAGAAAGGAATCCGACTATGATCCGTATCGTCACTGACTCGGCGGCCGATTTGACCGCCCGCGACCTGGAAATCCCCGGCGTGACCGTTGTGCCCTTGGGCATCACCTTTGCCGATGGCACCGCTGCCCTGGATGACGGCAGCATGACCAAGGACGAGTTCTTCACCCGCCTGGCCGAGGACAGCAAGCTGCCCCGAACCAGCCAGCCCAGCCCGGCTTCGTTTATCGAGCTGTTTGAGGAAGCTGCCGATGCAGGGGATGAGGTCATTGTCATCACCATCGCGCAAAAGCTTTCCGGCACCTACCAGTGCGCCAACCTGGCCGCCGCCGAGGCCGATGCCAAAGTCTACCTCATCGACTCCGAGACCGCGGCCCAGGGCGAGGCCATCATCGTGCGGGAGGCCATCCGCCTGCGGGAGCAGGGGCTTTCCGCCTCCCGCATTGCGGCCGAGCTGGAGACCTTTAAAAAGCGGGTGCGGGTCGTTGCCATCGTGGACAGCCTGAAGCACCTGCAAAAGGGCGGCCGCCTGCCTGCCGCCGTGGCTATCGTGGGCGGTGCACTGGGCATCAAACCGGTGCTGGCGCTGTTCGACGGTGCGATTCATCTGGTAGACAAAGGCCGCGGCCGTCCCGGTGCGCTGGTAGCCATGTACCGCCAGCTGGACAAGCTGGGCGGCGTGGACCCGGCCTACGGCTACACGCTGCTGTACAGCGACGATAAGCAACTTACCGCCCCGGTGCACCACTATCTGCACCAAAACCTGCACCTGACCGGCGGGCGCGTCGGCCAGATTGGGCCGACTATCGGCACCCACGTCGGCCCCGGCGTGGTTGGTGTGGCGTTCGTCATCCCGGAATAACCGCTTTACACCAATAAAAACAGCAAGTCCCCGGCAGAGAGGCCGCAGCCTCTTGCCGGGGGCTTTTTGCGTGGGTTACAGCGGGCCTTCGCCCAGGCCGGGGTCGGTGGGCAGCAGCGACGGGTCAAACGGCATATCTGTATCGCTGTTGATGCGGCGCTTCGGGTCCTGCTCGTAGGCAGTTTCGGGCACCTCGCTCAGGTCAGTCCAAAGTTCCTCGGTTTCTTCCTCGGCTCCATGGGGGCCAAACGGTTCGTGCATCATAAAACAGACCTCCTTTTTGTATAGCGCCGGGCAGTGCCGCCCAGACTATAAGGGAAGTTTCTCACAGTGAGGTGGGTTTTATGCGTTCACGCGCCGGATTTTTTTGGTGCAGCCTGTGGCTGACCCTGCTGCTTTTGCTGCCGCTGATCCTTGTGGTGGGCTTTTTGGCCCGGCAGCGGCAGACCCAGCAAGAATTGCGGCAGGCCGCCGCCAACCAGAGCCAGCTGCAAATCGAGCCGGGTGCCCAAAGCGTGTGGCGGATGCTGCTGGTGGTGCAGAAAGAGGAGCCGGCCTTTGTGCTGGTGCGGGCGGACGGCCCGGCCCACAGCGTGACCTTCTGTGCTCTGCCGGGGCAGCTGCTGGTCAACGCACCGGCTGGCACTACCACACTGGCGGAATGTACGCTTTCGGCTGGGGCGGGGCGGGCCGCTCAACTGCTGAGGGCCGCGCTTTCCACCGGCGAGACCGCACTACCGCCGCTGTACTACCTGGCGGCCACGCCCTCCTGCTGGGTGGATTGCGTGGGCAGCGGCACGGCGGTGCGGTTTGATACGTCCTCGCTGCTGCAGCCCGCCGCACGGCTGGCGCTGGGCTACGGCAAGGAGGCGGTGCAGGCTGTCAGTGCCACCGACGCGGTGGAGTTGATCGCCGACCTGCAAAGCCAGATGAGCGAGACGACCGCCGCCAACGCCCGCGCCGCCGTCTGGGCCGCTTTTGTACGGCAGAACCCCGACCGGCTGACCGCCGTGCCCGATGCCTGGCGCAAATACAGTGCCCGGACGCTGACCGATTTTACCGCCACGGATTTGCTCAGGGCAGGGGAGACGCTGGCCTACCTGCAAAAGCAGGCCGCACTGACGGTGGATTATGTTACCGTCGCCGTGGTTGATGCACCGGGCGGGGAAGCGCTGACAGAGGATGGGCTGCAGGTGGTGGAGAGTTTGCTGCAATAAAAATAGCTCCTGCCCGGAGTGGGGTAGGAGCTATTTCTATGCTGTACGGGCGGATTCTATATCCGCCCGCAAACCCGTGCTGTTACAGATACTTCACACCCAAAATGGCCACGCCCAAAATCACCAGCACTACGCCGGTGGCGCGGTTGAGGGTGGCGGGATCGGCCTTATTGGCAAACTTGGCCGCGATGCGCGCCCACAACAGGGTGCTGAGCACACAGCATACCAGGCAGAACAGGTTCGGCGCACCGCCAATGGCAAAGTGGCTGACCGCACCCGTCAGGGCCGTAAAGGTCATGATAAACACGCTGGTGCCCACGGCGGTCTTCAGCTCGTACCCCAGCACCGAGGTGAGCAGGAGCAGCATCATCATGCCGCCGCCTGCGCCGATAAAGCCGCAGATAAAACCCACGCCCATGCCGCAGATCAGCGACTGCACCAGCCGCTTCTGGGCACTGACGCCCTGCATGGCCTCCTTGGTGGTCATGACAGGCCGCACGATGAACTTGACGCCCAGCAGCATCGTCATAAACACCGAGAAGCTGCCCATGGTCGCGCCGGGCATCTTGCTGGCTACAAAGCTGCCCACCATCGTAAACACCAGCACGGCGGCCATCATCACAGCGCCGTTTTTCACGTCCAGGTTGCCGTTTTTCTTGTAGGTATAGGCCGAGACGGCGCTTGCCAGCACGTCGCTTGCCAGGGCGATGCCCACGGCCATGTAGGGGTCCATCCCCAAAAAGGTGATGAGCATCGGGCTGATGACGGCGGCGGCGCTCATGCCCGCAAAGCCGGTGCCCAAGCCCGCGCCGATACCGGCGATAAAGCAAACGATAAAGTACACAAGATAGATCATAGTGTTTCTCCTTTTTCTGCAAGGCGGCGGCAGAGGGTGGCATCCATGCGGGCCATATAGTCCTGCATGGCCTGCGCCTCGGCGGGGGTCAGGTCGGCGGTCACGGCGGCAGTAGTGGCCTGCTGGATGGCGTGAAGTTCCTGTACCAGCGGCGCAGCAGCGTCGGTAAAGCCCAGCATCCGCTGGCGGCGGTTATCGGCGGCCGGACTTACCGTCAGCAGGCCCATGGTGCGCAGATGCTCCACCGCCTTGGACACATTGGACTTAGCCAGCCCGCGGTAGCGGCAGATGTCGCTGGCAGTGCGGCAATCCGGGTTGTTATGCAGGAACAGCAGGATGTCGATCTCCAGCTGGTTCAGCCCATGGCGGACCGCGGCGGATTCAAACTGGGATGTATAGAACTTTTTATAGTGCTGTACAAAGGCCAGTACCGGGATCATGTGGCTCACCTCACAGAGTGTTTGTTTTAGAACGGTTATAATTATAACCGTTAAGTTGGAGATTGTCAAGGTGTTATGAGGCAAGGCTTGCGGGTTCGCCCCTACATAACGCCATCCTTACGCAAAAAGGCCCTCCGCCCCTGAGATAGGGGAGAGGGCCTTACCTATGGTTTGTTTACTGCTCGCGGAAGCGGGAGAGGAACTCGATGGTGCGGGGGTTCTGGGGATGCTCAAAGATGTCGGCGGGGGTGCCTTCCTCGCAGATGACACCGTCAGCCATGTAGACCACATGGCTGGAAACATCGCGGGCAAAGGCCATCTCGTGGGTGACGACGATCATGGTCAGGCCCTCCTTGGCCAGCTGGCGCATAACGCTCAGCACTTCACCCACCATCTGGGGGTCCAGGGCGGAGGTAGGCTCGTCAAACAGCAGCACTTCGGGCTGCATGGACAGCGCACGGGCGATGGCCACGCGCTGCTTCTGGCCGCCGGAAAGCTGGCGGGGCTTGGCGTTGACGTAGGGGGCCATGCCTACCTTTTCCAGGTTGCTCAGGGCCGTCTTGCGGGCGGTCTCCTTGTCCTGGTGCAGCACGTAGCGCAGGCCGGCGGTGCAGTTGTCCAGCACGGTCATGTTGTTGAAGAGGTTGAAGCTCTGGAACACCATGCCCACCTTGGCGCGGTAGGCGCAGGGGTCAGAGCCTTTGGCCGTGATGTCCTGCCCATGGAACAGCACGCTGCCGTGGGTGGGGGTCTCCAGCAGGTTGATGCAGCGCAGCAGCGTGGATTTTCCGCTGCCGGAGGCGCCGATCACGCAGGTAACATCGCCGTGGTTGACGGTAAAGTCAACATCGCGCAACACCACGTGGGTGCCAAAGCTTTTGGAGAGGTGGCGCACCTCAATGATGGGTTCAGACATGGGATGCCTCTCCTTTCATATCCAGATTCTGGGACTTGTGGTCCGGGTCCGGGGCGTTGTACATGCCGCTGGTGTAGGCCAGGGTATCGGTGGTGTTCAGGTCGTAGTTCTGGGGACCGTCCAGGGCCTTTTCCCAGGCACGCAGCAGGTAGCTGGCCAGCAGCGTCATCGACAGGTAGATGATCATGACGATAACGGCGCTTTCAAAGTAGGTGTACAGCGCGCCGACCACGCTCTTGTGCACAAAGAACAGGTCGGTGATGGAGATGACCGACAGCACCGAGGTATCCTTGATGTTGATGATGAAGTTGTTGCCGATCTGGGGCACGATGTTGCGCAGGGCCTGGGGCAGGATGACATGCAGCATCGTCTGCCAGTGGTTCATGCCGATAGCCATGGCACCCTCGGTCTGGCCTGGGTCGATGGAAACGATGCCGCCGCGGACCGTCTCAGCCATGTAAGCACCGGTGTTGATGGATACGATGAAGAAACCGGCCGTCCACATGCCCATTTTAATGCCGAACACCTGCAGCAGGCCGTAGTAGATGAAAACAGCCTGCACGATCATGGGCGTGCCGCGGAACAGCTCAACATAGCAGCGCAGCACTACCCGCAGGATGCGCAGCAGCACCCGCTTCCAGGCGGGGTCGTGCTGTTTATCGATGGGGATCGTCTGCAAAGCGCCCACGGCGAAACCGATCAGGCAGCCAAAGAATGTGCCGACCAGTGCCAGCAGCAGGGTAGTGCCTGCGCCGCGCAGATACGAAAAGCCGTATTTCTGCAACACATTGGCGCAGTTTGTCAAAAAGTCTTGCATGGGGATTCTCCTTTATTCTTCATGCACCGTAGGGGGTAGAACCGCCGAAACCCCTGCCGTCGAAAAAAGCGGCAGGGGTATGGATGGCGGGGATTACTCGCTCAGGGGCTGTACGCTGATGGCTTCGTCCATCATGGTGTTGTAGTCGTCAGCGGTCATGGTTGCCAGCACTTCGTTGATGGCATCCTTCAGGGCGGTGTTGCCCTTCTTCATGGAAATACCGATGTTGATGTCCTCGTCGCTGACCTGGAAGTCGTTGTCGCCGCCGCCGAAGTCCAGCAGGGTGAAGTCAGGATAAGCAACCAGGGCAGCCTGGCCGGTGGGACGGTCGGTGACAACGATGTCGCAGGCGCCGCTGTTCAGGGCCACCAGCATGGAGGGGGCAGTCTCCTGGGCGGGCAGGATGTTGGCATCGGGAATCTGGGGCAGGCAGTTATCATACCAGATGGTGCCCAGCTGGCTGGTAGCGGTGGCACCGGCCAGATCGGCCACGCTGGCGGCGGAAGCATACTGGCTGTCCTTCTTGGTCAGGGTGATGATGGAAGCGTAGTAGTACGGGTCAGAGAAGTCGACCTGGGCAGCGCGCTCAGCGGTGATGGACTGACCGGCGATGACGCAGTCCACATCGCCGCTCATGACGGCGGGGATCAGGCTATCCCAGTCCAGCTTGACAATCTGGACGTTCTGGCCCAGTGCGTCGGCAATCTTTTTGGCCATCATAACGTCGTAGCCGTAGGCGTAGTCGCTGGCTCCGCGGATGGCAACAGCGCCGTTGGAGTCATCGCTCTGGGTCCAGTTGTAGGGGGCGTAAGCGCACTCCATGGCAACGGTCAGGGTCGTGGGGTCGCCGTCACCATCGGGGGCATCGGTGGCAGCCTCAGCGGCGGCCTCGCCGGAAGCGGTGCTCTCGGCCGCGGTAGAGCTGGCGGAAGAGCCGCAGGCGGTAAAGCTGGCGGCCATGGCAGCCACCAGGCCCAGGGCCAAAGTCTTTTTCAGTTTCATGGTGTTCTCCTTTATTTTCCTGTATAATTCCCTCTATGGGCAGGTCCGCCCTTCCCAGCAGGGGAGAGGCAGAACCACCTTACGCAAAAAGCCCCGGCTCCTTACGGGAAGCCGGGACTTGAAGCCTTGGCTATAAGCATCCACGGCGCAGCGTGCTACCGCGCCCTTGCGGCCCATACCCATGCATAAATATTACAGCACTATGCAGGCTTTGTCAATAGGTATTAAGCTCAGGCAGCAGCTTTTTCGCTGTTTTTCTCGCTCTTGCTGTAGCTCTTGACACTGTGCAGCACAATGTTCAGGCCCAGGACGATCAGCATCACAGCCAGGATCAGCTGCAGGCCGTTGGCGATAAACACAGCACCCCAGGTGGTCTCGCCAGCGGGGATGGTGGTGGAAGCAGCGGCAGAGATGGCCTTGACCATGGCAATCAGGCGCTGGACCAGCGCGGTGAAGGTGACGCACAGCATGATGACCAGCGGCGGGAACAGCATCTTGTTGTTGCGGCCGGTGACCTTCAGGAATACGCACAGGGTAGCCAGAACCAGGGCGCTCAGCAGCTGGTTGGCGGAACCGAACAGCGGCCAGATGTTGGCATAGCCGATCTGGGTCAGCAGGAAGCCGAAAGCCAGAGTGATGATGGTGGAGAAGTAAACGTTGCAGAACAGCTTGCGCCAGCCCTCAGCGTTCTCCATATCATCGGTGCTGAACAGCTCCTGGAAGCTCATACGGCCGATACGGGCCACGGCATCCAGGCTGGTCAGGGCCAGGGCGGAAACGCACATCGTCATAAAGACGGTAGCGATGGAAACGGGCACGCCGAACATCTCAAAGAAGCCGGCAACGCCGCGGCTGAAGATCTGGAACGGGGTACCGGCGGCCGGGGTGCCATCGGCAGCGGCAGCAGCACCGGCAACGCACAGGGCCAAGACAGCCAGCAGGCTTTCCAGCACCATGGCGCCGTAACCGACCTTGAGCATGTCTTTCTCGCTCTCAACGGTCTTGGAGGAAGTGCCGGAGGAAACCAGGCTGTGGAAACCGGAAACGGCGCCGCAGGCCACGGTAACAAACAGGATGGGGAACATGGTGCCCAGCTTCTCGTTGTTGAAGCCGGTGAAGACGGGCAGGTTCATGGTGGGATGAGCGACCAGCAGGCCGACAACGGCACCGGCGATCATGCAGATGAACATGAAGGTGGTCATGTGGTCACGGGGCTGTTTCAGCAGCCACATGGGCAGGACCGCAGCGAAGAAGATGTAGATGAAGGTGATGTAGCTCCAGGCAGCCTTGCCCAGAATGATGGGGAAGTTCATGCCGACAACGAAGGACAGCACGATGAAGACGATGCTGATGACGGACTCTTTCCAGCCGGTGAAGTGGAACTTCTTCTGCAGCAGGCCGAAGATGACAGCGAACACCATGAACATGATGGAGACCATGCCGGCAGCGCCGTTGGTGTTGGCGGCATCAGACAGGCTGGTCACACCATCGGTGGTAACGTAAGCGTTGAAGGTACCGGCGACCATGTCAGCAAAAGCAGCGATAACGATGCAGCAGAACAGCCAGCAGAACAGCAGGAACAGCTTACGGCCTGTCTTGCCGATGTACTTCTCGATCAGCAGGCCCATGGACTTACCGTCATTCTTGACGGAAGCATACAGGGCGCCGAAGTCGGTAACAGCGCCGAAGAAGACGCCGCCGATGAGCACCCACAGCAGGACGGGCAGCCAGCCGAAAGCGGCAGCCTGGATAGCACCGGTAACAGGGCCGGCACCTGCGATGGAAGAGAACTGATGGCTGAAAACGGTCCAGCCATCGGTGGGCACGTAGTCCTTGCCATCCTCCAGCCGCACAGCAGGAGTTTTGGCGTTGGGGTCAACACCCCAGGTTTTAGCAAGCCAGCGGCCGTACCCGGCATACGCACATACCAGGACGACAGCTGCGATCAGAACAATCACAAGCGTATTCATTGTATAATCTCCCTCATTTCTTACATATTTTTACAATCGCTTGTTCTATTACTTTAAACCGCTGTTCTTGGTTTGTCAACGGATTGTTCATATTTTGTCAACATGTTGGGTATATAGCAAATCCGTCGAAAACTATTAGTAAATTTTCGTCACTTTTGACAATACAAAAATTCATTGACAAAGCGAGGCGGGGGTTATAGTATAAAGGAAAGCGTTTGCGCGAAAAGCCGCCGCTCTATACTCTATTATACTATAATATAAAAGGAGACTTCCCCATGAAACAATGGTTGAAAGATGCGGTATTCTATGAGATCTATCCCCAGAGTTTTTACGATACCAACGGGGACGGCATCGGAGATTTTCCCGGCATCATTGCCAAGCTGGATTACATCAAAGACTTAGGCTGCAATGCGCTGTGGATCAACCCCTGCTACGACTCTCCGTTTAAAGACGCCGGCTACGACGTGCGCGACTACAAAAAAATTGCGCCGCGCTATGGCACCAACGCGGACGCCGCCGCGCTGTTCAAGGCCGCCCACGAGAAGGGCATCCACGTGCTGTTCGACCTGGTGCCCGGCCACACCAGCGAGGAACACGCCTGGTTCAAGGCCAGCTGCCGGCCCGAGCACAACGAATACTCCGACCGCTTCATCTGGACCGATTCCTGCTTTGCCTCCGGCGACGGCATGCCCTTCATCGGCGGCGAGACCCCGCGCAACGGTACCTACATTTTGAACTTCTTCAAGTGCCAGCCCGCGCTGAACTACGGCTACGGCAAGATCAACCAACCCTGGCAAAAGCCCACCACCGACCCCGCCTGCCTGACTACCGTGGAGGCCATGAAGGATGTCATGCGGTTCTGGCTGGACATGGGCTGTGATGGTTTCCGCGTGGATATGGCTTCCAGCCTTGTCAAAAACGACACCAAGCACAAAAAGTACACCTGTGCCATCTGGCGCGACATAGCCGCCATGCTGAGCAAGGAGTACCCCGAAGCCGCCCTGGTGGCTGAGTGGAACGGCCCGCGCATGTCGCTGAAAAACGGCTTCGATATGGACTTTTATCTGGATTGGCAGGGCAACGGCTACAGCTGGCTGATGCGCAACTACGACGGTGCCACCGACTCCAACCCGCACAACATCGGCAAGGCCTACTTCTGCAAGGACTCCGGCACCGGCATCGATAAGTTTTTGGACGACTACCTGCCCAGCTACAAGGCCACCAAAAAGGACGGCCTGTGGTGCTTTATCACCTGCAACCACGATACCATCCGCCCCTCAGCCGGTTTGACGGTGGACGAACTGCGACTGGCCTACGCCACGCTGTTCACTCTGCCCGGCGCGCCGTTCGTGTATTACGGCGATGAGATCGGCATGCGCTACCTGCCCCTGCCCACCAAGGAGGGCGGCTACTTCCGCACCGGCTCCCGCACGCCGATGCAGTGGGACGGCACCGCCAACCACGGCTTCTCCACCGCCGCAGCGGATGCGCTGTACCTGCCGGTGGATACCGCCAACGACGCCCCCACGGTCGAAGCCCAGCAGGCCGACCCCAACAGCCTGCTGCATGCCGTGAAAAGCCTGCTGGCCTTCCGCCATGCCCACCGTGATCTGGACTCCGACGCTTCGTTCAAGGTGCTGTACGCGCCCAAGGCCAAGGACGACTACCGCCCGTTTGCCTGGCAGCGCGGCAAGCTGGTCTGCGCCGTTAATCCCGCCGGGGCCGCCGCCGACCTGCCGCTAAAGCTGAAGGACGGCACCCGCGTGCTGTACGCCATCGGCGAAGCCGCCGTCAAGGACGGCGAGCTGCACCTGGGTGCCCAGAGCTTTGCCGTGCTGGGGTAAATCGAAATTTATGGAGATATATATTATGAGAACAATGATTTCGATCATTCTTATGGTAATTGCAGCGTTGGTCGGTTTTTTCTTTGGTGCGGGGATGAACGAAGCAATGGGTGGAGCAATACTACTTTCAATGATTACAGGTTTTGCTTGCACTATTAGTGCTATTGAAAAGAACAAGAAGGACTGACAAATTCAAGTTGATATTTCACTTATTTTAGGAAATTTAATAACTGTTATAGTTGATTATCAAATTCCTCACAAACCCTTGAAAATACTAAGTTTGTAGCAAGTGAA
>ENA-UOJJ01003705-UOJJ01003705.1-human-gut-metagenome-genome-assembly--contig:-CS66-NODE-3705-length-15893-cov-5.229953_pt1 | contig 15893 bp, 7 predicted proteins | sample MGYA00242343_ERZ723890 | MGnify/ENA metagenome assembly ERZ723890 | reverse complement strand
TGGGAAACAGTAGAAAAAGATGCGAATGGTGCATATCCTTTTATAAAAGGAAATCAAAATCTGGAATTTAATATTCAGTATCAAATTCCTGCTGGTGTATTAAGCAGGGAAAATAATACAGTGACGTATGATCTGCCGGAAGGCTTTGCATATGCAGATGAAGATGGAGTTATTATCTGGGGAAATGGAACTGCCGGAACCTATACCATTAAGAGTGGCAAGGTGACCTTAAATTTTGATCCGAATAGCAAGTTCTTTGACACAGATACTGATTTTACTGGTTATATTACATTCAAGAGTAGTATTTTAGGCGACAAAGACGACAATAAACATGAAATTAAATTCAGTGAAGAGAAAAAATTCGAATATACCATCAATGAAAAGGAAGAGGGAGGTCAGGTAAGTAAAGACCGTTCATTTAATGCTTCGAAGAATGGTGTAGTACTAGAAGGTCATATTTTCAGTTATAATGTCAAGGTTACCCCTGGTACAGCAGGAGCAGAGAATGTAATTGTAAAAGATAAACTTACTGTATCAGCATCAGGTAATATTGATACAAGCAAAATTCAGTTTGATGACATTCTGGTGAAGGATAAAGAAAATAAAGTGTTGAAGAGAGAAGATATGTCTTCTTTGCAACCAGAAGTTACGACTGATAATAGTACTGGAATTACAAGAACTGTTTATAAAAATGCTAAGGGAACAGTTATTGGTACAATTGAACGATATACCAATGGCGGTGGAATTGTCAACAGTAAGATTACTGATGGATATTATATTTTAGACCGTCCAAATGCAAATGAGAGCGAGTTCCTGTTTTATCTTCCAGATATGGAAAATGACAATGAATACGATATTACGTATAGCACAGATTTAAAGAAACTTGGTAAGGACTTTGATTTCGAACAGAACTATACTGTACGTAACTCAATAAGCGATGATCGTGGATGGAATGAAAAAGCAAACGATACAAAGAATTTTTCCAATACCTGGATTACCAAGAAGCTTGAAAAAACAGAAAAAAATGGTTCTGGAAATTATGAGTTGAAATGGAATGTTTCAATTAATCCAGAACATCATGAGATGATGGCTGATGATGTATTTAAGGATACGTTGATAGTACCACAGGGAGTTACATGCAATAATAGTGAAGTAACGATGGTAGTAAAAGATGAGTCAGGTGTATTGAAAGAGAAAGTCAAGATTAACTTATCTGAATTGCAAAATAATGGAATCAAAATAAGCGATTTACTGAATAAAACTTCTAATTGCCAATTCAGTGATGCAACGAAGAAGTATTCCATTGAATTATCTTATAGTACTACTATTGATTCAAGCTCCTTACCAAATGGCTCCAGCACGATCACGAACACAGGTGATTATAACCGTGGTGATTCCGGAAATTCTTCAAGCGGTACAGGTACTGTGTCCAATGAGCTGCTGAAGAAAACCTGTGATTCTGGCAATGTTAGTTTTTCAGACGTAACTTATACAGAAAATGGTAAGACTAGTACAGAACGTGCTATTGTAATTCCATGGATTTGTACGATCAAGGTACCAAATTCAGTATCAGAGTCTGATATGTATGCAGATACTTTCTTTAATGCTGAGAATGCAGGGCACCTGTGGACTACACCGGAGGCTTTAGCTGGTTTATTGCAAATCAGCCTGGAAGATGGAACTTCATTAGCCAGTGACTGTTATGAACTCTTATATAAAACCCGCGAAAACGATGCTTTTACAACTGTAACAGGTAATACAAAGGTTTATGGATATGCTATTAAATTTACCTCTAAAGGGCTGGAAAAGATTAAGGGAAAGAAATTAACAGCTAAGTATTCTCTTTACGGAGACTATGCCGATATCTATGGAAAGGGGTCCACGCAGCCATCACGTAAGTATGTAAATAATGCTGAGTTCATGGGAAACAGTTCCAGCTCCTCTTATGTATACACCGGAAGTTATTTCGAAAAGAAATTATTTAGAAATAATAGCGGATGGATTGATGGAAGTGACTGCTCTATAAAATTGTCCGATCTTACCAATGGCAGAATTAAATGGAGACTTGAAACAAAGTTAGGAAAAGATGTCAATGGTGCTGTGGTCCTGACAGATGATTTACCTGCTGGACTGGAATTATATTCCTTACAGCTTATCGGAAATCGAACGTCTGACAATAATATATTAAAAGGTACAGATGGAAAAGCAATTAAAGATGGTGGATACACTGTTGATTTTAAATATGGAAAACAGGAGGAATATTCTGGAACTTATACAGTTGAGGTAAAAACGGATCAAACAGGAAAGAAAACAATCTGTGTGACAATTCCAGCAGAAATTATTGATTCTGGTGATAAAATCACAAACTGGAATGGTGAGCGTTGGTTTGCACTGGATATAGAAGCTGAGATTCCCGAGAATGCCGATATCAAAGATTTCGGATCTGCTACAACTTCGGTAAAATACATCAATCATGCATCCCTTACTGTTTCAGGCAGGGAAACAAACGGAGATTCTCAGGAAACCGAGATAACACATGAGAAGAAACGATTGGAAAAAGGTGGAAGTTATGATTCTGCAACCAAGCGGATGAATTATGAATTGCTGATCAATCCGAAAGGTGAGACCTTGCTGAATGGAAAGCCACTCACTCTGGAAGACGTTCTTACATATGATCCTGCACATGGAAAACTTCCAAATGCGAAATCCGTAGATCTTGTATCTGGCTCTGTGAAGGCATATTATTATGCTGCTGACGATGTGAATCATGAAAACAAGATATATCTCCCTGCTAATGGTTATGACTTTACATATCAGTATGAAGAAACGGACACAGCTGATGGAAAGAAACAAAATAAGCTGACAATGCAGTTACCAGATAGCCTTGCTATTCATGTTGAATATCAGTATCAGCTATATTCTGATCAAGATGTAGGTGGCTGGAATTTGTCAAATACAGCTAAGTTAGAAGGCGTAGATCGCGGTAGTGATAGTGAAAGCAAGAATGAGAACTATTCTACTTCTGGTGCTGGCGTTATCAAAAATACTATCAATTTCTATAAGGTTGATAGTGAAAACTATGGTGTCACTCTTTCAGGAGCTAAGTTTGAACTGACAGCTTATAATTCTGGAAACTGGGAAAGTGTAACAACTATAGCTGAACCTGAGAAAGGAAACTTTGTAGCTTCCTCGTTGAAACAGAATGTCCTCTATTGTCTGAAGGAGACAAAGGCTCCATTAGGTTATGAGACACCTGCAGATGGAAGTGAAAACTACTATTTCTACATCAGCGATAAGTTGGATGTCAGTTCTCTGGAAAAACCTGAAGATCTTGATGTTTCCAAGATTCATGAGCTGGCGGGTGGAAATACAATTTATATTCCAAACAAATCTAATCAGAGTATTTCCGCTACGAAAGAGTGGAAAGATGGAATTCAAAAAGAATCCATTGATTTGACTCTTTACAAAGGCGATGGACCTGGATACACCTACAAAGATACAATGGGGGAAAATCGGAAGCTTACACCAGTTCTGGGTTCCGAATTGAAAGGGAAACAGACAGCCACGATTACGCTAAATCCAAACGGTGAGCAGACAGCAACCTGGTATAATCTGGATGAGAAAACTGCAGACGGAAATAAAATATATTATTATGTATTTGAAACTCGTGTAGGAACTACTTCACAAACTGCTGCTTCATCAGATGGACGATATGTAGTTGGAAAGTACTTAGTATCGGACATCAATAATAATGGAATTACTCATGGAGAGATAATTCTGACTAACGAATTAAAATCTGTCTCAGCGAAGAAAATCTGGGGCGAGAATGCAACACCTGTAGATATTGAACTCACTATTTATCGGGGAACAGAAGCAAATCTGACCTATAATGATACAAAAGGTGAAGAGCCTAAGCTTAAGGAGGTTCCATTTAAAAATGGAGAGACCGCAACGAAGAAAATCGCGGCAGGTGCTACAGGAGATGCTGCCAAAGTAACCTGGGAAAAACTGGAAGTAGCAGATGATACAGGAAATGTCTATTATTATTATGTGTTTGAGACAAAAGCCGGAGAAGCAGTCAAATCGGAATACACAGAAGCAGGAGGTTATAAGATTGGCGGCTTCAATGTGGATTACAATAATAACGGAATCCTGTTTGGTGATGTAACAGTAACCAATAATGCAACTTCAATATCAGTAAAGAAGGAATGGAGTGATGGAGAAGAACACCAAGGCGAAGAGGTAAAAATGCAGTTATACCGTTCAACAACTCCGCCTACGTCAAAAACAGAAACTGTTGAAACTCATAATATAGGTGTGTACTACACAGGACCAAATTCTGGAATGTATAGTTATACAAATGATTCTGTGGCAAAAGATGGATTAACATATTGGAAAATAACAAATGGAGCGATTAATACACAAAGTGCTAATTTGATAATTGGTGATATTGGAAACGCAGATATCAATCAATTAGACATAACATGTAGTGATCCAAAAGTGGTTATTTTTCAAAAAACTAAGGTTGATAATAATGCTTTAATCTGGAAAGTGAAAAATATTTCACAAGATTGTATTTTTTATCTTAAAGCAGACAGTACGGTATGGCCGAAAGTTGGAAATACTACTTGTGTCCGTTCAATTCCAGATATGGGAATCAATTTACCTAGCGATGCAGAACCAATTGATAATCCAATTTCCTTGAAATTGGGAAATTCAGGAGAAAACTATTCAGAAAATGGATGGAAATATAAATGGTTAAATCTTCCAATTTTAGATGAGAATGGTAATAAAATATATTACTATATCAAGGAGGTTGATTCTGAGCAGTATGATCCTGCTTATGAGTATAATAAAAGGCAAAGTGGCGGTATTGAATCAGTGACGGTGACAAACTATCCACCGCAAACAGATGAAACTAATATTTCCGTTGAGAAAAAGTGGAAACCTAAAGCTCCAGAAAATGGTACTGTTAAGATAAAACTTTATAGAAGTATTGTGAAGAAAACAGGATATCATGTAAAGTTTAACGTAACATTTAATAGGAATGCATGGAAAACATTTGACTATGTAGTGGCAGATAATAACATTGCATATGAAGTGGTATTTAAATTGCACAATACTGGCTGTAATGAGGCTAAATTAAACGGAATTTCTAGTACAGATGGTAAGTTCGAGTTAACAGCTTCTGATTTAAAAGACAATGAAGAAATTGATTTGAACTTTGAGTGTACAGGACAAGATTGGGGATTTAGCAATGGCAATCCGTATAAATGGAATAGCGATAGTATAGCAGCGGTAGAAATTAAATCAAATGATTTCCTTTCGAAAAATGATATAACACAGAAATTAGTCGAAGAGGTTACACTTTCAGAAAAAGATAACTGGACGAAAACCTGGAATGGTCTTGAGAAATATGATAAGAATGGACATTTATATTATTATTGGGTAGAGGAATCTGATTGTCCTGATGGATATGAACTGGTTTCGCAAGACAATAATGGTGGAATTTCTCAGGGAACTATCACATTAACCAATGCTGCTACTGGCATAGACGTAAGCGTTACCAAGAAATGGGAAGGCTATGAAAAGTCTGAAACTGGTAGTGAGTACGGCAATTATCAAGTAGTTGTGCAGTTACAGCGTACGAAAGATGGTAAGACCGAAGATGTCGGATCAGAAGTAATATTGACAAAAGATAATAACTGGTCTTACAAGTGGCAGAAATTGGATGCTAGTTACACGTATTTTGTAAAGGAAATTAGAGTATTGGATGGACCTAATGGTAACGAAGTGAGCAACTTCGATACAGCATATTCAACTGATAGTCTTATCACAACCGGCACCATCACCATAACCAACACCAAAAAAACTCAGGGTATCACCCTACCGGGCACCGGTGGTAAAGACGGATGGATCTTTTATGGGTTAGGAATAAGCTTCTGGGCTATTTCGCTTGTCTGGCTTGGCTTGACTTTTAAGAAAAGGAATAAACTAATTAAAGCGGCAAAGGAGGGGCGGAAGGGATTACCATAGAAGAAAAAAGAAATGCCTGAACAATCAGGAAAATAAAAAAGCCTGCTCCGGGCAAGATGGAGAGAAAGTGAAAAAGAAAGGAAAAGAAATCATGAAGAAAAATATTAAAAAATGTTTTGCTTTGCTTTTAGCAGTGGTGATGACACTGACGATGGCAATGACAGTATCTGCAGCAGTAAAACCATTAACCGGCACTAAAGAAGTAACTGTAGATGGAACTAATGGAGCTACGTATAAATTTTACAAAGTTGCAGATGTAGCGGTAAGTGGTGATGCTTATAAGTACACAATTGTAGCACCATTTACCAATGACCCTACTATAACTCCGAAATATTTAGCTTCCGTAACTGATGCAACAAGCTTACAGAGTTTGGCAACTCGCTTGGGTACTTTAGTTAGAGATAATGCTGTAGCAACATTAAATTACAACGATGCTGATAATAATACAACGTTTGTTAAATTGGAACCTGGTTATTATTTAATGGTTGCAGATCCGACAGGAACAAAGTTAACAGCTGCTAATTCCTTATTTACTGTATTAACAGATAATGTTACTATTACTCCAAAAACATCAGATGTAACCATGACTAAAAAAATTGTAGATAATTATGATGGAACTAATCCAAGGGATACATCTACTGCAAATGTTGACGATAATATTATTTACAGAATTGAAACCACAGTTCCGTCTTATGGCGCTGGTGTTCAGGAGGTAAAATATTGGATTACAGATAATCCTTCAAAGGGTTTAACTATTAATCAGGAAACCGCAAATATTATTGTAAAGGATAATGGTTCCGAAGTTGATCCATCTAACTATAGTGTAGTATGGAATGAGGATGGTGGTTTTACTTTAAAGTTTAAATCTGAATGGGTGTTGGCAAATGGAAACAAGACAATTGACACTTATTTCACTGCAAAATTAAATAACGATGCAGTTATTGGAAATGTAGATAATAATAAGCTTTCTGATTATGATGGAACTAATGAGCCGAACCCTGACCAGTCTTATAATGAAGGAAATCCTAATGGTGCTAAATTAGAGTATTCAAATGATTTTACAACAGGTAATGGAAGCGAGACAATTAAAGACGAAGTGACCACATTTACTTTCGAACTGAAAGTTAAAAAAGTTGGGGCTGACGCTCCTGAGGTTGGTTTGAAAGATGCCGAATTTACAGTATACACTGATAGTGATTGTAATCAGGTATATGGAAATGGTAAATTTAATGGTGTTTTAAAGACTGGTGAAGATGGAACTGTTACAGCTGAGGGCTTTAAAGATGGTACTTATTATATTAAAGAAACCAAAGCACCAAAAGATTATAATTTATATGAAGGCACGATCATTGTTAGAATTACTGCTAACCATGATCAGACAAGCAATGAGTATGATGGCAAATATAAATACACAATAACAATGGATGGAACGACAACAGAAGGAGACATTAATAAAGATAAAGTTGTAACTGTTATTGACCAGAAAGGTCTCACCCTCCCAGGAACCGGTGGTATCGGTACCACCCTCTTCACCTTCGGTGGTATCGCCCTGATCCTCATTGCCGGTGTTATGTTCATCGTTTACACCCGCAAACAGAAAAAACAGTCATAATCAGAGTTTGACAACGATCAAAACCAAATTATGATTCCCCATCCGGTCCGGCGTCTGCCGGGCCGGATAAATCAAAAAAACACAAAAGAAACATTTACTCATCTTTTGTGTTCCGTACTCCACACCAGAACGCCTGTATGGGTGTGAAGCACGGACCAGAAAGGATGATCGATTCGATGGAAAAAAGCAGAAAAAAGCATAGATTTTCCCCGAAGGCCCTTTACCCTATGGGCGTGATATTTGCCATTTTCGTGATCGGAATGGGATTTATCCTTTATCCCTCCATTGGAAACTATGTGACTTTAAATACAGCTTCTGTCACCATTTCGGATTATGAAAAGGTGGTAGAGGAGATGCCGGATCCGGAGACAAAGGCCAAGTTAGAAGCTGCCAGGCAGTTCAACCAGGATCTTTACTACGGAACCACCACAGAGAATGAGGACAAATGTCTGAACATGGATGACGGAGTGATCTGTTATCTGGACATCCCCAAGATAAGCGTGTATCTTCCCGTTTACTATGGTACTGATGATGAAGTGCTGAAGAAAGGCTGCGGTTACATAGAGAACACCTCCCTTCCCGTAGGCGGCATCAACACCAATTCGGCCATGTCCGGTCACACCGGCCTTCCGGGAGCAGAGCTTCTCTCTGCACTGGATCAGCTGGAAGAGGGAGATACCTTTTACATTCATGTGCTTGGCGATACCCTGGCCTATCAGGTGGATCAGATCAAGACTGTGGAGCCGAAGGAGAGCGAAGACCTGGAAATCGTTCCGGGAGAAGATCACGTAACCCTTGTCACCTGTACTCCTTACGGAATCAACAGCCACCGCCTTCTGGTCCGTGGAATCCGTATTCCATATACAGAAGTCCAGGATGAGGTTCCAGCCACAGCAGCCACTGCAAAGAGCGGCCTGTCCGCAGCAATGGTGCGTCAGCTGGAAGTGATCGCAGCACTGGTTCTGGGTGCAGTCCTGGTTGTTCTCATGGCAATGGGCTACACCCGTCATCTGAAAAAGAAAAACGAGACGAAATAGTGGTGACAGACAATGAAGCATAACATAAAAAAGCGCCTGCCTCTTGTATTTATGTTCCTGATTCTGGTTGCCGGGATTTCCATTCTTGGCTATCCCATGGTCAGTGACTGGCTCAGCGTTTATACAGCGAAGGTAGAAATCGCGGACTATACAGCAGCAGTGGAGCAGGAGGATACCTCCCAGCTGGATGCCATGTGGAAGCAGGCACAGGAGTACAACGAAGCCTTGAACGGCTCATCTGGAACTTCAGTTGCCTCCTACGACGAGCTTCTGGCTGTCACAGATGCCATTGGCTACCTGGAAATCCCCAAGATTGGCGTATATATGCCAATCTACCAAGGCATTGACACAGAGGTACTGGAGAAGGGAATCGGCCACATGCCAGATACATCCCTTCCTGTAGGCGGTAAATCCACACATTGCGTATTAAGCGGCCATACCGGCCTTCCGGCGGCGAAGATCCTTACGGATCTGGACCAGATGGAGGAAGGCGATCTTTTTTACCTCCATGTGCTTGGCCAAACCCTTGCATACAAGGTAGACCAGATCAAAGTGGTTCTGCCGGAAGATACTGATGATATACAGATCGTAGAGGGAAAAGATTATGTAACCCTTCTTACCTGCACTCCTTACGGAATCAACAGTCACAGACTTCTGGTCCGGGGAGAGCGCACAGACTATGTGCCGGAGGCAGTTGCCGTAGAGCCGCCGTCAGCAGGAACAGCAGGAGAAATGATCCCTGCATCTACGATCCTGATGGCTGGTGCGGCTGGCGCAGCCATGCTTGTTGTAGTGATAATATTGCTGATCCTTTTTCTGCCGGGAAAGGCTCAGAAAGGGAGAAAGGAATGAGAGTGTGAAAAATTTTCTTGAAAAAGTAGGAGTGATCCTGAGCCTGTTGGTCCTGACAGTCCTTCTGGTCACTGGAAAAGGAACTGCCTCTGTCTGGGGAGCTTCCTCTGGCGGAGATGACAGTGGAAAAAAAGGTTCCATAACCTTACAGCTTTCAGCGGATTCTACAGGAGTGGAGATCACACTCTGGAAGGTTGCGGATTATCAGGACGGAAAATATATTTTTTCCAATGGATTTGAAAAAAGCGGAATCACCATTACCAATCTGAAGGATGCCGGTGAAGCCCAGAAAGCAGCGGACAGCCTTGCAGCTTATGCGGCTGCACAGGGAATACAGGCTGCAGATATTAAGACAGTAGATGAGAATGGAAAAATCCTTTTCAGCGGACTTAATCCAGCACTGTATCTGGCAGGGGAGACCTCTGGAAATGAGATCATGAATGTGCAGGGTGTCCTGGTTCCCATTCCGTACCTTGGGGAAAACGGCGCAGGTGTTTATGACGCGGAGATTTCTCCCAAGTATTCTTTCCCAGGCGGCGTGCTTCTTGTCCACAAGGTGGATGAGGAGGGAAATTCTGTAGGCCAGGCTGAATTCGTGCTGCAGCAGAAGGTATCTGTGGACAGCCAGGAGCAGGTTCCAGATGGTGCCGAGAGCGGCAGTGATGGAAACGGAACCTTTTACTGGAAAGAATTTTCCGCAAATCTGGTATCTGATGCCAATGGCCAGATTGTGATCACAGATATGCCCAAAGGCAGCTACCGTGTGATCGAGACAAAGACTCCGGACGGTTATATTCCTTCCTCTGTGCCTTATGAATTTTCTATTGAGGCAGCAGGACAGGTGAAGGAGCTGGATGGTATTTATGAGGCTGCATCTGGCAGGGTTGCAGATGTGACGGTTATAAATACAAGGATTTCCACCAGTGTGAATAAGGTGGATGAAGATGGAAATTATGTTTCCGGTGCAAAATTCGTTGTGAAGGATGCAGACGGAAAGGTTATTATGGACGGGAATGGGAATGCGAAATACGTATTTACCAGCGGAGCGGAACCATACATTCTGAAAGGAATCCCGGCCGGTGATTATTACCTGTCAGAACTGGAGCCGCCAAAAGGCTTTACCGTTGCCCGTGATGTGAAGTTTTCGGTAAGCAATGAGCCAGATGCAGTGAACACAGTTACCATGGTGGATGAAAAAGAGAAGACTGCCAGCGGTGCGATCACGGTAACCAAGAATTTGTATGATGAAGAGTATAAAGATCTGATGGCAGAGGATGGTGTGTTCTATGTAGCACTTTTTGCTGACCAGCAGCTGACCACAAGAGTTTCAGCAGTTTCCCCGATCACTTTTAAGGGTGTTTCTTCTTCCAGTACTACTTTTGAGGATCTGGATCCTGGCACCCAGTATTATGTGGCGGAGACAGATGAATATGGCACTGTAATAGATGCAGATATTTATAAGAATATTTACAGTTATACACCAGTTTACCCGGATGGCCAGGAGGTTCAGATCACGAGAAAGGCTCCTGCAAAGGATTACCACTTTAACAACCTGTTCTATGAGCTTCCGGAAGGATACTACTATCAGGGTGTGATCGCGGTCACTAAGAATGTACTGAAGAACGGTGAGGCTGCAGATTCCAAGGATACCTTCTATGTAGGAATTTTCACAGATCCTGAGCATACTAATTTGTTTGAAAATAACGTGTATGAGCTGGCTATGGATGGAAACAGCAGCGTGACAGTAGAAGTTCCGGTTATGATCGGTGATTCCAAGGATGCTGTTGTGAAGTATTACGTAACGGAGACGGATAAAAATGGTGTTCCGCTGGATGAGAGCAGCGACCTTACCTTTACTTATACAGTTAAGGATGGCGACGTGGTTCTGAATTATGAAAATAACAGAGCGGAAGTGGTCATCACCAACGAGTTTGAGGATGTGACACCGACCGTTACTCCGGCAGAGGATATTACAGAAACCCCTGGAGGATCCGATGATTCCCACACAACCAGTACGTATGTAAAGACGGGAGACGATACTCCAATCGGTCTTTATGTGACATTGCTTGTTCTGGCTGCGTGCGCAGTGGTTGCGGCAGTGGTGCTGGCAAAAAAGAAAAATAAAAAGGATTAAAGAAATAAAAATAAGAGGCAGAACCCGGATGTGAAGGGTTCTGCCTCCTGGCTTATAGAAGCTCAGCTGTGGAAATCAGGAAAGTCTGTATCTGAGAACTGCTGAGAGCTCGTAGGATCTTCTTGGAAGACCGTAATATCTGCTGTAGCTTTTGGCTTCTGCAAAAAGAGGATCATAAACGTAGCCGTTGATCTCTGCCCATGCATGGGCGTTGTTGTCGCTTTGCTTGGCGTCTGCACAAACATAAACCTTCTTATAGCCGATTGCCTTGGCTAAGTAAGCAAATGCAGAGGCATCTGCGATACAGTCGCCTCTTCCGCGGAGAAAATGGTCGTTGGCATTGACTGCCGGCCAGTTCTTGCCGCCCTGGTCAAAGCGCCGCCAGATGTAATAGTATTTCTTCATTACCCAGTTAAAACAGGTACGAAGCTTCTGGGATTTGGACATGCGGGAATTGGTGATCTCGGCAACAATCTGCTTGGAACGAAGGTCTGCAATCTGTGCCTGGGACATCTTCTTTCCATTGGCATTGTAGTAAGTGGAACCCTTTTTCTTACCGATCACGTGTCCTTTTTTATTGATAAAGTAGGTGAAGTTTTTGGTCCCACGTTTTACGGTTTTGTTCTTTAGCATGGTTCCATTGGCATTGAAATAAAAATAGTTTTTCCCAATTTTCTGGAAACCGGTAAGACGCTTGCCGTCTTTGTAATATCTTTTTTTGCCGCCTTTTATTGTTTCCCAGCCCTGTTTCTTAGGTGCGGGAGTAGGGGCTGCAGGTGCGGTGGTAACCACCTGTGTGGGCTGTGAGACTGCCGTTTCAGCTGCAAATGCAGATGTGGGTGTCAGTGTAAGTACGGCAGTCGTGAAGAGCAGGATAAGTGTTTTTTTCTTTTTCATATAAATCGCCTCCATAAAAATAAGCTGATAACTTAAAGCTACCCATATTATACTCAATCTTCCTCGATCACCTGTATTTCCAAATAATCGAAATCGATCTCTTCTATAAAATTATCCTGATAAAACCGTGCCTTGCTGTGCTTCTTGAAATCCCGGACTGTGGTATCAAGCCAGATGGGATTTCCAAGATCCAGTTCGTAGCAGATCTGCTCCAGACAGTGGAAAACCTTATGGGTTCGGGTTTCCTGGCGGTCATCACAGATCACGGTATCTTTTAACATATGGTTATTTTTCCAGATTCGGCCCCAAAGACGAAACATTTTCGAACACCTCCCCATCATTTTGGAAATTCGTGACTTTTACCTTAACACTGTTTGGGAAAAGTTGCAACAGGAAAGTGGGGCGAAATTTCAGACTATTTTTTTATAAAAATACAGCAAAAATACTTTTTAGCACGCTAAAGTGTTTTAGCTTGATTCTTGCGCGGAAATCTACTATAATTAACGGTAATATTTGTCACCCACTAATTACATCCAAATGAGGAGGATTTTTATTATGAAATTATATGATACCGGCGTGTATCTGCAGAACGGAAAGACGATTATTCCGGCAGAGGAAGCGCAGCTCCCTGTTTCAAAGGAAGAAGCAGCGGGAAATACCATTGCCTATTCTATTTTGAAAGCTCATAATACTTCCGGTAATATGGACAAGCTTCAGATTAAATTTGATAAATTGACATCTCATGATATTACCTTTGTTGGAATTATTCAGACTGCCCGCGCATCAGGGCTGGAGCGCTTTCCGGTACCTTATGTTCTGACGAACTGCCATAACTCCCTTTGCGCAGTAGGCGGAACCATCAATGAGGATGACCACATGTTTGGCCTTACCTGTGCGAAGAAATATGGCGGTGTCTATGTTCCGCCTCATCAGGCCGTTATCCATCAGTTTGCCCGTGAAATGCTGGCAGAATGCGGCAAGATGATCCTTGGTTCAGACAGCCATACCCGTTATGGTGCACTTGGAACCATGGCTATGGGTGAGGGAGGACCGGAGCTTGTGAAGCAGCTTCTTTCCCAGACCTATGACATTAATATGCCAGGTGTTGTTGCCATTTATCTGAAAGGCACTCCTCGCCCAGGCGTAGGACCTCAGGACGTTGCCCTTGCAATTATTGGAAAAGTATTTGCAAACGGCTATGTAAAGAATAAAGTTATGGAGTTTGTAGGACCTGGTGTGGCAAACTTAAGCGCTGATTTCCGTATCGGCATTGACGTTATGACCACTGAGACCACCTGCCTTTCCTCTATCTGGCAGACAGATGAGAAGATCCGGGAGTTCTATGAGATCCATGGAAGAGCCGGAAGCTATAAAGAACTGAAGCCAGGCGACGTAGCTTACTATGATGGCTGTGTGGAGATCGACCTTGGTGAGATCAAGCCAATGATCGCCATGCCGTTCCATCCAAGCAATACCTATACCATTGATGAAGTAAATGCAAATCTGGATGATATTCTTGCCGATGTTGAAAAAAGAGCGCAGGTAAGTCTGGACGGTAAAATTCCATATACCCTTCGCAATAAGGTGGTAGATGGCAGGCTTTATGTGGATCAGGGAATCATCGCAGGCTGTGCTGGCGGCGGATTTGAAAATATCTGTGCAGCTGCTGATATTCTCCGCGGCAGCAGCATTGGTGCAGATGCTTTTACCTTAAGTGTATATCCGGCAAGTACGCCGATTTATATGGAACTGGCTAAGAACGGTGTTCTGGCAGATCTTCTTGAGACAGGTGCGGTTGTGAAAACTGCGTTCTGCGGACCATGCTTCGGTGCTGGAGATACTCCGGCAAACAATGCATTCAGTATCCGTCATTCTACCAGAAACTTCCCGAACCGTGAAGGCTCCAAGATCCAGAACGGCCAGATTTCTTCCGTTGCACTTATGGATGCCCGTTCTATCGCAGCTACAGCTGCGAACAAAGGCTTCCTTACCTCAGCAGAGAACTTTACAGGTGAGTACAGAGGCCAGAAATACTTCTTTGACAAGACAATTTATGACAACCGTGTATTTGACAGTAAGGGCGTGGCAGATCCGTCTGTGGAGATCCAGTTTGGACCGAACATTAAGGACTGGCCGAAGATGCCTGCACTTGCAGAGAATCTGGTACTGAAGGTTGTATCCGAGATCCACGATCCGGTAACCACCACAGATGAGCTGATCCCGTCTGGTGAGACTTCTTCCTACCGTTCCAATCCTCTTGGACTGGCTGAATTTACCCTTTCCAGAAAGGATCCGGCTTATGTAGGACGTGCGAAAGAGATCCAGAAGGCAGAGCATGCCATCGAAAACGGCGAATGTCCGGTTGAGGCAGTTCCGGAGCTGAAGCCGGTTATGGAAATCGTTCATAAGGATTATCCGGAGGTTGGCAAAGGAAACCTTGGAGTAGGAAGTACCATTTTCGCTGTGAAGCCAGGAGATGGTTCCGCCCGTGAGCAGGCAGCTTCCTGCCAGAAGGTACTGGGCGGCTGGGCAAACATTGCCAACGAATATGCTACCAAGCGTTACCGCTCCAACCTGATCAACTGGGGAATGCTTCCATTCCTGATCCCGGCTGGCGACCTTCCGTTTGCAAACGGTGACTACCTGTTTTTCCCGGAAATCCGCAAGGCTGTTGAGGAAAAAACAGAGAATATTACAGGCTATGTAGTAAAAGAGAGCGGACTGGTACCGTTTACAGTTACACTTGGGGAGCTGACAGATGATGAGAGAGAAATTATTCTGAAGGGCTGTCTGATCAATTACAATAGAAAATAGAGATGCTATGAGGCAGGTCATTTTTTCTTCGGAGAGAGTGGCCTGTTTTTTGCATGGAAGACGGGTGATTTCTGTAAGACGTTATCCTATAAATATTCTGAATAATCATAATAATTGATAAAATACACAGAAATACAACATAAAATAATAAAATAAAACAGAAATAAATGAAAAAATATGCGAAAAAGTATTGACAAATTAAAAGAGAGATGGTAATATAAACACATCAAAAGAAAACAAGAGAAAAACAAAAACACCCTCATAAAGAAAGGAGCTTCGTGATTCCAATGGGAACATAAAATTTTTCTAATCAATATAAGAGAGACAGGGATCGCATTTCCTGCAAGAAGACCTGATACGAGAACCGTGTAAATAGAAAATAAAGTATCACTTGATTCAGCTGATACTTATAAACGTATCCAAGGTAAATAGAAGCGATTACTTATATTGAATAACTGTCCACCACTAATACAAAGATCTGGAACTTGTGTAAAGAAACATTTCTCCAGAG
>ENA-UOJJ01003702-UOJJ01003702.1-human-gut-metagenome-genome-assembly--contig:-CS66-NODE-3702-length-15901-cov-14.957970_pt1 | contig 15901 bp, 14 predicted proteins | sample MGYA00242343_ERZ723890 | MGnify/ENA metagenome assembly ERZ723890 | reverse complement strand
CACTTACAACTATGCACACCTGTTTCCGTCCAAGCAGGCGGAAATGGCGGATAAACTCAACATAGAAAGGGGCAATTAAAGATGTCAGCAAAGAATTTAGACAAGCACAACCGTTGGAGGAACAAGAGCGTGGCTTTCCGGGTCTCCCCAGAGGAGGACGAGCAGCTGGAAATCTTCGTCAAGCTGTCCGGCCTGACAAAGCAGGACTACATCACCCGGCAGTTGCTGGAACGGGATGTAGTGGTCCAAGGCAACCCCAGGGTCTACAAGGCCCTGCGGAACCAGTTGGCCGCTGTGCTGGACGAGCTGCGCCGGATCGAAGCCGGACAGGGCGTAAACGATGAGCTGCTGGACACCATCCGTATGCTCGCCACCATTATGAACGGGATGCAGGAGGACTTTGCCTATGACCGATGATAAAAAGAAAATGACCGCCCATGGTTCATCTGTTGGCGCAGATGATAGGCAGTCAATCTCTCAAAATTCCAAGACCACTATACCAGACTCGGACGAAAAAAGCAATTCCCCGGAAAGGGATTTGGAGGAACTTTACCGGAAAATGCGCCGCATGAGCGTCCCGGCCTATCTGCATACTGTGACCCTGGACGAACTGATGGACAATGTGTTCGAGGGTAAGTCCGCGGTGATTGAGAACCTGCTCTATACAGGAGCGTACTTTCTTGCCGGAGCGCCTAAAATCGGCAAGTCCTTCCTGGTGGCGCAGATCGCCCATCATGTCAGCACCGGGCAAGAACTGTGGGGCTACAAAGTCCACCAGGGAACCGTGCTCTATCTTGCCCTAGAAGATGACGAGAGCCGCTTACAGCGCCGGATGTTCCGAATGTTCGGAGTGGAGGGGACAAGCTCCCTCCACTTCGCCACCAACGCTAAGATGATCGGCAGCGGCCTGAATGAACAGCTGGAAAAGTTCATTCGGGAACACAGTGATACCAAGCTGATTATCGTGGATACCCTACAAAAAGTCCGTGAGGTGGTGAATGATAGTTACAGCTACTCCAGCGACTATGAGGTAATCGTCAAGCTAAAGCAATTTGCTGATCGGTATGGCGTCTGCGTTCTGATCGTCCACCACACCAGAAAGCAGCCTGCGGGAGACAGCTTTGAGATGATCTCGGGGACCACAGGCTTGCTGGGGTGTGCAGATGGTGCGCTCCTGATGCAGAAGGAGAAGCGAACAAATAGCAAGGCCACCTTGGAGGTGGTAGGCAGAGACCAGCCGGATCAGCGGTTGTATCTGAGCAAAGACCAAGAGAGCCTAGTTTGGGTACTTGACCATGCAGAGAATGAGCTTTGGAAACAGCCTCCAGACCCGGTACTGGAAGCCGTAGCAAAAATCGTATCTGCTGACAACCGGGAATGGGAAGGCAGTCCCACCGAGCTGGCCCAGGCGATTCAAACGGATATGGCGGTAAATCGGCTCACCAAACATCTGAATGTGAATGCCAGCCGTCTGCTGGAAGAACATCAAGTGAGGTACGAGAACAAAACCAAACATGCTGGACGGCGTATCCGGCTGACCTACATGATGGTGGAAGCACCTGCGTTTGAAATAATCGAGTAAAGCGCGACGCTCGCGACAGTCGCGACGGTGTTTTGAGGGGTACTCCCAGCACTGTTGCGACCGTCGCCACCGTCGCGGGAAAGAAAAACTAGGGTGGTATTTTGCCTCCCTAGCTTCCTGGGCTACGCTGTTTCACGGTAGCCCCAAAAACAATAGGATGGAACGATTTGTTCCACCCCTCAGAAGCGTTCGGAGAACGCGCAGCCACAGAATGAAATTCTGTGTTCAAAAGGGGGCTTGGGGGCATTGCCCTCAACAAGCAGACGGCAGGCAATGTGAGTGTGTATTAACACTCGCATTGCTTGCCCGTCGTATGTGTGGCTATCCACACGCATTGCTTGCCTGTCGTATCTGACCAGAAATCAACAGATACCGAAAATGGGGTTTGAAATCGCACTGCTTAAGATATAAGTACGTGATTGCATTATTCGCAAATGCGCTGTATAATAAAGTTGTATATTTATATTCCCTGTAAGAAAAGGTGGCCGATATGGATTACATGAACGCAAAAGAAGCCGCTGATAAGTGGGGACTTTCCGTGCGGCGAGTTCAAGTCCTCTGCGAACAAGGTAGAGTTGATGGTGTCGAGCGGTTGGGCAATGTCTGGCTAATTCCTAAAAGCGCAGAAAAGCCGTTGGACGGACGTACTCGTGAAGTGAAAAAGCAGAAACAACAGCCGAAATAAAGTTGTTCAGGAGGAACTAAGATGACAAATCTCGAACGAGCAATAAAAGATGGTTATGCACATATTATTGGAGAAAAAGGCAAAGAGAAAATCACATATGTTTCTTCTAATAACCATGTAGAAAATTATAGCGATCCGGAAGAAAAGGTCCGTGCTGAATTTTGGGCTGAGCTGATTTATAAATACGAATACCCGGTCAATCGGATTAAAATAGAAGTGACTGTACCTGATCGTCTGCCGACAGATCGTGCGGATATTGTTGTTTTCCGTGATGACGAGTGCAAGCGTCCCTATGCTGTGGTTGAGTGTAAAAAAGACGGTGTTACGGATGCCGAATTCAACCAGGCGATAGAGCAGGGCGTTGGCAATGCTACTTGGGTGAAACTTCGGGCTGACTATGTTGTAATTATCGCTGGTGGCACTCGTCGTGTTCTGGATGTTACCGATAAATTCGGCGCATTGGAGCGTGAGCAAAACATCCTGGCTGATTTGCCTCATGCATATGGAAAGCCCCAAGAATTTAGATTCTATAAAGGAAGCGAAAATGATATTAAGCCGGTAGACCGAGAAGATCTCATTGCTGCTATTAAGAAATGCCACCAAACGCTGTGGGGTGGTGGTCGCCTTTCCCCGCCGACTGCTTTTGGAGAACTGTGCAAATTAATCTTCGTAAAAATCAGTGATGAGCAAAAACCTCGAAAAAAAGGTGAGCCTTACCAGTTTCAGATAAAGACGCACGAGCCTGCTTCTAAACTGGCTGAACGAATCAATGCTTTGTACGATGAGCAGAAAAAGAAAGACCCTGAAGTCTTTACTGACTCTATCAAAGTGGATGATCGAGTGTTACGGACGGTAGTTTCTCATCTTGAAGCGATCAATCTGCACGAAACAGACCTTGATGTAAAAGGTGTGGCATTTGAGCAATTCATGGATGGATTTTTTAAAGGCGATTTTGGTCAATATTTTACGCCTCGTCCGATCATTGAGTTTGCTGTAAAGATGACGGCGCCGGAGCACGACTGGGATGTGCTGGATACCTCCTGTGGGTCAGGCGGGTTTTTGTTGTATGCGCTAGATTACATTCGCCATCAGGCCACCGAGTATTACGAAAAAGGCAGTGCGGATCACTACCGCTATTGGCACGATTTTGCGGAGAAACACCTTTATGGAATCGAGATCAATGATGAGATTGCACGCGTTGCGAAGATGAATATGATCGTGCATGATGATGGACATACCAATGTGATCAGCTACGATGCATTAGAGAGTATTGATAAGATTGCAGCACATAACCCTGGTTTTCAAAAAGATAAGTTTGATCTGATTTTGACCAATCCTCCTTTTGGTTCTACGGTGAACGGGGCCGAAAAACCGTATCTCGGCACCTTTGAGTTGGGTAACACCTATGACAAAAAAGGAAAAGCAAAGCCCAGAAAAAACCAGAGTTCGGAAGTCCTATTTGTTGAACGCATTTGTGAGTTCCTCAAACCGGGTACAGGAAAAGCGGCTATCGTTTTGCCTGATGGAATTTTGACAAATAGTTCTTCCCAATATGTACGAGATTTCATTTTAGAGAAATTCCAATTGCTTGCAGTAATTAGTTTGTCTAAAGATGCCTTCGCTCATTTTGGAGCAGGGGTCAATGCATCAGTTGTTTTTTTGAGGAAAAAGAACCATGATGAAGTAACTGACTATGATCCAGTATTTATGGCAAAACCTAAGTTCATTGGCTACGATGCAACCGGCTGTAAGACCATTCAAAATCAATTGATCGAAATCGCAAGTCAGTATGAAAAATATTGTGCTGGTAAAAAGATAGACTTCAATGAGGAGACGGGGTATCTCGTCAAATACAATGCTATTGACAATAGGATCGACGTGGATCACTACTCTCCTAAGTTTATTGCATTGAAAGAAAAAATTGAAAGTTCAAGTTATCCGGTTGTTTATGTAGAAGATATTTGTTTATCTATTAAATCTGGATTTGCTGCGGGGAAGCAAGATCAAGGTGATGCACTTTCAGATGAAGAAAGAGTTCCGCATTTGCGCCCATTTAGTATTACGACCGATGGGGAGCTGAGTTTTGCTACAAAGAAATATGTTCCATTGGCTAGTCTTACAACGGCTGATTTTTGTGGGAAAGGAGAAGTTCTTTTTAACAATACTAATTCGATTGATTTGGTCGGAAAAACCACGGTATTCGATGTTGATTGTAGTTGTGCGGTTTCTAATCATATCACTCGGTTAAAGTTAAAAGACGGAGTGGATCCTTATTATGTAGCAGCATTTTTTAATATGCTGCTGCGATTAGACTATTGGAAATTTTTGTGCACAAACTTTAATAATCAATCTGGAATTAACAATGAAACATTAAAAAAAGTTAGGATAATTCTGCCGGATATTGATAAGCAAAGGGAGTTTGCCGGAGAAGTTGTTTCTCACTATAAAAAAGCTATTCAATTAAGAGAGCAGGCGGACAGAGAAGTATCGATGGCGAAAGATGAATTTGAGAAAAAAATACTAGGTGAATGATTGTGGATATAAATAGAGTTAGGACGGTTTATGGGTGGCTAATCAATATTGTAAACAATCCAAATTGTATGACATTCCCTGTTGCGTTACCGGATATTCAAAGTATTAAGAATGGCCTAATCAAAATCTCTCATGACATTGAAAGAGAAGCACCATATTTCAGCCAAGAACTGTTTGAGATGAAAGACCGTATGTTTGTTGGATATGGGACGATTAATCCGGTTGTGTTCGGACAAGTCATAGAAATTTTGAAGTCACTTCAGCAAGCAGATAATACAAAGGGGATGGGCGTATGGGATCTCATTCATCCAAAGATTGTTGCGGTGTCCCAAAAGCTATTTGAAGATGGTCACTATGCAAATGCCGCTGAGGATGCGTTTGTTGAGATCAATGACCGGGTAAAGAAACTTTTTATGAAAGTAAATCCCACTGCGCCTAAAGTCCCAGATGGTTATACTGCGATGAACATGGTATTCTCTGATAACGCTCCTTTGGTGGAGTTTTGTGATCGCTCGACCGAGACGGGAAGCAACATACAAAAAGGCTATATGCAGATGTTGGCAGGAGCCATGTCTGCACTGAGAAATCCAAAAGCTCATGCCAATATCACCATTACTAAGGATGATGCAATGCGTCGTCTGATGTTTGCCAGTATGTTGATGTATAAAATTGATGAGGCTATAGACTATTCAGAAATACAAGAAAGATAGAGAAAGAGGTGAGAGAAATGATTCGTATGGAAGGACTTTTTAGCGAGTCTTTTGGAGGAACTTGCACTATACGAGGTTACGCTCGATATGATGAGATTGTTGAGTTGTCATATCCTCATCCAGGTTATCAACGCCCGGTAGACGATGTTCATGTGGGTGAGATTTCAATGTTTATCACTTCTGGATCAAATAGCTTCAGCCCAGAAGTGGTTTTAGCATATACTGCAAAGTATGATTATTATAAGGAGGGCGCTGTATCTGGAATAGACGCAATTGCAGACATCCGGAACGGCAATGGATTTACTTCTAATATTGATGGAATTTCTTTCAAAAAGATCCGCAAAGTAAATAACGGGTATTTATATGAGATCTCTATTCCATATGAAAAGAAATTAATAGATGAAGAGAAGCCATTTCGTCGAGTAGATGGAAATCATCGCCTGCAAGCTATGGAACAACTAGTATCTACAGGACAAATTAGCAGTACATATTTGATACCTTTTTGCCTGATTTTATTTGCAGATACTGATTCCTTAAAAGATGAAAAGGTTATTTTCCACAACATCAATTCTAAAGCGGTCCCCTTAAAATCTGAGCAACTTCTCAAAAGTGTTTTGATCCAACAATATGACGGATTGGATTTTGATGATAGAGAATTGATAGAAAAATTTGGGCCAGAGTATCTTCTTGCAAGGAAAATATTGAGTACCAATCCTCTTATTGTTAGAAAATTAGGATACATAGAGTGGATACATCCTCGTATTTTGAGCACCCTTGTTGATCTGATTAACTATGTTCAGGAAAAAAGTGGAACCAGGATTGAGACATTAGAACAACAGGAAGCCTTAATAAATAGCTTGAATAATACATTAAGACACGCACATCCCTTGGGAGCTGCTAAGCTTCAAATGGCATCCGGGTTGTTGTTTCTGCTTGTTTATATGTATTATCAGATGGAAAACGGAGAATTAGATCCTCAAAATAAAGCAGAAAAAGAAAAGAATCAGTTAATAGCATGGGCTGAAAAATATAACATCACTGATGCACAGCATGATATAGAGCAATATGCCGCAGTAAATGCGGACTGTATTCGTGCAATATTCGATAAGTATGTTTTGTCCACAGAACAGACTATCTTTATGTCTCGGTGCTTTGATAGCCGGTTCGACGAAAATGAACGGGCAATTCGTAGAGCTATAGAATGTGTAAATCGTGAAAAAGGTAGTTCGTTGAGATTACTCCGTGTAGATCAGCATAGTGAAGGTGCGACTGGACAAATATCAGATCGTATATTGCGAGATATTGAGATGTCTGGATTGGTAATTGCTGATTTAAGTAGTGGTAGAGCAAATATTCCACATGAAATAGGATTTGCAATGGGCCTAAAAAAAGGACTAATTTTGATTCATAACGGGACAGATGCGGAAGCGGATGAACACACACCTTCAAACATAAAAATGTATGAGCAAATTAGATTTAATCAGGATTATCATAAGTTGGAAACAGAATTGAAGGCAAAATTGATTGATTATTATAAGCTTTAAGGAGATGCCGTATGCCAATGTGGTTATGTCGCGCCGGACGATACGGCGAGTTTGAGAATAAATTTCTTGAGGACAGTAAGGTATACTGCACCTGGGACAATCTATCTGAATCAATCATGCAGTTCCACACCAAGCAGGACTTGCAGCAATATTTTGTGGATAACAACCCAGATGTAAAGGTAAAAACAGCGATGAACTGGGCGAGCCAGGTCTGGCCGTTTGCCCATGAGATGAAAAAGGGAGAGATTGTTGTCCTGCCCAGCAAGATCAAGCCTGTAATTCATTTTGGCAAGATCACAGGTAATTATGAATTCTTACCTAACAACGATAATCCTTATTATCATGCGCATCAGGTAGATTGGTTTGCCTGTGACATTCCCCGCACAGCTTTTGACCAGGACATCTTATATTCCTTTGGGGCTTTTATGACCATTTGCCGTATCAAGCAGGAAGATCGCATAAAAGCAGTCATCAATGCCCATAAACAGGGAAAGAAAGCGCCCCAAATCACTCCGCAAGAGCCACAGGATGATGAAGAGGCACGAGATATTGAAAATGAAGCCTTGGGGGTTATCACAAATCTGATAATCCAGAAGACTAAGGGGCATGGTTTAGCAAAAATTGTAGATGCCATTCTTCGAGCAAAGGGATTCACTACATATGTCAGCCCGGCCGGACCGGATAAAGGTGTGGATATTCTGGCTTCTGCGGGCACACTTGGTTTTGGAAGTCCCAAAATTTGTGTTCAGGTTAAGTCCACGGATGCGCCAGTGGATCGGATTGTTTTGGATCAGTTGGGCGGGGTGATGAAAAACTTTGGTGCCGAATATGGCCTGTTAGTGTCATGGAGTGGGTTCAAATCTTCGGTCATCAATGAGACGGCTAAACAGTTCTTTGAAATCCGGCTTTGGACCCACAAAGAAATTATTGAGGAGTTTCTGCGATACTACGATCAGATGGACGATGAAATCAAAGAGCTGATCCCTCTCAAAAAGATTTGGGTCGTGAGCAACGATGATCAATAATTAAAATGCTTTGATGAAGAATCCATCGTATGATATAATCAGTTTGTAAGGTATAAATCATCCTCAATTTACTGGCAACACCATGGCAACAAAAAATCAGATAGCCCCTACTATCTGAATAATGAAAATAATGCCAATACCCTGAGCTAAATTCTATAAGCAAATCTGTTTAGAAAACTTCTAACAGGAGCGATATAGAATAAATAACACGCATCATAGATGATATCCGACGTATCCCCATGAACACTAAATCGCAAAGTCTCAAATGAGGAGATGAAACCAGTTAAGACAAATTGAGCAACATTTCCGCTCCGACCATTGAAGGTCGGAGCGTTTTTTTGCGCTCGATCAAATTTATTTTTAACCACCCCGTGAGCGAGCCCCCTCGGCACTTTTGGGCACGGACGCGATTTACGCGGTTCCGCCTCGATTTGTGTCATTTTTACCGTCATTTTGTTCATTTTACCCCGTGAGCAGGGTTCCGTGCGTATCATCTTTTAGTTTGGTATAATGTGCACACCGAAACGAAAATCCGTTTCGAAATTAAATTTTAACCTTTCACAAGGAGGAAACCCCAATGAAAAACAGTGAAATCCGCAAACTTTCCGCCGTAACTTCCGCGCAGGTCGTACCGCTTGGCACGCGCTGGCGTGAGGATAAGGAATGGCCCCAGCGGCTCCGCAAACGCGCCAAGGCGAGTGACGAGCTTTTCATCTCGAAGGATGGTGTCGTTGTGGCGAGCGACCTTCGCGTCGGCTTCCTCGCTGAGCGCATCGAGACCGTCTGCATCTCGCACGCTAGCGGTTACGCCCGCTGGATTATCGTAGCGGTTTACGGCGACGAAATTGAGCACCGTTATGCGGTCCGCGCTACCGAGTGGGAGAAACACCCGGACTTGCCCAGCCTCGACCTCAGCCGCCATGAGACCGACCTCGTGTATCATATGTGCGATATTCTCTCCCGCAAGCGTGCCTTTCAGGAGAATATTTACAACATTGACCGCCTGATTTCTCTCGATTTGGTGTCAAATGTACATCGCGCTATGGAACTCGGCGAGTTCGATGAGAACCGCTTCATCGCTCTTCTGACGACCGACCCGCTCGTTCTACCGGTTCTTGAAGCTACGCTGTTTGCCGCCGTTTGGAGCGAGGCTGCACTTGAAAACGCACCGCAGTTCATTCTGAACTTCATACTCCCCAGTACGCAGGCTGCCACGGTGCGCGAGTATGTCGCGGAACATTTTCATGCGGTTGACCTTCTGCGCTCCCCTGCCGCACCGTTCAGCCACCCGATGACCCTTCGTCTCGAAAAGAGTCAGGAACCGATCTACGCACCTGCCGCCAGCGGCCGTCTCGTCCTGCTCAATCCGGTCGGTGATGCCATCAGCAGACTCGTAAACGAGATCGAACGCCGTGCGCATGAACAGCTGCTTTCCGGCGAAGCCGAGGATCGCCCGTTCGCAGCGTTCCCCATCACAATCACCACCCATGCTTTACCCTCCGCTTACGCATACAACGTGCCTGTATCTGCGGACACGCACTCTCTCCGTGAAGAAGATGCCGACTGTCTGCGACTGGCTGCCGCCGAACTTCTGCGGTATGTACCGGATGCCGCGCGCACGCTGAGCGACGCCATTGATGATCTCGCTTGTCATCCCCGGGCTTATAGAATGAGTTTGCCCGAGCGCTGGGTTATTCTCGTCAGGCGGTTCGTTCGCCACTTTCTTTTGACCTCCGAGTCCGCACGCGATACGTTCGACCGCATCAGTGGAGAAGCCGAACGCTTACACAAAGAAGATGAGCTGCGGCGCGCGGAAACAATCGACTGCGGCGTAGCGTTTCTCCTTGACCCTGAGCGCTACAAAGATGCCATCTCGCCGCGTCCGAAGACTCTCGAGCAGCTCGATGAAACGATCGCGTTTCCGTACACAAGTCAAGGTGTCCCGGTACTCGCTTACAACACACCGCAGTTCGGACGGCTGCTTCAGCGCGCCGGTGTCGGCCCTGAGCTTGTCCCGGATGTCGTGCAGAAGCTCAAGGATCTCTCCATCTTCAAGAGTGAAAATATCAAGATCAACATCGATGGGACCTCTCGGCGCTATTATGCGATACCCGCGAAAATGTTCAAGAATTCCGTCATTCCGGCTATTCCGGCGGGTCAGGAGGAAAATAATGACGTATAATTATAATGTATACGCCGCCATGCGTCAGCTCGGCGTGACCCAGCTTCGCACGAAACAGAGCAAGGTTCTCGCCTGCATTCTCCAGAACCGCGACGTTCTCGTGCGCCTCTGCACCGGCGGCAGCAAATCGCTCCTTTTCCAGCTCCCGGCTCTCCTCGACGAGCCGGGACAGCTGACGCTTGTGTTCTCCCCTCTGCTGGCCTTGCAACACGACCAAGTGCAATCCCTCCAAAAGAAAGACATCAGCGCTGCCCTGTTGAATTCAGAGCTGCGCAAGGGCTGCCATGCGGAAACGCTGCACAGCTTTGCACAGAAGGGCGGCCTGCTCTACCTCACGCCCGAGCAGCTTCGCCGCGAGGACGTCCGCACCGCGCTCAGCACCGCACGGGTACGCCGCGTTGTCGTGGACGAGGCACATATCCTGCCGCAGGTCGATAGCGGATTCCGCAAAGCCTACGCCGAAATCGGTCCGTTCATCGACTCTCTGCCCGAGCGGCCGCAGATACTTGCCCTCACGGCAACGGCAACCCGTTCCGATTTCAGCTATATTGCAGAGAGCCTGCATATGACCAACCCCAAGCGCTTTCTGTTCCCGGTCAAGCGTTCCAACATCGAGCTCGAGGTCAAAAGGTTCGATATAAAGGGAAATGACCGAGCAACAAGCCGCAAGCGGAACATACGGCTTGCGTTGCTCGATGATGTGCTGAAAAAGTACCGAAAAAAGGGCGCGACTATCGTTTACTGCCCGACCGTCGGTGATGTCAAGCGCACGACCAAATGGCTGCGCAGCCGCGGCTACCCGGCGAAAGCCTACCACGGCAAGCTCTCCAAGAAGAAGCGCAAGCGCGTGCACAAATACTTTCTCCAAAGGAAGCGTCCGATCGTCGTTGCGACGAACGCATTCGGTCTCGGCATCGACCGGCCGGACGTCCGGCTCGTTGTGCACGCCGGTCTGCCGCTCGGCATCGATGCCTACGCGCAGGAAATCGGTCGAGCAGGCCGCGACGACAAAAAGGCGCGCGCCGTTCTGCTTTACACCCCGACGGACTTTGCCGACGCCAGCCGTATCATTCGTCAGAACAACAATGACACAACCGACTATCGCGGCGAAAAGCGCCTTGACGCGCTCAAAAAGGTCATCGCCGAGCCGAAAAAGGCATGGAAGGGCATCGCGAAGTACTTCGGTTGAGCGTATCAACCGCGCATCTCGTTGATATACTATATCTGTATATATGGTATTCACCCGTATGACAAAGGAGGAATTTTTCATGAATAACGAATTGGAACGCGCGCAGGTATACCAGATTTTAGCGCTCAACGACGAGATGCTCCGCAGCGGCTGCATCACCCGTGACGAGCACGATTTCGTCCGCCATTTGCAGACGGACAAGCTGACAAGGCTCCACGGCCGCGACAGCACACACCCCCGAGGCACCGCTCTGAACTGAGGGAGGCGGCTCCATGGACGTCCGCAGACTGGACGAAATGCAGGCGCAGGGCCGCAGCATCTTCGACACCGAGCTTGCTGTGGCCTACTACGCCCGTGTTTCGACCGACAAAGACGAGCAGATCAACAGTCTCGGCAATCAGAAACGCTATTTTGAGGACTGCATTGCCGCCAATCCCCACTGGACGTTTGCCGGCGGCTATGTCGACGAGGGTATCAGCGGCACTTCGGTCGAGGGGCGTGAGCAGTTTCTCCGCATGATCGAGGACGCGAAGCGCGGCCGCTTTGACCTCATCATCACCAAAGAGATCAGCCGTTTCGCCCGAAACACCCTTGACAGCCTCAGCTACACGCGCGAGCTGCTGCGGTTCGGCGTCGGCGTGTATTTCCAGAACGACAATATCAACACCTTTGACAAGGATGCTGAGCTACGCCTCACCATCATGTCCTCCATCGCGCAGGACGAGGTGCGCAAGCTGTCCGAACGCACCCGTTTCGGCTTCAAGCGTGCGCAGGAAAACAGCGTCCTGCTCGGTCAGAACAATCTGTTCGGCTATAACAAGGTCAACGGACGGCTTGAAATCGTCGAGCACGAGGCCGCCATAGTCCGCGAGGTGTTCGAGCGCTACACCGCAGGCGACCTCGGTCTGCGCGCCATCGCGAACGACCTTGAGCGGCGCGGCATTCGCGGACGTCAGGGCAGACCGCTCACCTACTCCACGCTGTACGGTATGATCCGCAACCCGAAATACAAGGGCTGCTACGCCGGTCGGCGCTATGCCTCCCGGGACTACCGCGACAAGCGCAGCTACCGTCTGAGTGAGGACAAATGGCTCGTCCACGAGGATGACCGCGTGCCTGCCATCGTGCCGGAGGCCATGTGGGACGAGGCGAACCGCCTGCTCGCCGCACGCGGACGGACCATGAAGCAGCACGCGCAGGCATCGCAGAACCGCTATGCCTACAGCGGCAAGCTCATCTGCGCGAAGCACGGCACCGCTTTCCACAGGCATGTGTATAAAAGCAAAAGCCGCGGCGAGGTGGAATGCTGGAACTGCAAGCTGTACCGCGAAAAGGGAAAACAGGGCGGCTGCGACTCCCCCACGATTTACAGCCATGAGCTCGACCGCATTCTTGCGCGCGTGTTCGAGCAGGTGACGGACGAGCGCTCGACTGCCATGCAGGAGTACATCGACAATCTGCGCGCCTTTGCCGCGCAGCAGGACAATGCTCCTGCCCTCGCGAAGGTCGAGCAGGAGCTCGAGACCCTCACCCGCCGCAAGGACAAGCTGCTCGACCTCGCGCTTGCCGGGGCACTCTCGAACGAGGAGTTCAGGCAGCGCAATGAGGCCTGCAACGAGCAGCTTGCTACGCTCGAGCAGCAGCGAAAGGAATTGCAAAATGCAGACAAAACACTCGAGCAGCGCATTCGGCGCGTGGAAAGCCTGCGCCGCACCATCGAGGAGCGGTGGCAGACAAACTGCGGCTTTTCGCGCGAGATGTCCAAAGCGCTCGTCGACCGCATCGTCGTAGACGCGGATGAGAGCCGAACCTGCATCCGTCTGGAGATTTTCCTCACCACCGGAAGCGGCTTCCGCGCCGAGCCGGTGCTGTCCGCCGCGACGCAGTCCCCGGACGCGCAGATGAAGCTGACCTTCCCCCGCTCGCGCTCCGGCCATCAGGGCGAGTACAGCGTGACGTACCTCGTGCGGTGGCACCTCGGGTAAAAACGAAAGAAAGCAGTGATGCCGCCTCTAAAAGTGAAGCGCATCACTGCTTTTTCTGGTGTTGCTTTTGGCGGTCAGACCCTCTTTTCCTTTCCCGCAGTTCGCGGCAGGAAGGAGGTAGCGCATGTTCGGAAAAGGGCTTTTCAGCTTTTTATATGTGCAGTAGTTTTGCTGTACATCTTTTGCAAAAAAGCGTGTTGACCGCTTGGCTGGCACCAAACGGTCAACTATTTTTTGTTAACTGACAGGGCTGACTGCGGTAGCAGCGTCCCTTTATATTTATATTAAAGCATACGCTCCGGCTTTGTCAAGGCGACAGGGCCGGGGCGTTTTATTCGCCCCTGTGATGCCCTATCCTGTCGTTTCATGTCGAATTTGTTCATTTTATATAAAATTTCATAGAAGAGCGCAGTTCAAACCGTACAGCATGCCATTCGACGTTTTTTACAACAATTTGAAGTATTCTCGCACAATATTGACACGCAGTGTGAAAAACAGGTTAAGCTGCCGTTCAGCCGGAGGGCGGCCGGGGCTTCCTGCGGCGCATTCTCAGACGGCCTTGAAGTCTTTCGGTTAACGGAATCTTAGCGCGAAAAGAGGGATTTTCCGCGTCCGTTTGTGCAACCTGCTGTTCAGCGCCTCGATTTTCGACGCAGCAGTAAGATTATGGATAACTCATCGAATTTTTCTTCTTTTTTCCTGTTTTTTCGCATGATATAATGGGAATCAAAGAAGGAAATTTCCTTTCTGCATACCATATTCAAGAGAATTGTTTATCGGAGGTCGTGGTTATGATGTTGATGATGAATGATGAAGTTGTTGTGGAAAAAGCGGGATCTGTCGAAAAAGAACACTCCGCTCTCGCGCGGGAGATTGAATTTCGCTTGACGCCTTATCTTTACCAGCTTGGTATTCCGCCGCATGTTACAGGATACTGCTATCTGCGCAGTGCGGTGGTCGAGTTTTTACTCAATCCGTCGGAGATGCAGGAGATCACCAAAACGATTTACCCGCGGATTGCTCTGGAGCACGATACGACGGTCAGCGCGGTGGAGCGCGCGATTCGCCATGCGATTGCGGCGGCATGGAACGACGGCGGTCTGCGCGGCATAAAGGGCGACCCGTGCACGGCGCTTCTAACATTCCGCCGCAAGCCGACAAACAAGGGCTGCATCACCGCGTTTGCGGATATGATCCGGCTCGTATACGGCGCGGCAATCGGTCTTTAAGCGTCGAAAAAGGGGAAATAACGTCCGTTTTCATCTCCAAACGACAGTTTTCTGCGCCAAAAAGCAGCTGCCGAAAAGCAGCTGCAAAATCAAAACGATGCTGAAGTATAGGGCAGGCGCGAGCAGCAAATGGATTTTACCCGCTGATAAAGCGCGGTTTTCGCGGCAATATTGCCCGTTTAGCGCTTGATTTCGTCGCCGAGCTTGCTCCGGACAGCCGCTGCAAGGCGGTCGATAAACTGTGTCACTGTCGGCATTTCGCGGAACGTGATGGCATCGGGACCCTCATCGTCTGCGGACATATAACCCTCGTTCCACGCATATCTGACCGCAGCGGCGCAGGCGCGCTCCACAGAGGTAAGCGAGGTGCCGCGCTCGACAGCAATCGTCATGAGCAGGCTAAAGTGGGTCGAATTCTGAATGCCGTCAAGGAGGTACAGGATAACGGCGCGGCAAAGGATTTCATAACCGCGCATCTGCGGCGTGATGCCGAGCCGGAACAGATACGGAAGGGTTGCGCAGGCAATTTTCTCCTCGTCAGCTGCACGGCCGAACAGGATATTCTGATGCAGGTACAGCGCTCCCTGCTCATTCTCCGGCATCCAGAGGTAATCGTACAGATCGTTCATAAAATCGTCCTTATTCATGCTTTCATCCATAGTTACACCTCCCGAAAGTACATAATAATCACCAATCTTTTCATTGGAAAACGTAAAATCTGTTTCAACAGAAAGATGTTTTCCATGTTTGGCAGGACGTCCCCGACGACCGGTCTGTGCAGGTGCAAGATCATACATGACAGAATCAATCCTTGCATTGCCAATCAGATCCAGATTCGGATATTCATCAACGATGGATACCAGATTCTGTTTTGTGTACCAGCTGTCACAAAGGATGATGATATGATCTTTGCTGTGAAATTCAGGCATAACCTGCCGGATCATGGAGGCTGCCAGTTCCAGTTTAGATTCTTTTTTCTGCCACATACGATAGCCAAGAGGAACGGAAAGATAAGATACTTTATCCCTATTCCAGACAGGTACGCAGAGCATGACACTCACAAAGCAGTGTCCATTCAGATAGTTGGAACCGTTGTGTGCAGCATGGTCAAACAGTTTTGAAACATTTGATGTCGCCATTGATAACATTTTTATTATACAGGAATGAGGCGGTAATCGCAAACACAATCCACAATACAAAATGATATTCTTTTTTTCTGGATGTTTCTGTGATATACT
>ENA-UOJJ01003695-UOJJ01003695.1-human-gut-metagenome-genome-assembly--contig:-CS66-NODE-3695-length-15915-cov-4.997793_pt1 | contig 15915 bp, 15 predicted proteins | sample MGYA00242343_ERZ723890 | MGnify/ENA metagenome assembly ERZ723890 | reverse complement strand
AAATGTCCGGTAACCCTTTCCCCTTAATACCTGCTCCATCCGAATGGCATTCTCCAGGTTTCGGTACGCGCCAACCTGCACACGATACAGACCGTCAGGTGACGCTGCTGTGAACGCAGGGAATCCATCCGCAATCAACCGGTCGCGCAGTCGGTCCGCATTGCTTCGGTTTGCGAAGGCTCCGGCCTGCACCCGGTAAATAATATCCGCAGTAGCCCCCTGACCGGACAGCGACTCCATGATACCGTCCGCAATGGCTGCCGCAATTTCATTGAGCTTTTCATCAAATAGCCGGTTGTCTTCTTCATTATTGATAAATCCTGTCTCAATCAGGACCGCCGGCATCTCTGTACGACGCAGAACCACAAGACCAGGCCGCTCGATCACACCGCGGTTTCCAAAGCCGATCTGTGCCAGTTGCTCATTGATATTTCTCGCCAGCACGCCTGGCAGCCCTGTATCCCTGTATACAAGCGTCTCCACACCCGTGGAAGTATTCGGTTCCTCCACGGAATTACGATGAAAGGAGACAAAAATATCCCCACCGGAATGATTGGCAATCTGAGCCTTTTCGAACGGCGTATGATAAATATCCGAAGTACGCGTATAGACGACCTCATATCCGGCTTTCTGAAGCAGATTTCCGACAGCCATCGCCAGTCTCAGGTTATCGTCAGATTCCCGGCGGCCGTTATAGACCGCGCCCGGATCAATGCCTCCATGCCCTGGATCCAGAATAATTGTTTCTGCCACTGACAGGTACCTCCTGTATCTTTCTACTTTGCAGTATATGCCGAAGATATTCTTTGTGTCAGATTTTTTCTAAAACTTTTTCAGGCAAATACCTCCGCGATCCGGCGAATGCTGCATCTGACATCCTCCCAGCGGATGCCGTCCGGGTCGATCAGGTCACCCGCCGGCACAATTTCGTTCTGCCGCAGTTGGTAAATCCGGTCGCAGCGGCTTAAAACCGGCAAGCGCGGAGACAGGAACAGACAGGTTTTGGATCGCCACTGCTGCCGTAATCTTCGCAGGATCTCCCGCTCCGTCTCGTGAGAGAAACCGGCCGTAAGATCTCCGATCAGATATATCGCGCAATCCATCAGAATCGCTCGCGCAATCATCAACTTCTGAAGTAGCTCCGGAGAAAACGGATGGTTCAGAGGGCTGACCAGCGTTCCTAACCCCTGCGGAAGCTTCCGGATTTCTTCCGCTGCCAGAACACATTCCAACGATTCCCAGATGCGTTTCTCCGTGACAGCGAACTGACCAAGTCGCAAGTTATCCGCAATTGTCCCGGGGAAAAGCACGCCCTCCGGCTCGATCACCCCGAAGAAGGTACGGGTAGCTGCTGAGATCTCACATTCCACTCCCTTCTCATGGCACAACTTCAACTCTCCGCCGCTGGGAGATATCTGTCCAAGCAGCAGACGCTGGAACAGCTCCGCCGTTTCTCCCTCGGCATTGTCCACTGCAATCCACTCCCCCGGATAAGCCTCTAGGCTGATCGAATGAAAAACATTCTCTCCGGAGCTCTTCCGGTATTCCACCTGCTCCATATGAAGAGAAAGTCCGTCCCGTGCCCGCAGCCGTAGGATCTCCGCCCACTCTTCGTTCTTTCTGTCATCCTCCTTCAGAGCAAGCATCTGCCGAATCCGGCTATCCGCCTGTCGGGACATGCGTTTTTCTTCTCGGCGAACACGGAGAATTCCCGCCTGCAGCTGCGTCAGTCCAAACAAAAGCAATGCCCACAGATACGCTCCCGGATTCAGTATTCTCTGGCAGGCCAGAAGGCTTCCCTGCACGACCGAACCCGAAAGAATCAGGCTGTACACCAGGCGGAAGACACGGTGGTCTCTCCGTTCCTGCTTCGCCGTCTCCTGCACCGCCTTCTTTTTCTTCTTCTGAAGTTCCGTCAATCTTGCCTTAAAATAGTCTTCCATATGGTACAGACGAATCCAGTGAATATAGTTCATCAGGTTCTGGCAGAACAGATCAATCTGGCTTTCCACATCCTTCTGCCTGCGCCCGGCGGCCTCCCGCCGTCCTCCGATCCGGTCAAAACCTAGAGAAAGAACAAGCGCACCAGCGGCTCCCGTTAGCATCAACGACCAGTGACACAGAGCAAGCAGTACAAGCAATACTGCCAGCCGTAGAATCCCTGTTCCGATCTGCAGACATCCCTTCATGCAGGCGACGGAAAGCCTTCGGCAGTCCCGATTCTCCCGAATTTCACGTTCCAACCGGATGGCGTACTCCTGCTGTTCCTCGCAGATCTCCGTGATGTGTTCGTAAAGATCGAAAATGGCATGATTCTCGATCCCATTGCAGATCGTTTCCCCCAATTTCTCCCGGAGCGCTAGCAGCAGAAGTTCCACCAAAAGCATTGGTATAAACAGAATTGCCGGAGCGACCAGTTGATTCTCACTCTGCTGCTGCGCCGCAAGAAGAATCCGTCGGATGCAGCCAAGCATCACTCCCTCGCACGCAATTCCGGCAAGTGTCAGAATTCTGCACATCAGAAACCCTCTGGCATAACTTTTGCGATAACGGGCGAAGGCGCTGATGTGTACCTGCTTCTTACTCTTCCTGCTCTTTTTCCGAACCATAAATTCTCCCTTCCTGCCTGCGGCATAGAAAAAGACCTGCCGATTCCGACAGGTCCTCTTTCGTTCTTTATGATACGGTTTCCGCGATGGATCATGCGGGCGCATCCTTCTTCCTGCTTGCTCCGCGCTACATCAGCGGCGCAAAGATCCGAAGCATATGGCCTAACAACTTCTTATAGCCAGGGTAGTTCCGACAGTCTCTCATGGTAACTCTGCGGCAGCGTCCCAGCGTATCCTGAAAATCGCGCTCCACATCGTACACTACCGAATTCTTATATACGAAGACTCCACATTCGAAGTGAAGGTACAGGCTTCGGTAATCCAGGTTAATCGTTCCCACGGTACATTTGCAGTTGTCCGAGACGAATACCTTGGCGTGTACAAATCCGGGAAGGTATTCATAGATCTTAACTCCCGATGAAATAAGCGCTTCATAGTGATTCTTCGCCAGGAGAAAAGCATACTTCTTATCCGGAATGTGCGGCAGAATGATGCGCACATCCACGCCGCGCTTCGCCGCGTACCGGAGAGCTGTCTCCATCTCATCATCCAGAATCAGGTATGGTGTGCAGATATGTACATATTTCTTCGCCTGATTGATAATATCCATGTACACCATCTCGCCGACCTTCTCATGATCCAGCGGGCTGTCGCCATAGGGGATGACATATCCATCCGCCGGCTGGCTGATACGCCCCTCCGGCTGGATATAGCGGGTATAGGATTCCGGCGCCAGACCGCGGATATTCCACATCTGGAGGAACATCATCGTAAAATTCTTCACGGCATCGCCCTTAATCATCACAGCTGTATCTTTCCAGTGACCAAACCGCTGCTTGCGGTTGATATACTCATCCGCGATGTTTACGCCGCCGGTGAAGGCCGTATGACCGTCAATCACAAGTATCTTCCGATGATCACGGTTGTTCTGAATCGTGGACAGTACCGGTACGATCGGCGAGAACACCTTGCACTGGATGCCGCAGGCGATCAGCTCCTTGGGGTAATCATAGGGCAGATGCGCCAGGCTGCACATACCGTCATACATGAAACGAACCTCCACCCCCTGCTTCACCTTTCGCTTCAGGATATCCAGGATTGCGTCCAGCATCTCTCCATCATGCACAATAAAGTATTCCAGAAAGATAAACTTCCGTGCCTTTTCCAGCTGAATCAGCATTTCTCTGAACTTGTCCTCGCCCAGAGGAAAATATGTAACCGACGTATTCCGGTAAGCCGGATAGCCGCCATAGCATTCAATATAATGCGCCAGGTTATAAACACCGGGGTCGTCCTCCTGCAGTGAACGCATGACGTCCGGATCCTGCTCCAGATAGGGAGATGTCTCCTGAATAACTTCCCGCAGTCGCTTATTCGTCCTGCGTGCACCCGTCTGCGACTGAATAAAGAAGTAGCAGACGATACCGAGAACTGGCACCGCCAGAATCGGCACAATCCACGCAATCTTCATATATGGGTCCATGTCACGGTTGATAATGTGCATCGCCAGCACAAAACCGATCGCAACAAAACCATAATAGACCAGCATGGAACGTCCCTGCAGAAGCTGCGAGATGGCTACCAGCCCTGCAATCTGCAGAAGCACCAGAATCAGAACGATGAGCGTACGTCCATAGATCACATGCTGCAGTCCGTTCTTACCAGCCTGCTTTCCCGATTGGATTTTCTCGGACATATAATTCTTCATAATTCCGTGCTTCCTCCTGTGTAATCATTGCTGCTGAAAATATTATAAATTGTTCACAAATCACTTGTCAAGCAGCTTCCCTCTACAGCAACTGCCATTTTTCACGCTTTTTGTGTGAAAATCCCCCCTGTCTCCCAGTTCGTCATGGACTTCTGACTCTTTTTTCGCTATACTGTAACTGTTTGGAATCCGGATCGATTTCAAATCGTCACACTGCTACAGGAGGAATGATTATCTATGAGTTATGCCGATCAGATTTTTATAGAAAACTGCAAAGACATTCTGGAGAACGGAACCTGGGACACCGACCTCCCCGTTCGCCCGCACTGGGAGGACGGAACACCGGCCCACACGATCAAGAAGTTCGGTATGGTGAACCGCTATGATCTGAGCCGGGAGTTTCCAATGATGACGCTTCGCCGCACTGCGTGGAAGTCCGCCGCTGATGAGATCTTCTGGATCTGGCAGAAGAAGTCGAACAATATCCACGACCTGAACAGCCACATCTGGGATTCCTGGGCAGATGAGAACGGCAGCATCGGCAAGGCCTACGGCTATCAGCTGGGCGTAAAACATCAGTATAAAGAAGGAATGTTCGACCAGGTGGATCGCATTCTGTACGACTTAAAGAACAATCCAGGCAGCCGCCGGATTCTCTCCAATATCTATAATCATCAGGATCTGCATGAGATGGGACTCTATCCCTGTGCTTACAGCATGACCTTCAACGTGGCCGGCGGCCGTCTGAACGCGATTCTAAATCAGCGCTCGCAGGATATGCTAACTGCCAACAACTGGAATGTCTGCCAGTATGCGCTTCTCACGCTGATGTTCGCGCAGGTCAGCGGTCTGAAGCCGGGCGAATTCGTACATGTGGTTGCAGACGCTCATATCTACGATCGCCATGTACCTGCCGTAAAGGAGATGTTGACCAAAGAGCCTCTGCCTGCGCCCCGCGTGGAGCTGAATCCGGAGATTAAGGATTTCTACCAGTTCACGGTGGATGATATCCGGGTAACTGATTATCAGTATCACGAGTTCAATTATAAAATTCCTGTTGCGATTTAGGAGGGTGCCATGGATCTGATTGTTGCTGTTTCGAGTAACTGGGCGATCGGGAAGGATAACGATTTGCTCTTTTCTCTGAAGACGGATATGAAATATTTCCGTCAGAACACACTGGAGAAGACGGTGATTCTTGGTCGGAAAAACCTGGATTCCTTCCCCGGCGGCCGACCGTTGCCGAAGCGCGAGAACCTGGTGCTGACCCACGATCCCGCCTTCGCACGGGAAGGCGCCGTCATCTGCCGTAGCAAGGCGGAAATAATGGACAAAATCGCCGATCAGGACCCTGATCGCGTCATGGTGATCGGCGGTGCGGAAATCTACCGTCTGTTTTTAAAAGACTGCCGCAGAGCCTATGTCACACGGATAGATGCCGCTGTGGAGGACGCCGACTGCTTCTTCCCAAATCTGGAGGAGGACCCGGACTGGATCTGCACCTCTGTCTCTGAACCGATGACGGAGAACGGACTTACATTTCGTTTCTGTATCTATGAGAATTCCGCTTGTTCCGCATAAATGGATGCTGGATTTCTCTTTTTTCCTTCGAAAAGACGCATGGATATTCTTGCGGATTCCTGTTGACTTTCGTCTGGAATTGAACTAAATTAGTATTGTTCGTCCGGAGGGGAGCGCCTTCGTACACGCCTCTTTCATAAGTTTTCGAAAGAGGCAGGAACTTACCATGCGAGGGAATCCGTGTTCCGGAGTGAGAGGAAGCCAGCAAGCTTCGACCGTCCATTTCTGCCGGCTGTGCCCGGACAGGGAAAGGGACGGTTCTGCCTTTCGATCCGGACAGGACGCCCGGATACCCTTACCTTGTCCCCCCAGGCCGGAATCATCTTATGGGAAACGAGGTATTTTTTATGTCATCTGCAAACAATTCAAAACCCACTGTACTGCGTATGGTTATGCTGGCCATGATGGTCGCGATCGGAGTCGTAATCTCTCCGATTCTGCGTGTAGAGGGGATGTGTCCGATGGCGCATCTGATCAACATCACTGTCTCCGTATTGATGGGACCCTGGTATTCGCTTCTATGCGCTGTTATGATCGGCGTGATCCGCATGCTCTTTATGGGAATCCCGCCGCTGGCGCTGACAGGCGCTGTCTTCGGTGCGTTTCTCTCCGGCGTTCTCTACCGGGTATCCGGTGGAAAGCTGATTTTTGCCTGGCTGGGTGAGATCATCGGCACCGGCATTATCGGTGCGATCGTATCCTATCCGGTTATGACGTATCTGGTCGGCCGCACCGGTCTGACCTGGATGTTCTACGTTCCTTCCTTTATCGGAGGCACACTGATCGGAGGAGCCATCGCCTATGTATTCCTGAAGGCACTCAGCCGAAGCCATATGCTGGGACAGATTCAGTCTGCGCTTGGAGTAAAGGTCTATGACAGAAAGAATGACTAAAACCGTTCTTCCTTTAAAAGAACAATTAATAAAAAAGCAACCGTTAGTCCACTGCATCACGAACCCGATTTCGATCAACGATTGCGCAAACGGTCTTCTTGCCGTCGGCGCAAGGCCGATCATGGCGGAACACCCGGCAGAAGTCGCTGGAATCACTGCATCAGCGAAGGCTCTGATGATTAACCTTGGAAATATTACAGATGTTCGAATGTCCTCGATGCTGATTGCCGGCACGCAGGCTCATCAGGATGAAATTCCCTGCCTGATCGACCTGGTTGGCGTCACTTGCAGCGAGCTCCGCATGAACTATGCGATCCGCTTTGTGAACAACTGTCATCCCTGTGTTATCAAGGGAAACTTTTCTGCGATTCTGGCCTGCTGCGGTCGCAGCTCCCACGCCGCCGGCATCGCTGCCGGTGAGGAGGATCAACTCTGTGAGAACAACCTGGAGGATCGCATCCGCCTCTTCCATGATCTGGCGGTGCGAACCGATGCAGTCATTCTGATCACCGGACGGACGGATATGATCGTAAGCCGTGAGGGAGTGCTGCTGTGCGACAACGGAACTCCCGTCCTCTCCCGACTGACCGGCACCGGCTGTATGCTTGGTGCACTGACAGCAGCGTTTCTTACGGTGGGGACTCCTGCGGAAGCCTCCGCCTATGCCGTTTGCCTGATGGGAATTGCCGGGGAGCAGGCAGCTGCTCTTTCGCATGGGATGGGAAGCTTCCATACAGAGCTGATAAACCGGCTGGATCTGCTTACCGACCATGAAGTTTGCTCTCTGGCGAAGCTCATTTTCCTGCCGCAGTAACTGCATACTATATTGATTATCTTAAGACAGAAACCGGAGGTGCTACTTATGAATCCTGTTGACCTTACTTTATATCTTGTCACCGACAGTACCTATCACACGGAGGAATCCTTTCTCCATACCGTAGAAGAAGCCTGCATAGGCGGCGCAACGATCGTACAGCTGCGAGAGAAAGGCGGCAGTAGCCGTGACTACCTGAACCAGGCGCTGAAGGTAAAGGAGATCACCGATCGCTATCATATTCCGCTGATTATCGATGATCGCATTGATATCGCACTTGCCTGCGATGCGGCAGGCGTCCATGTCGGACAGTCTGATCTGCCGGTATCGTATGCCCGCCGTCTGCTCGGCCCGGATAAGATCGTCGGCGCTACCGCCAAGACGGTTCCGCAGGCGCTCGAAGCCTATGAGCAGGGCGCGGATTATCTTGGCGTCGGCGCGATGTTCCCCACGACCACAAAGGTTGTGACAATACTTACTGCACCCGCTACGCTGACGGAGATCCGTCATACCGTTCCGATCCCGGTCGTTGCCATCGGCGGACTGAACCGCGGAAATATGGATATCCTGAAGGATACCGCTGCGGACGGCATCGCTGTCGTATCCGCCATCATGAAAGCGGAAGATCCCCGCAGCGCCGCTGAAGAACTGAAAAAGCATATGATAGAGCTTCGCGAACAGCGCACACTGTAATCTCGTTGCTTATATAATTGCATACAGACAAATAAAAAGGACAGAAGAAAACGGAGATCACCGGATATGGTCTCTCCGTTTCTTCTGTCTTTCTTTATTTTACTGGAAAGATCACCGAGATCTTTGTTCCTTCTCCAAGTGTACTCTCCAGCTTCAGCTGCGCACCATGGAAAGCAGCTCCATGCTTTACAATCGACAAGCCAAGCCCGGTGCCCCCACGCCCCTTGGAACGGCTCTTATCCACCCGATAGAATCGTTCGAATACTCTCGACTGACTGTCCTCCGGGATTCCGATGCCGTCATCCTGCACGGACAGAACGGTGCTGCCCGATTCTCCGAGCGCGATATTTACCGATACATGGCCGCCTGGCTGATTGTACTTGATGCCGTTATCGCAGAGGTTATAAATCATCTCATCCAAAATCTGACGGCTTCCCATCACCACGGTCTCCTCGCCAGATACGCTTAAGCTGATCTCCTTCTGCTCTGCAACCTGTCCCAGACGGCTGACAACCTCTTCCGCCAGCGAGCGCAGAGGAACTGCTTCCTTCCTGTCGCTTGCCGGGCCCTCGTCCAGCTGCGACAGTTGGATGATATCCTCCACCAGGCGAATCAGGCGCTGAGCTTCCTTATAAATCCGCTCGGAGAACCGGGGAACATCCTCCGTATTCACCATTCCGTTCTGCAGAATCTCCGCATAGCCGGAGATCGACTGAAGCGGCGTCTTCAGCTCATGCGATACATTCGCTGTGAACTCTCTGCGCTGACGCTCTGCCGCTTCCTTTTCGGTCACATCCAAAAGCAGGATGATGACACCTCTCTGCTTTTCTTCCACATAGACCGGATTGGACAGCAGCTGATAGGTTCTGCCGTTTCTCTGAAACATACCCTCGCCGTCATGTCCCTCCAGCGCAGTCTCTACTACGTTCTGCATAGCTACGCTGCGGTTCAGGCGCAGAATATTATGATTCTGATAATCATCGCCTCTGACGTCAAAGACCTTCTTAGCCAGACCATTGATGGAAAGCACCAGGCCGCAGCAATCGACCACAATCAACCCTTCACTCATATGCTCTGTAATTGCACTGAACTCTTCCTTCTGCTCCTTCAGCGACTGCATGGCCGCTTCAATCGAGCTGTTCTGTCTTGCAATACGGCTAACCAGCGGAGAAAGTTCCTCGTAAATATCCTGCGCCAGCGGATCTTCCAGATTCAGGTTATTGATTGGCTCTACAATCTCATGGGAAAGAAGTCTTGCCAGAAGGAAAGCAATTCCGGCAATCACAATACAGATCGATATAATATAGGGAATGTAGATCATCACCAACCCTGCTACACTGTCCGTCGTCCGGGCCACACGGAGGATACTTCCGTCCTCCAGCAAAACCGCTGCGTAGAAGATCTGTTCTCCCAATGTATCTGACTCACGCACATCCGAACCTTCTCCATTCTGCATCGCGGCCTGTACTTCCGGACGCTGCAAATGATTCGACATATCGGAAGCAGCCGCAGCATTGTCATACTCAACCGTGCCGTCCGGATCGATCAGTGTAATCCTGTTGTGCTTTCCGTTCTCGTCCAGACGTTCCAGATACTCCTTTCCTTCACCACGTACAGCTTCCGAGAGAAAACGCGCTTCCGTGCGTACTTCCTGCTCCATATTCGTGTACATTTCCCGGTACATCAGATAGGTAACCGCAAGAACTGCCGCCAGTACACCGAACAGTGCCATGACAAATGTATCCCAGAAAATTTTCTTCTTCATCGTTATTCTCGCCCTCCGATCCGGTATCCCATACCGCGCACCGTCTCAATCTCCGCTCCACCATCGCCCAGCTTACTGCGAAGCGTCCGGATGTGAACATCCACGGTACGTGTCTCACCATCAAAATCATAGCCCCAGATATGTGTTAACAGCTGGTCTCTCGTCAGGACAATGCCCTTGTTCTCCAGCATGTATTTCAGTACATCGAACTCCTTCAATGTCAGAATCACTTCCTTATCATTCACATAGACCATCCGTCGTTCCACATCCATCGTGATCGATCCGGAGCACATTACTGTCTCCTTTTTATTCTTGCCGGCTCTCCGGAGAACCGCCTTGACCCTGGACACCATCTCCATCATGCCGAACGGCTTCGAAATATAATCGTCCGCGCCTCCATCCAGGCCACGAACCTTATCGAATTCTGTCCCCTTTGCGGTCGCCATAATTACAGGCAGCTCCGATGTCTCCGCATGGTTGCGCAGATGCTTCAGAACCGTCAGGCCGTCCATATCCGGCAGCATGATATCCAACAGCACCAGATCCGGCAGCGGCCCATGCTTCAGAGATTCAAAAAAGCTGGCTCCGTCTGAAAAGCCTTCCGCGTCCATTCCCATCGTCTGTAGAGTATAAACTTCCAGCTCGCGGATACTCTCATCATCTTCCACACAATAAATCATCGTTACTCCTTACTCCGGCATTTTACCGGATTTTTATTTGTTCTTTTCTTTCTCTCGCCCTACTCTGTCATCTTAACCGCCATAAGTTAATTTCCCTTATCCGCTATGTTAAATTTATGTAAAATCTTAACAACTATCGTTCCTGCTGTCAATGAAAAAATGACCGGAGCAAACCGCCCCGGCCGTGTGAGAAAAACATATTACTATCAGAGATTTATTCTCCGGATGTGTGAACGCCCGTGATCGAGAACTCCACCCACTCCGCAATATTTACCGCATGGTCACCGATTCGCTCCAGATATTTTGCGATCATCAGCAGATCCAGTGCGCACTCGCTGTTCATGATGTGAAGCATCAGTCCATTCTTAATGCGGACAAAATGTGCATCTACGATATCATCCTCCGCAACGACGCGATGCGCCAGTTCGAGATCCTTCTTTACATACGCATCTACACTTTCCGTCACCATACGTACGGCAGCATCTGCCATGGAAGCCAGATCCAGCTCATGAGCAAATTTCTGTACATCCACCGTCTGCACGATCTCGGAAATATCGCTGGCCTGATCACCGATTCGTTCCATATCTGTAATCATCTTCAGAGCGGCAGAAATCTGGCGAAGATCCCTGGCAACCGGCTGCTGCTGCATCAGCAGCTTCAGACACAGTCCTTCGATGTCATGCTCCTGCTGGTCAATCTCATGATCCAGTTGAATCGTCTCCTTCGCCTGGTCAATGTCCGCCTTCAGCACGGCCTGCACCGCACCCTCAATCGCACGCTCACACATGGCGCCCATTTCAATCAGCTCGGTATTCAGCTGTTCCAGCTGTCTGTCAAATCGATTTCTCATATCAACCAAACCTTCCTGTAATATAGTTTTCTGTACGGGTATCCTTCGGAACTGAGAAGATCTGATCGGTCTCTCCGAACTCAACCATCTCTCCTAAGAGGAAAAATGCGGTCTTGTCCGAAATACGGGCTGCCTGCTGCATGTTGTGAGTAACCATTATGATCGTATATCTATCCTTCAGTTCCACTGCCAGATCCTCAATCTTGGAAGTGGAAATCGGATCCAGAGCGGAAGTCGGCTCATCCATCAGAATAACTTCCGGTTCTACCGCCAGCGCTCTCGCAATGCAGAGACGTTGCTGCTGACCGCCGGAAAGGCCAAGAGCGCTCTTCTTCAGGCGATCCTTCAGCTCATCCCAGATCGCAGCCGAACGAAGAGAATTCTCAACAATCTCATCCAGCTTTGCCTTATTCGTAATTCCGTGCGTCCGGGGACCGAACGCGATATTATCATAGATACTCATTGGGAAAGGATTCGGCTTCTGAAATACCATCCCCACGCGCTTACGCAGGAGATTCACATTCATATCTCCATAGATATCCTCACCGTCCAGCAGCACCTGTCCGGTAATCCGGCAGCCTTCCACCAGATCATTCATGCGATTCAAAGACTTCAGCAGCGTGGATTTGCCGCAGCCGGAGGGGCCGATAAACGCAGTGATCTCATTTGGGCGGATATTCAGATTGATGCCCTTCAGGGCATGAAAATCACCGTAGTACAGATCGAGATTTCCAATCGTAAACTTATCTTTCTTTTCTATCATATCTGTTTTTTCTATCTTTTCCATTCTATTGCCTTCTGCTCCCATAGCAATTCTTTATTCTCCTTTTCCCAGACGTTTGGCAACCAGGCTGGACAGCCCGTTGATCAGAATTACGATCACCAGGAGGACAACAGCTGTCGCATAAGCTTCATCTACATGAAGTCCTTCATTTGCCAGTGTATACATGTGTACCGAAAGAGTTCGCGTGGAGGACAGTATACTCTTCGGCAGCTTTGCCACGGTTCCTGCGGTGAACATCAGCGCAGCCGTCTCGCCGACCACACGGCCGATCGCCAGGATAACACCGGAGAGGATGCCCGGTACTGCCGACGGCAACACCACGCGGAAAATGGTACGAAGGCGTCCGGCGCCCAGACCGAAGCTACCTTCCCGATAGGAATCCGGTACGGATTTCAGTGCTTCCTCTGTGGTTCGCATGATCAGAGGGAGGATCATAATCGCCATGGTGAATGCGCCGGAAAGGAGGGAAAGTCCCCAGCCAAGCACCGTTACAAAGAAGATTGCGCTGAACAGACCGTATACAATCGAGGGAATACCGGACAATGTCTCCGCTGTGATTCTTACGACCTCTACCAGCTTATTGCCTCTCTTCGCATACTCTACCAGGTAGATCGCGGAACAGATACCGATCGGAGCTGCAATCAGCAGCGAGATGATCGTCATCAGCACGGTATTGATGATCGAGGGAAGCATCGACACATTATCAGATGTATAATTCAGATCAAAGAGCGATGCCTTCAGGTGCGGAATGCCGTTGATCAGGATGTACCCAACCAGAAGGATCAGCAGACTCATGGTAATAATTGCTGCTGCCCATACCAGAAACCGTAGCAGACGGGATAAGAAATCTTTTCTCATTTTCCTCTCCTTTTCAATGCGGAGAACGACAGGTTAATGATCAGGATAAAGACGAACAACACAACAGCTGTCGCAATCAGAGCCTCCTTGTGGAGATCTGCTGCGTATCCCATCTCCATAACAATGTTCGTGGTCAGCGTGCGACATCCCTCCAGGATACTCCCTGGAATTCTGGGCTGATTGCCTACTACCATCATAACTGCCATGGTCTCACCGATCGCACGGCCGATTCCAAGGACAATACCTGCCAGGATTCCGGATCTTGCTCCGGGAAGCAACGCGAAGAACACGCTTCGCTCATGGCTGGCTCCCAGCGCAAGTCCGCCCTCATAATAGCTGTTCGGTACCGCGCGGATCGCAGCTTCCGTAACTTCAATGATCGTTGGAAGGATCATGAATCCGAGAAGGAGCGCAGCCGCCAGGATACTCTGGCCTCTGCCTCCGAAAGTATTCTTTACCCACGGTACAATCACAACCAGAGCAAAGAAACCGTAAATAACCGAAGGGATACCTGCCATCAGTTCGATGGCAGGTTTTAAGATACGATACAGAGTTTTCGGACAGAACCGGGCCATAAATACGGCTGCCAGCAGTCCGAGCGGAACGCCGAACAGGATCGCCCCTGCTGTTACATAAAGGCTTCCGATAATCATGGGGAAAATTCCGTACAGGTTATTGCCCGGTTTCCATATTGTGCCGAACAAGAACTTGAATACGCCGATCTCCAACATGGCGGGCACACCGCCACTGAAAAGGAATACACAGATCAGCACAACTGCCAAAATGGAGGTACATGCAGCGATCAGGAACAGAATGTGCATGAATGTTTCACGGGCTTTTTTCATGGGAATCTCCTGTTATTTGATGATCTCGTCCCAGGTGGTTACCTCGCCGGTGAAGATCTGGCGAACCTGCTCAGCGGTCATTTCGTCCAGCGGGTTGTCATTGTTTACTACTACTGCAATACCATCCATAGCGATTGTGGTTCCGGTTACGCCCTTCTCCGTCTCAGTGTCCTTCAGATCGCGACTGGCCATACCGATATCGCAGATGCCATCGATTGCGGAAGTAACGCCGGTCGTGCTGTCACTGGTCTGGATCTCAATATCCGCACCGGTATTTACTGCCATGTAAGCTTCTGCCAGCTTCTCCATAACTGGGCTTACAGAAGAGGAACCTGCAACTACGATCTTGCCGGATGCTCCATTGCTGGTGAATGCGCCGGTGCTGTCTACCTTAATATAGTGGTTGTCCTCGATGATCGCCTGACCATCATCACTCATGATGTAATTCACGAAGTCCTGAGCCACATCGCTTAAAGATGCGCCGGTTACGATGTTGAAAGGTCTTGCGATCTTGTAGGTTCCATTTGCTACATTTTCTGCGGTTGCTACTGCGCCGTCAATCGTCAGAGCTTTCAGCGTATCGTTCATGGAGCCCATGGATACATAGCCGATTGCATATTCACTGCCTGCCACGGATGTCATCATAACGGAAGTACTGTTCGTGATAACAGCCTCTACTGTAGTGTTATCGGTCTTGTTGCCTGCATCATCCTTGGTCTCTACGCCAACCAGCTCGATAAATGCGCCTCTGGTACCGGAGCCATCCTCACGGGAGAATACTTCGATCGGCTGGGAAGCATCGAAATCACCGGTGGTTGCTGCCGTTGCCGTGGTACCTGCTGCTGTAGTACCTGTTGCTGCCGTGGTACCTGCCGCTGCTGTAGTACCTGCTGTCGTCGTGTCTGCTGCCGCATCAGTCGTGGTCGTCGTGCTGCTATTTCCTCCGCACGCAGCCAGACTGCTTACTGCCAGTGCGCTAATCATCATCATTGCTAATATCTTTTTCATTTTCACTCCTCTTTCCGGACTCTTGTGGTCCTGCTCTTTTTTGTTATCTTTCTTTGTTACGCTGTCATCTTAAAAGAATAATGTAAAATACTTTCGGACCCCTTTGTTAAATGCGTGTGAAATCTATCTGTTCCTAGTATTGGCAAAATCCAGCGAAATTCATTCGCAGACTTGATTTTCCGGCACTTCTGTGATAAAATTATTCCATTAGGGTCAAAAGCGTTTTGACCCTTTTAATCACAAAGCGCCTGAAATAACAAAGGAGATTATTACAATGGCTTTATTAGATGAATGGCAGGATTATGCGGAAGCTCAGGGCCCGACCCGTGAAGCTGCGCAAAATTTCTGGGCTCGTTACTTTAACAAAGAGAGAGATATGTATGCCGTACTTCTGGATTCCGATGAAGTATGGGAAGGTACGGTACAGGAGCTGGCTGACAGATTCAAGGTGGATCTGAAGACGATGACCGGTTTTCTGGATGGTATCAATGACAGCCTGAAGGCTCCGAACCCGATCGAGACGATGGAAGCGGATACGAAGGTTAGCCTGGATTATGATAAGGAGCTACTTTACAAGAACATGGTGGAGGCTACGGCTGACTGGCTGTACAAGCTCCCTCAGTGGGACAGACTCCTGACTGCGGAGCGCCGCCAGGAGCTCTACAAAGAGCAGAAGTCTTCTCATACCGTTCGCCGCGCAACCCCGAAGGTTGGCAGAAACGATCCCTGTCCCTGCGGAAGCGGCAAGAAGTACAAGTTCTGCTGCGGCACATAAGAAACACAAAAAGAGAGCACTTGGGGCACCCTCCGTAAGGAAGGTGCCCCAA
>ENA-UOJJ01003691-UOJJ01003691.1-human-gut-metagenome-genome-assembly--contig:-CS66-NODE-3691-length-15940-cov-6.250362_pt1 | contig 15940 bp, 13 predicted proteins | sample MGYA00242343_ERZ723890 | MGnify/ENA metagenome assembly ERZ723890 | reverse complement strand
CCGGGCGGATTCGGGACTTTAACCCGTTAGAAACGTGCGCCGCTAGGCGCACATTTAGAAAAAAGGGCTGCCGCAGCAGCCCCTTTTCTGTAATAATCCTCTTAATGTAACAACTCAGGCTGCAGAGTTAATTTGCGGGAACTTCGCCACCCTCTACAACCAGGCTTTCCTCATAATCCGCACCGTAAGTGTCGATCAGAGTTGCTTCGTAGTCTGCATGGAAGAACTGCTCCGCGCCCAGGGACTTGATCTCGTCGTTGATCCAGTCAAGCAGCGTGGTGTTGCCCTTCGTTACTGCGGGAGCAATGGTGTCCTTGTTGCCCAGCTCCGGAATACCTACTTCATAGCCCGGATTCTGCAGTGCGAATGCGATAACCTCAGTGTTGTCATTCGCCCATGCGACGCCGTTACCGTTCTCCAGAGCATTCTTCGCGGTTGCGTAGGAGTCATACTTCTGCAGAGGGATATCCGGATAGTTATTGATCAGGTAGGTCTCTGCTGTCGTACCGGAGATAACGATCATCTGATCATCCGCGTTCCAGTTGTCCAGAGTGGTGATGACATTCGACTCCGGAGAGATTACGCCGAGTGCTACGTTCATGTAGGGAAGCGCGAAGTCAACTTCCTCTGCGCGTTCGGGCGTTACGGTGAAGTTTGCAAGGATGATATCTACTTTGCCGGTCTGCAGGTACTCGATACGATTGGCCGCCTCGGTGGATACGAGGTTGACCTCTACACCAAGATCCTCACCGATCCGGTTGGCAAAGTATACATCGTAGCCCTGATACTCGCCGTTCTCATCTACATATCCGAATGGGTTCTTATCCGAGAATACGCCGATATTAATGGTTCCGCTCTCTTTGATCTCGTCCAGAGTACGGTAAACCGTCTGCGCCTCTGCAGCCGAAGTATCCGCTGCTGCCGCGCTGCTTCCTGCTGCCGCAGTCGTTGTATCTGAAGAAGAACTTCCGCCGCAGGCAGCCATGGAAGCCGTCAGTGCCAGCGTAGTTAACAGTGTTGCAATTTTTGTCCTCTTTTTCATAATTCGGACTCCTTTCCGGGGATTTTCCCTTACTTTTTCATAACTTTTTTAATCTATCTGTATCGATTCGTATCCGAATTTTGTATTCTTCTGAATCGTTACATGCTTCTGTTATTTATTCGTTTTCTGTGTTCTGCGTTTTCGCGTCCTCGAAGGTAAACATATTTAAGAACTGCTTCGCACGCTCGGTCTTCGGATGTTCGAAAAATTCCTTCGGGGTAGCCTCCTCCGCAATCTTTCCTCCCTCCAGGAAGATGACGCGGTCGGCGACAGCCTTTGCAAAGGACATTTCGTGCGTTACGATCAGCATCGTGCGTCCCTGAGACGCCAGATCCAGCATAACATCCAGAACTTCGCGTACCATCTCCGGGTCGAGCGCCGCAGTGACTTCATCGAAGAGCAGGATTTCAGGGTGCATACAGAGCGCGCGCACGATTGCGACTCTCTGCTTCTGTCCGCCGGAGAGCTGACGGGGATAACTGTCGGCGCGGTCCTTCAGACCCACGCGGTCCAGCAGCGTCAGCGCTTCCTTCTTCACTTCCTCACGGCTTCTCTTCTGTACCTTCATCGGAGCCAAAAGGATGTTATCCAGTACAGTCAGATGCGGGAAGAGCTCATAGCTCTGGAATACCATACCGATCTTCTGACGGATCGCCGCAAGCTCTTTACTGCCCGCTTCGATCTTCTTATCCTCCAGGCGGATCTCGCCGCCCTGGATCGGCTCCAGCGCATTGATACAGCGCAACAGCGTGGATTTTCCGCAGCCGCTCGGACCAATGATTACGATGACCTCTCCCTGATGTACTGTCAGGTTGACGTCATTCAGTACAGTGTGATCTTCGTATTTCTTTGTAATATGCTCAATGTGCAGCACAGGTTCTCCCATGGCTACTACCTCCATTTCTTTTCCAGATGCCGGGCCAGCAGGCTGATGGGCCAGCAGGCCAGAAAGTACAGCAGAAAGATCGTAAGATAAATACCAAATGCTGCATTCGGGCTGTTCATGCGGTTCGCCTCAATAATCTGCTGTGCAACCTTCAGCACTTCTACTACGCCGATCATAAGAACCAGCGTCGTCGTCTTGATCATACGGGTGATCAGGTTGATCGACAGCGGGATCAGACGGCGGATCGTCTGCGGAATAATGACGTACAGGTATGTCTGCGTCCGGGACATTCCCAGCGCCTCACTGCTCTCGTACTGATGCTTCGGAATTGAGATCAGAGCTCCGCGAACCAGGTCACTCATCTCTGCAGTTCCCCACAGGACGAATACGATGATAGACGCCACCTCTCCGGAGAGATCCCAGCCGAAGGAGCGTGTCGTTCCGAAATAAACGAGGAACAGCAGAACCATCTGCGGCATGATGCGGATGAATTCCAGATAGACGCGCAGGATCGCGTGCAGCATGCGGTTCTTCTTCGTCATCAGGACGCCCAGCAGGATTCCCAGAGGAATGCTGATCACAACAGCGATCAGACTGATGCGGAGCGCTGTCCACAAGCCTCCGAGGAGGCGCAGCATATTTTTTCCTTTAAATAATACTTCAATCCCCAAATCCGGCACGGCGAATCCTCCTTTCCACGATGCTTCCGAGAATAGATACCGGGAGCAGAATGATCAGATAAAAAACAACCAGGAGGAAAAGCGCTTCCGTTGTCTTATAGTAGAGACCAATCAGATCCTTTGCGGTGAACATGAGGTCCATCAGGCTGACGGCGCTGAATACGCTGGTCTCCTTCAGCAGAAAGATGACGTTCGCCACGAATGCCGGTACGCTGACCGACATGGCCTGCGGAAGGATTACGTAGCGGAATGTCTGCGCCCGGTTCATGCCCAGGCTATAGGCGCTCTCCGTCTGAATCGGCTCCACGGCCTCCAGGCCACTGCGGAATGCTTCCGCCATATAGCTGCCTCCCAGAAATGCCAGACCGACGACACCACAGACCGATGCGCTGATCTTCAGACCGATCTTCGGAAGTCCATAATAGATAAAAAACAACTGCACCAGAAGTGGCGTGTTTCTGCTCAGCTCGATATATACGGCTGTGATCTGCTTCAGCACCGGTATCTTGTAATACTGAACCAGCGCACAGACCAAGCCGATCAGAACAGCAAACAGTACGCCGAGAGCGCCAAGCTTTACCGTCAGGATTGCTGCTTTCTGATAAAGGGGAATGTACTGGGCGATTACGTCCCAGTTCAAACCAAAATCCAGGCTCAAGATCTTACCTCCTCACTCTTTCAAGAGAAAGTTTCCTGATTCCGGAAACTTTCTCTGCAATAGAAAAGGGAGCCTACTCAGGCTCCCCGGACATCTATGACATAACCATCTACAAAAAGGTTTACAGGCGCGCAGCAATGACTGCCACGGTACCTGGCCATATATATGCCCGGGACGGTCGCATGCTACAACAACACATAGACTTGGAAATATTTACAATTGCGTTTCTCATTGCTGTCCTCTCCTTTCTTGTCAGAACTTTTATAGGCACATCATACTCTCATATACCTAGTTTGTCAATAGGTTTACGGTTATTTTCTTTTTTTAACAAATCAAGGAATAATCTTCTTTTTTCAGTCTTCGGTGGTCCAACATTCTGTTCCGATTCTTCATTCCGGTTTTCTCTTCCAACAAGTGTACTTATTTTTCTCTTACAATGCTCCGTTTTCTCTTTCTCTCCACAATTCCTGAGTTAACCCTGATCTCCAGCCCCGACCACTTTTTATGGATGAATTCAGTAATCATGTCAGGATCGGCATCTCCCTCTATCGTTAAAGAAAGGGTTGCTTCCGGATTCTGCTTCAGCTTCGCGGCATAATCGTGAACGCCATCCAGCGCGAACAGGACTTCGTCCAGCTGATGAATGGAAATCGCGTCTCCGTTATGAAGGAAAATGGTATTCTCGATCCGCCCCATAACTTTATCCAGGCGCGGCAGAACACCTCCGCAGCCGCACGTATCCGGACAGAAACGGCCAATATCGCCGGTCCGGTAGTGGAGAAGCGGCATGCCCTTGCGGGCAAACGCAGAGAATACAACTTCCCCCCAGGTGCCGTTCGGCACACTTTCTCCGGTCTCCGGATGGATAATCTCGATCATGAGATCTGCATCCCGCAGGTGATACCCGCAGTGAGCTCCGCACTCTACGCCGCCGCCGTATCCGGTCTCTGTCATGCCCCAGTGCTGAAAGACTTCGCACTCCCAGATACTCTCCAGGCGGCGCACCACGCTTTGCGGCACATAGTCCCCGCTCAGCAGAACCGTCTTCGGACGGAGCTTCGGCGCTGCTTCCGCCAGAAGCGCCATCTGCCCAGGTACTCCCACCAGGCAGTCGGCGCCCTGCGCCGCCTGTTCAGCTTCTTTCAGGTCATGGACAAAACCGTGTACTCTGGTGGAAATTTCGCGACGCTCCAGCGCAATGCGCAGCAGCCCGCCGATGCTGTAAACCTGCTCTCCCTCCATGAATACTGTCACTAGCTGGCCAGGTTCTGTCATATACGCCATCCCCGGCGTGAAGAAATCCGCTGTCGCCATCAGATCCTCCTCCGTAAAGAATATGCGCTTCGGCCGGCCGGTGCTCCCTGAAGTCGGAATCGTAATAATCCTGGCAATTTCTTTCGGCGATACACACAGGAAATCCTCCGGTCGCCGACGAATATCTTCTGCTGTTATAAAGAAGTGCTGCCCCGGCTCCGGTGAGAGCAGCGCTTCTTTCCGATCACGGTAGAAGGCGGCATGCTCTGCCGCATAGATTTCCGCCTCCCGTACACGCTCCTGCTGCCATGCCCGGAGGTTTTCAGCAGTCAGCGCGCTTCCCAATCCGGTTCGCTCCCGAATCCAGTTATCCACATATTGTTCCTGTTTCTTCATATTTTTTCACATACCCACAGATAATAACCACATTTCGCGCGACGAATGGTCTCCCAGGAGCAGCCCAGCTCCCCGCAGACAGCCTCTCTTCCGCCGTCCAGGATCGCCTGCCCCCACATTTCCCGCAGTGCGTTCGTGTGATTTTCCTCTGCAGTGATGCGGAATCCAGCACGCGTGATTCTCGCAGCAACCGTCTCTGCATACTCCAGTCGTCCCAGGAAAGCTCTTGTCCCGGCGTCATGCGGAAAGTCCTCCGGGATGATCTCTTCGCCGCAGGCGATCATGTCGCTGACAGCCAGACAGCCGCCCGGCTTCAGGACACGGATGCACTCCTTCAGCACCTGCTCCGGCTGCTCCATGCGGGAGAAGCTGCATTCCATCAGGATGCCATCCACGCTTTCCTCTTCCGCCGGAAGTGTGGATGCATCCCCGTACAGGATTTTCACGGCATCGCACAGAGACGCATCCGCCTCCACACCCTGCATAAATAAGCCCATGTGTTCTTCCAGGTAATGCAGAGAAGCTCCGGTTCCGCATCCCAGATCCAGGACACGGTCTCCCGGCTGCCATCCGCTTAATTCCGCTGCCCGCGCCGTGATCTCAAAGCCGCCCGGCCGGCAGATATTCTCCCAGCATTCCACCATTTCTTGATCCTCCTTCTCTGCTGCTTCTATGATATCCATATACTGTCAAAACAGCTGCCTTTTATAAATGTTATCAGTCCAGAATCTTTTCCGGCTTAAAATTCAGGTAATCGCCGGACACCAGATGATAGTGGATTCCATGGTGCATCCCGCGGATACTGTCCGCGAAACGTTTCTCCCCGTGACAGTGCGAATACACGACATGCTCCGCGCCGTATTCCTCCGCCATCTCCGTAAAGATGCTCTCATTCTCCAGAACGCTCGTAGGCGGATAATGAAGAAACATGATATACTTTCTAAAGCCGGCCGCTTTCGCCGCTTCAAAGGAAGTGCGCAGCCGCTCTGCTTCCCGCTGCACCAGTTTCTGCGCATGCGCCTCATCCTCGCTGTTCCAGCCGATGATCTGCCCGCCTGCATTCACATAGAATGGCCCCTCGAAGGTATATCCTTTCGTACCTACCAGCGCATAATCCCGATATGTGTAATAATTGTTCTGCAGGAAATGAAGCCGTGATTCGTACTCCCGGTTCAGAGCTGCTGTCTTCTTCGCGTCCCAGAACATATCGTGATTGCCTCTCAGCAGAATCTTCTTTCCGGGAAGCGCCGCAATAAAATCGAGATCCCGGCTCGCCTCCGCGCGGTTTTTCCCCCAGGAATGATCCCCCGTAATTACGAAGATATCCCTCTCCTGAATCATTCTGCCGCAGTTCTTCTCTATCTTCTGTTCATGCTTTCTCCAGACTCTCCCGAATTTGTCCATAGGCTTGTCTACGGAAAAAGCCAGGTGCATGTCTCCTAACGCATATAATGCCATACTTTCTTTACTCTCTCTAAAAGAAAAAATGCCGTCTCTTCAATGTTTTATTCTCCGTTTTTATCCGTCTCTTCAATACTACTCCCCGAACGGCGTCAGGTAGTACGAACAGAACGGTACCATGCGGCCATCCTTATATACGTGCAGGCTGCACTGGCGCAGGCGCTCGATATCCAGGTTGCCGGCGTCCTGGAAGGCCATCGCTGTGATTGTGAAGCCATGACTCTTCGCTCGATCCAGGAAGTCCTCCATGCTCATGGAGCTGCCGGAACAGCACGAACTTCCGGATTTCGGAGCAGATGTCGAACAGCACGAATCTCCCTGACTTGCGGTAGCCTCGTCTCTCCTCTCCCAGCGTCGGCCGACGAATTCCCGGTTCTTCTCCGCTGGATTTACGGTGTTCACGCCGCAGCAGCACTCACCCTGCGAGCTTCCCCGTCGCGTCAGCGGCATCAGCGTGCGGTCGGGCATGACCACAAAGTCTCCGTGGAAACCGCAGAGGGGATGGTCACAGGCAGACGGTGCAATATCCTCCTGGTGAATCCACTTTCCGGCCTGCATGCGCAGCTCATAGAGGAGCTCATCCAGCGTAAAGCGATCCTCATCCGCCGGCAGATGCGGCATATGCCCCAGGAAGCTGACCGGCTGGAAGTGTACGCCGCGGACAGCCGGCGAATTCTTAATGGCAAAGCGGATGATATCCCCGATCTCGTGAATATTTACGCCGGGCACCAGCGTAGGAACAAGGGTAACGCCGAGGTGCGCCGTGTCACAGTTCCGAATACAGGTCTCCTTCACTTCCGCCAGGGGGCGTCCACGAAGCTGCTGCCAGACTTTGTCTCCGGTGCCGTCGAACTGCAGGAATACAAAGGAAAGCCCGGCGTCCGCCAGCTTTTTCGCATATCCATCTTCCTCCGCCAGACGAAGACCATTCGAATTCAGCTGCACATAGCGACAGCCGACCTCTTTCGCATAGGTAATGATCTCCGGAAGATCTTCTCTTACAGTAGGCTCGCCTCCGGAAAGCTGCAGCAGCGTCTTGCCGGGAACGACAAGATCGCGAATCCAGCTCTTTACCGTATCCAGCGAGGGATCGCTTCCCTGATGATTATCCGCGAAGCAGTAACGGCAGTTCAGGTTGCAGCGGTCTGTGATCTCCAGAAGTACACAGCAAGTATCGCGCCGGTGCTCCGCACACAGGCCGCAGGCATTCGGGCAATTCAGGTTCTCACCCTCTGCCAGAGGCGGGATATCGCCGATCCAGGAGTTCAGATCCTCCCGGTTTCTCCATACAACAGTCGAGAAAGCTCCGTGCTCCGGACATTCCTTTTCCAGATAAACGCCCCTGCCTCGCAGCACCTTCTTCGCAGGAACCGGTTTCAGGCAGATGGGGCAGACACTTCGGGTTTTCCGTAAGATTTCCATTTATTTGTCCTCCAGCTCCTGTTCGACTTCCGCCATACGTCCCTTGACCAGGGATTCCGGGATATATACCTCGCCGCACTCCGGGCAGCGCAGGATATCCGTATGAAAGTTGTGCCCCAGGTAGTCGAAGAAGGTCTGCGTCGGTACCAGCTCTTTATTGCAGCGGCAGCAGATCAGTTTTTCTTTATTTTCCACATGTTCTTTCTGTTTTGCTTCGCTCATTTATTCTCCTCCTCCAGACACATCCGGTGCGCATAGCCGGTGAAGAGACGATATCCGTCACCTTCCGGCTGATACTCAGCCCAGTATGTCATATTCTGAATCTTCTTGTGTCCGATAAAATGACCGCTGCTGTTCTTCACTTTTCGCCCGGTGGACTCGCACCAGGCAATCACTTCCGCCATATCTGACTCCAGGATCATCTCCCGCGACAGCTGATGCTTCAGTGTTTCTTCCATATACAGATTCATCGTCTCTTTCCTTTCTGTTTGCTCTCCCAGATACTGCTCCGCCAGCGTATCCCGCAGGTTCTGCCGGTTCTCCCAGCGCTCTGTCAGTGTCGGAGCCGGGCGATCCGTGCCGTGAAGTCCGAATACCAGATCCAGGATATGATAAACCGGCTTCTTCTGAGAAGCAAAGGTATCCCTGCAATTAACACAGTACGCAATGTAAGGATTCCGATTCTCCGAAGCCCGGTCTCTGGCAACCTCATAGGAATAGCGGCCAGCGGCAATCGCCGTATGACCGCCAAAACTGCAGCAACGCGCCTCCTCCCGCTCATGTTCCAGCGGCTCCAGAGGGATCTGCAGTTGTCCGGCCAGTGTACGGATGCTCTCCTGCAGGTCAGGGAACTCGCGACTGCTGCAGGGATCGAAGACAGAGCAGATATGCTCCGCGCCGGGAACGCCTTCGCCCTTCACACCCCATTCGGCCATTTTCTCATAGAGGAAAACGCCCTCGATCTCCGGCAGATAGCGGGCGAACATCTGGCGGCAGGTCGTACAGCCGAACAGAAACTGCGGACGTCCCAGCTGCTCCCATTGTTCCCGGATCAGTGAGATCTCCTGCGCATACCGCGCAGTATCTCCAGCCCACTCGACCGGCGCGCCGCAGCAGTGAACCCACAACGCTGTCTCCGGACACTTTTTCTGCAGCCATTCAAAGCTCTTCGTCACATATGCCGGATCAGAAGCTCCCATCTGACAGCCGGGGAAGAAGACATACTTTGGCTGCTCCCCGCACTGCGGACCGCGCACCAGGATCGATGCTTCCCCGTTCGAGAATTCCATATCCCTCAGCCAGTAATCATGGAAGGCCCAGGGCATGGCTCCCTTATCGTGCATGGCGCGATGTGCTTGCAGGAAGAATTCCCCGATATCAATGTGCTGCGGACACACCTGCTTACAGACGCCGCACTGATTGCAGGTCGTGATCAGGCGGGTCGCCCAGGTGCCGTCACGGGAAAGAGTTCCCGGATGGATCGTGATATAGACTTCCTCGTAGATCCGGCGGGGTGTCTTCTCGTACAGGCGCATCAGATCGCAGGACTTCATGCAGGCATCGCAGGCGCAGAGCTCACAGCGCTCCGCTTCCGCGGCGGCCTCCTTTTCTGTATAAGCCGATCCACCGGCAGGAAGGACAGCCGGCGCTTCCCGCAGACGATCCGTACCCAGACAAAGCTTCGTCCCTTCCGGTTCCTTCGGCTGATTCATCAGGCTGGTCTTCAGCCAGCGCTCCACCGCGTGAGATGCTGCAAGGCCATCCGACAGCGCTTCCATCGGGCTGCGCCCCCGCAGCTCGCCGCCCCAGAAGACACCGTCACGATCCGTAGCGAAGGCTCCTTCCGGACGATCGCTCAGGCCGAAGCTGCTTCCATCCCGGCCGGTCGCAATATAAATCGCGTCAAAATCCGCCAATTCGTCCAGCGATGTAATCTCTGTGTTCAAACGTAGATCATAGGATTCGAACTGAAATTGATTTTCAATATCTTTCAGAAAGAGCTCCGACGGCAGCTGTTCCCATAATCGTCCGCCGATTCTGCCTTCTTTCTCGAATACCGTTACCTGATATTTCTTGTTGCAGAGGAAGAGCGTGCAGGCAAGACCTCTCAGGCCGCTTCCGATTACGGCAATTTTCTTGTCCTTCAGCGGCATATTATAGGCGTTCGGTTTCTTTCTCTTCGCATAGGCTAAAGTTGCCTGTTCCAGAAGGTGCAGGGATACTGCTCCATCACCCGGTTGCTCCGAGCGGCAACGCAGACATGCCTTCTCGCAGGGATGCGGGCAGAGCGCCGCTACGATTCCCGGAAAGCCTACCGTATTCTGAAAGGTTCGGTATGCCGCATTGAAACGCCCCTTTCGCCATTTATGTATCAGATCGTTGATATCCAAATGAAACGGACAGGCAGCGGAGCAGAACGGCGGTTCGTTCTGAAAACATTGATCCGCCAGCGTCTTTTCAAAATTCTGAAGAAAACCCATAGCAATCTCCTATCTGTTTTTTATCGGTCAGCAATTCAGAGCCCCGGACCGGTTCCGCGCAACTCCGAATAATTACAGTGTACAACATTTATCTGAGGAAATCCACCGATATCACTATCCGGCGGTCTGTTCGAAAAAGCCCCCGGAAAGCCGTTTCATCAAACGTTGCTTTCCGGGGGCTTTCTAAATCTTATTGTAACTATTAGAAAGGTCTGTCAGCGTCTGCATCGCCCAGAGGCTGATAGAAGTTGTAGGAATCGTACTGTACCGGATTCTCCTTGATGTTCTCCAGTTCCTCGTACATATCGGAACCAAGGAAGTACTTCTTGGGAGCTTCCGGCTCCTTGCCGGCTGCGATTGCGTCCAGACCAGCCTTAACCTTTGCGGGCAGTGCAGGCATCTCATGGATACGCACACCACAGGCTCTGGCGATACCGTTCAGAACGGCTACATGACCGGATGCCTGGAATGCTTCGGAAGCACCGGAAGATCCGAAAGGACCGTCCTCGATGGTAACCGGCATATGAATGACATTGATGTCATCCGGGATATCCTTGATGTAAGAAACACCTGCGCCGAACATGTTCGCATGCTTCTTCACATCCTGGTAATCCTCCTTCAGCGCGAAGCCGATGCTGTGGGAGATACCGCCGTATGCCTGACCGTTAACAGCGTCGATGTTGCCGACACGGCCTACCATATCCACGCAGGTGAACTTCAGAACGGTAGTCTTACCGGTCTTGGTATCAACCTCTACCTCAGCCATGTTCAGGCAGTAGGTGAATGCGGGAGTAGGATCGCCCACACCGGTGTTGGGATCCAGACGGGTCAGACCGGGCGTCGTGGTCGTCTCATAACGACCAATTACCTTGGTCTCGATGCCCTCTGCCTTCATCTCCTCGTAGGTGCGGAAGGTGCCGTCGGGCTTTCTCATATTGTTGAGCAGCTTTTCTGCTGCGATCTTCGTTGCGTTGCCATCCATATAGAAGGAACGGCTGGCGCCTGCCATACCAGTATCCGGGCAGAGCTTGGTATCATTCTGAACCAGCTGTACATCTTCCGGAGTGATATGCAGTTCCTTCAGAGCTTCCAGCGTTACCATCAGGGAACCTACATCGCCGCCCTGACCCATGTTGTGCCAGGTATCGTACTTCCAGATCCGGCCGTCTGCACCAAGCTCCAGAGCAACTTCCGCGCTGTCGGTGGTACCCTCGGTTACGTTGAATCCGCCCCATGCGATGCCTACGCCGCGGCGCTTCTCGGGAGTATCGGCTGCCTTTGCTTCCGCTACTGCCTTCTCGTACAGAGGACGCATGGTATCCATCATCTTCTCCATCGGATACTGACGGAACGGATAGCTGTTGATATTCGTCTCACCCGGACGAGCAATGTTCTTGTAACGGAACTCGAAGGGATCCATACCCAGCTTGTCGGCCATCATATCCATCAGAGGCTCGGACAGAGTGTATGCCTGCGGAGAACCATAGGAACGATATGCGGTACCGAATGCGTGGTTGGTATTCGCTACACGTACCAGACCGGCTACGTTCGGAACGTTGTACGGCCAGAAGGTGAAACGTGCGGGCTTGGTCATGACATCATCACCGCCCCAGGAGTAAGCACCGTGATCCATACCTACATCGAACTCGGCTGCAATGATCTTGCCGTCCTTATCGCAGGCCAGACGACCGTTGCTGTAGGCCGGGCAGCGCTTGCCGCTGTAGTGCTGATGCTCTTCGTAGCTCATGGACAGGGATACCGGACGTCCGGTGCATACCGTACCCGCGCCTGCCAGTACCAGGTCACCGGCATTGGTGGACCAGCCAAAGCTTGCGCCGGTCGGGTTCATGATGATACGGAACTTATCCTTCGGAACACCCAGGGAGTTACCGATACGTCCGATGGAGGAGTATGTACACTGAGACTTACAGTGGATGCAGAGAACGCCGTCCTTGTCAAAATAGCTCTGAAGTACGCAGCCCTCGATGGACAGATGAGGTTCACGAGTGGACATAAAGCTTCCCTCTACTACGTAAGGAGCCTTATCAATCATCTCTTCTACATTGTAAGCGTCTTCCATGCCGACACCCTTCAGTACCGGCTGCTCAGCAAAGATATTGGGAGTGTCGTCATGTACGCGGATCGCATCCGGCATAACGGCATCCAGATATGTCAGGTATTCGGGCAGCGGCTCGATATCAACCGTAACCTTCTTCGCTGCCTCGCGAGCCAGGCCGTGGCTCTCTGCCAGTACCAGAGCGACAACATCACCGTAACGGAAGATCTTCTCATCCTGGAATACCTTACGGGAAGGAGTCATAACGGTACTTCTCTCATGGAACTGACCTTCGGCCATCAGGTTGCTGCCGCCAGCTGCCAGCAGATCCTTCGCGGTGATAACCTTATATACACCGGGCATTGCCTCTGCCTCTTCGGTGTGGATCGCCAGAATCTTCGCATGATGAGCCACACGGGGCTGTACAATCGCGCCGTACAGAGTGCCTTCCGGCATCTTCAGAGCCTGGTCATCGCCGTAATCAGCAAGACCGGTAACCTTCGCCAATGCGGAAGGACGTACCACAGGCTTGCCGTAGTACTCGCCATCCTCCGGATTGTGGAACTTGATATCCTCAATGCTGCATTCGCCACGCATAACCTTAGCTGCTGCCATAACAGCGTCTACGATCTGCTTGTAACCGGTACAGCGACATACATTACGGGTCTTCTGGAACCAGTCGCGAACTTCTTCACGGGTCGGGTCCGGATTCTCCTGCAGCAGTGCGTAAGCGGATACGATAAATCCGGGAACGCAGAATCCGCACTGTACAGCACCGCAGTTCATCCATGCTACCTGCAGAGGGTGCAGATGCTGTGCATTACCAATGCCCTCGATGGTGGTGATCTTGCTGTAATCCTCTACTGCCGCGATCTTCTTCGTACAGGAACGGATAACCTTTCCGTTCAGAATAACAGAACATGAACCGCACACACCGGTGCCGCATCCTACCTTAACGCCGGTCAGACCGATACGGCGCAGGGCATCGGACAGGGTCTCACGTTCCGGATCACACATAAAGGGACGCTCAACGCCATTGATAATAAGAACTTTCTTCTGCAGTCTTACTTCCATAATTACCTCCTTGAGCTTCTTATCTTCTGAAGGTTCTGTGCCTGTCTTCTGCCTGGTTCCTTTCAGACTTCTGGCAGACGCAGAACTTTCCCTTCGGACTTCATTTTCATCTAACAGTTTACTAGACTGCGGTCTGTTTTGTCAATGTTTTTTCGTTATTTTCGTTTACTTTTTCTTTTAAAACATGTCCGCCTTTTCTTTTTATGAAAAATCCCCGAAAAACCGCACAATTCCTTGCATTTTCCGGAGATCTTCATTATTCATTTAAATAAATAACGGTTATCAAAGCGTTATTCACAACAGTAAATTTCCCTTCGGTTATTCCTCCATTTTCGCGTTCTCCGAACTTCGTTTTTCCGTTTCTTCCCGCGGATTTTTCCTCCGGTCTTCCGCCGCTCCTTTCACCAGAAAATCCCGGTAGATCTGCAGCATTTTCTCCGCAGTCTCCTGCTTTCTGCGGATAGCTGCCTCCGCTTCTCTGTCACCGGTGTATTTCACGAGACGCTGTTCGTAACGCGCCTTCAGTGTGCAGGGCTCCGTTCCCAGGAAAAATTTATCCGCAAGATAAACGATTGCTGCCTCGTCAATTTCTTTCGTCTTTTTTTCCGGCAAGTGCTCATGGTACCGTACGGTATCTGCAACAGCGGCAAAGCCCAGCTGACACAGAAGATCCGCGGCAGCAGCGGCATGAAACGGCTGCTGCTTCTCCAGATCGTGCAGCAATCCTCCGGCTTCTACAAGTGCAGTATCCAGATGACCTCCGGCGCGGTTGTATTCACTGGCCATCTGTACAGCCAAATCCGCCACGGCCAGGCAGTGCGCCTGCAGATGCTCCGGAAGCTTCCGCCACTCCATCAGCTCCAGGCAGCGCTCTCTCGACGGAACGTTCTCGCTCCGGTCGTATGCGACCAGGCGCTCATAGTCCTCCGGCACATCGGCATCCAGCACAATGCCGGGGTCCGGAACCGGAATCTCATGCAGGCGATCGCTGTATGTCTCGCAAATTCCGCGAAGCCCGCACTCTCCCTGATAGTTATAAATCAAAGGGAAAAAAGATGTGCGGATCAGCAGGGGATGACCCGGTTCTCCTTGATACACCGGTCGGAACAGATCTGCATCCGCCCAGGAGAATTCCTTCGCTTCTCTTCGAAGGGTATACAAAGAGAATAGCGGCGCGTCCGCCGGAAGGAAATAGACGCCGTCCAGATAAGAGCTTGTCGCCCGAAATCCCATACAGGCGGATGTCAGCATACCGGTCGTCTTATACTCCGCATTATGCACGAAAGTGATTCCCGGACCGGCCAGCTGCTCCTCGATGCACTCCGCTTCCCGTCCAGTCACAATCGTGATCTGCCTGGCGCCTGCCCGGAACAGCGTCCGGCATTCGCGCTCCAGCAGACTCTCTCCGCCCAGGGGCAGTAAAGGTTTCAGACTACCCATGCGTGAGGAACAGCCCGCCGCCGTGATGACCGCGCCAAGCCGCGGCCCGATATTCCAGTGATATACGCTTCCATAAGCCTGCGGAATCTCCATGACTTCCGACAGACTGCGATCTTCCAGAAGGCTGATCAGCGCCCGGTTCAGCCCGGCATGCGCGACAATCGCGATATTACCGTCCGCTTCCGTGAGGATCCTGCGATACGCCAGATACGCCCTTCTTCGACATTCCCGGAATGTCTCGCCGCCCTCCGGCTTAAAATCCGCGAAATTCTTTCCCCGCGCTTCGTAATCCTCCGGATAACGCTCGCGGATTTCCGAAAAGGTCAGATTCTCCCAGCAGCCCATATGGATCTCCTGCAGCTCCGGAACCTCCGTCACCGGAATATAGCCGCCGGAGATAATCTGCGCACTCTCCCTTGTCCTTGCCATAGGACTGACATAGATGCGGCGAATATTCGCATGCTGCAGCCGCTCTCTTACCCGCCGCATCTGCTCCCGTCCCTCCTCCGAAAGGGGCAGATCCGTCGCGCCGATACACCGTTTTTCTCCTTCAAACGCCGGCAGTCCGTGCCGGATCAGATATAACGTTCCCATCTATTCCCCCCAGCGCGCTTCCGCCATTGCGGTCAGGTCGAATCCGTACTCCTCCAGGATCTCCTTCGCCTCTCTATAGGTTTGCTCCATCAGCTTCGGACATTTCAGCACGCGGTTACCCATATCATCATCCAGAATATCCCCGCAGTTCATGCTTCCGTAGGTGTCCTCGAACCACTCCGCCAGCTCCGGAATCATGTCCACCGCGGCTGCGCTGTCGAAATAGCTCATCATACAGGCTGCTCCGGAAAATGCTCCGCACATCAGGCCGCAGTTCATGCCGTTGCAAAGCCCGGACATGACTCTTATCATCGATTCATTCTCTTCGCCTTTCATCTCCAGCGCCAGCTGCATCATGATCTGCGCGCAACCCTTACCCTGCTGACGAAGCTCATGAAGTCTCCGAATATCTGCTTCCATTGCCATTCTCCCCCTTACTTTCTTTCGCATACTTTTCATTCATTATTTTCGATAACCACCGCAAAATCGGTGAAGAT
>ENA-UOJJ01003679-UOJJ01003679.1-human-gut-metagenome-genome-assembly--contig:-CS66-NODE-3679-length-15992-cov-4.889314_pt1 | contig 15992 bp, 10 predicted proteins | sample MGYA00242343_ERZ723890 | MGnify/ENA metagenome assembly ERZ723890 | reverse complement strand
TCCCAAAGTTTTCCACGGCAGTGCACAGCCGTCAGCGAAAGAAAAAGTGCATGTAACCACGAAAAGCATACTGCGGGGTGCGCAACTCGCAGATGTACGGCAGGATAGGCAGTGTACCGGTACGCTGAGGAGACCTGCAACGTTACAGTAATAAAGCAACGAGAAAGGAAATATCAAAAAAGGGGGTACGTTTATGGGTTTTGCAAATGCAATTAATAGTGCGGCGGATTTTCTGAACGGTTATATCTGGGGTATTGGTATGTTGTTCCTGATTGTAGGTACCGGTCTGGTATTTACGGTTGGTCTCGGATTCTTCCAGTTCGTTCACTTCGGCGATATGTGGAAGCGGATCTTCGATAAGCAGGATTCCGATTCCGGTATCTCGTCCTTCGCTTCCTTCTGTACCACGATGGCCATGCGTATCGGTACCGGCAATATCGCCGGCGTAGCGGTAGCTCTTTACGCAGGAGGTCCCGGCGCGATGTTCTGGATGATCATCGCCGGTATGACGAACTCGGCGGTATGTTTCGTAGAGTGTACACTAGCTTCCCTGTACAAGAACCGGATCGACGGTGAGTACCGCGGCGGCGGCCCTTACTGCGCTGCTCGCGGTCTTGGCTGGAAGAAGTATGCGGCATTTATGGCAGTGATCTTCATGATTGGTACATCCTGCTTCATGCCGGCGGCAGCTACATACACCATCTGCGACGGCTTCCGCAACGCGATCGGCGTTCCCATGTGGGTCGTAGCGCTTCTGGTAGCTCTCCTTCTGGCACTGATCGTTATCGGCGGTATCAAGCGTATCAGCGCGATCGCATCCATGGTAGTTCCGTTTATGACCATTGTCTATATGATTATTACTCTGATTATTCTGATTGCCCATATTGGTGAGATTCCCGCTGTTCTGGGCAATGTAATCAGCAGCGCATTCGGTAAGAACGCAGTATTCGGCGGCGGCATCGGTATCGCGATTCAGCAGGGCGTTAAGAGAGGTACCTTCTCTAGCGCGGCCGGCATGGGCGAGGCTTCCCCGACGGCAGCAGCAGCAGAGACCAGCCACCCGGTAAAGCAGGGTATGGCGAATGCGGCAGGCGTATGGCTCGATACTGTAGTTGTCTGCACCTGTTCCGGTCTGATGATGCTCTTAACGGACTGCTTCAACACGGCAGGCGGTTATGTTGGTTCCGGCCATGCAGAGTTGGCAACCATGGCGGCAGCCGGTGAAGGCGGCGGCGTTAAGTTCGTACAGCTGGCAGTATCTACCGTAGTTGGTAACTTCGCACCGATCCTGATCGCGATCATGCTCCTTCTATTCTCGTTCACCTGCCTGATCAGCTACTACTACGAGGCAGAGTCCGCAGCGATCTATCTGTTCGAAGGCAGCGGCAAGGAACGCACCCGTAAGATCGTTACCAGAATTATGCAGTTCGGTATGCCCGTACTCGTATTTATCTGGGGTATTATCGAATCCGGCACCGCATGGAACCTGTCCGACCTGGCTCTGGGTACCTGTACCTGGATCAACGTATTCATGCTGTGGTTCCTGTTCCCGAAGGCACGCGCCATGTACAAGGATTACGAGCGCCAGATGAAGGCCGGCATCGAGCCTTACTACAATCCCGACGTTCTTTCCTGGGACGGCGTAGACAAGGCCATGTGGAAGGAAATCAATGCCAAGCAGATCGCTGCAGAGAATAAAAGCAGCAAGTAACACTGCATTGCAGTAAAGTGTAAAGTAATCTGTATCGTACAGAAATTTGAAAGACTCCGGTCTGCCTTCTCCGTATCCTTACGGAGAAGGTGGGATTCGGGGTCTTTTCGTAAGTCAAAACAACAAATTAAACTCAAAACTGCTAAAAAGGATATATTGTCTGAAAACAAAAAAAATAAAAAAAAGAATCAGATAATGATTGACAAGGGAAAGCAAAACGATTATAGTTAGTAACATAAAAAACGAACGATGGTTAGACGATAGTATAGCTCATAGTTCAGTAATCTTGGTTGTTACAGGTAATGGCTTAGGTCAGCAGAGGGATGCCTGTAGAACACATATTCGGAGCATATGCTCCAGAAAAAGCAAGGAGGACAAATTATGAAGAGCAAAAAAGTTCTGGCAATGGGTCTGGCTGGTGTCATGGCATTCGGCATGGTTGGATGCTCCACTCCCGGTTCTGAGACGACTGCAGCGGCAGGTGATACGACCACTGCAGCAGCCTCCGCAGAGACGACCGCAGCGGCAGGTGATTCTACCACCGCAGCAGCTACCGAGAATACCAGTGGCCTGAAGGTTTTCCGTTATGCAACTGCGACGGATCCGACGTCCCTGGATTCCTGCAAGGGTAATTCCGTTGCCGACAACGAGGTTAACCACCTGATTCAGGAAGGCCTTGTCCGCAACAACTGCGGTGAGATTGCTCCCGGTCTGGCAGAGTCCTGGGAAGTTTCTGATGATGGCCTGACTTACACCTTCCATCTGAGAGATGCTAAGTGGTCTGACGGACAGGCAATTACTTCTCAGGATTTCCTGTATGCGTTCCAGCGTCTGGCAGATCCCGCTACTGCAGCACCTTACGCATGGATTCTGGCTGGACGTGTGAAGAACGGCGGCGATGTTATCGGCGGCAAGAAGCCGGTATCCGAGCTTGGTGTATCCGCTCCGGATGACAAGACCTTTGTGGTCGAGCTCGAGTATGCACAGGGCTACTTCTTAAGCCTGCTGGGTTCTGTATGTGAGTTTACTCCCCAGCGTCAGGATATCGTAGAGAAGTATGGTACAGACTATGCAGCATCTGCAGACAAGATGATGACTTATGGTCCGTTCACCCTGACTTCCAGTTCAAATCGTCAGTACGTATTCGAGAAGAACCAGGATTATTGGGATGCCGACAGCATCAACTTCGATCGCATTGAGATGAGTGTTATCGAGACCGGCGATACGCAGCTGGCAATGTATGAGTCCGGAGAGCTGGATTATGTAGCAGTTCCTACCGCACAGGTTCCGAACTATGATGATCAGGATAACGAGTACATGACTGGCGCCCTTGACTGGGTATATATAAACAGCCAGGCAGAGTATGTAAGCAATGCGAACTTCCGTCTGGCACTGAACTACGCGATTGATCGTGAGACCTACAACATGCTGGCGAACAGCGGTACATACACCGCATGGGGCAACCCTGTAATGCCTGCTGTTGACGGTATCAACGCAACCTACGGTGAAGAGTTCCAGCCCGACGGTTATCCGATCAATGGTGATCTGACCAAGGCTCAGGAGTATCTGCAGGCAGCCATGGGCGAGATGGGCATCAGCGATCCTTCCGAGATTACGGTTGAGTTTACCACCACTGATGCTGAGACCAACAAGAAGATCGCAGAAGTTCTGCAGGAGATGTGGCAGAACAACCTGGGTATCAATGTTGAGATCCGTCAGGTAACCTATGCCGAGATCTTCGGCAATGTATTCCCTCAGCATGATTACATGGTAGGCTATGGTGGATGGGCACCCGACTACGCAGACCCTTACACCTACCTGGAGCTGTTCATGAGCGAAAATGTATACAATTACAGCCAGTACAGCAACACAGCATTTGATGATCTGATGAAGCAGTCCACTACGATCACTGATGCCAAGACCCGCCTGGAGACTTTGGCACAGGCAGAGCAGTTGCTGCTTGATGACGGCGCTGTTGTCCCGCTGCAGGTTAGAACCACTCATTATCTGATGGATGATGATGTAACAGGTGTTGGCTTCTACTTCATCGGTTATAACATCGACCTGGTATATGGCGACTGCGCACCGACCGCATAATTAAAAAGTGACATAAGATAAGTGTCATAGAAAGCTTGAGAAGGGTCAAAGGTCCGTCTTTGACCCTTCCCTTAAGCCTTTTGCAAAAACGGGATGAACAAGATAGTTGTGTTCATCGAAGAAGGGGGATTTACATGGCAAAGTACATTGTCAAGCGAGTGCTTGCGGCAATCGCAACACTGTTTGTACTGGTAACGGTAGTATTCTTCCTGGTACGTCTGATGCCGGGTGAGCCGTTCACAAATCCGAAGCTGACACCGGAAGTGGCAGCGAATATGAGATCATATTATGGCTTTGATAAACCTTTGATCGAACAGTATGGAACTTATATAAACAACCTGCTTCATGGTAACTTTGGTTACTCCATGAAGTACACCAACAAGACTGTTAACTCTATTATTGCAGAAACGTTTCCTTTCTCCGCAGACCTTGGTATCCGTGCTCTGGTGATGGCAATATCCTTTGGTATTGTTCTCGGATCGCTAGCCGCGCTAAATCGAGGGAAGAAACTGGATTTTGTCTGTGTTATCGTCGCAATACTGGGTACCAGTATTCCCGACTTCATCATGGGCTGTGTATTGCAGTATTTCTTCGGAATCAAATGGGGGCTGTTGCCCGTTGCACAATATAAGGGTTTTTCATACACAATACTGCCGGCGACGGCACTGGCCTTCTACACACTGGCTTCCGTATCCAAGCTGATGCGTTCCAGTATGCTGGAAGTTGTACAGCAGGATTACATCAAGACCGCGAAGGCAAAGGGACTTTCCAAGTTCCGTATCACCTGGAAGCATCAGCTGCGTAACGCGATCATGCCGGTTATCACCATGCTTGGCCCGACTGTTGCATCTGTACTGACTGGTACCTTTGTTATCGAGTCTATCTTCGCTATCCCTGGTATGGGTAAGTATTATGTAGAGTCTGTTTCCAATAATGACTACGCAATGATTCTTGGAATGACCGTATTCTACGGTTTCTTCCTTGTATTCTGTAACCTGATTGTCGATGTTGCCTATGGCTTTGTGGATCCTCGCGTCCGCATTGGTAAGAAATAAGGAGGGCTTCATGGAAAATTTAAATAAAGACCTCTTTAGGGTTGTAGGTAAAAGTATTGATAAGATGGACAGCATTTCGCGTCCAAATCTTTCCTTCTGGCAGGATGCCTGGAGAAGACTGAAGAAGAACCGGGCGGCTTTCATCGGATTATGTATTATTATTCTGTATGGACTGCTGGCAATTTTCGCTCCGATGTTCAGCCAGTACAGCTATACACAGATGGATGCAAACATGATGAATGCAGGTCCCAGTGCGGCACACTGGCTGGGTACTGACTCCACCGGCCGTGACCTGTGGGTTCGTATCTGGATGGGTGCCCGTGTATCTCTTACCATCGGTCTGATTGCGGCTGTTATCAACATGTGTGTTGGTGCCGTAATCGGTGGTCTCTGCGGTTATTACGGCGGCAAGCTGGATATGATTGTGATGCGTATCGTTGATATCCTCTACGGTATCCCGAACCTGATCATCGTAATCCTGGTTATGATCGTACTCGGCAGAGGTATGGCTACTCTGATTGTTGCGATGTGTATTACCGGATGGATTGGCACCTGCCGTTTCATTCGAGGTGAGGTATATCGACTGAAAGAGCAGGACTATGTTCTTGCAGCCAAGGTTCTTGGCGTCAGCGACTTCAAGATCATTATTCGTCATATCATTCCGAACATCATGGGTATGATGGTAACCAACCTGTGTATGGCAATCCCCGGCGCGATCTTCCAGGAGGCATTCCTGAGCTACATCGGTCTGGGTATCAAGCCGCCGCAGTGTTCCTGGGGTATCCTGGCCAAGGAAGGTATCCAGAACCTGCGTATCGCACCGCATGCTGTTATGGTTCCCGCGTTCTTTATCTGTACCACCATGTTAGCACTGAACCTGCTGGGCGATGGTCTGCGCGATGCCGTAGATCCCAAGCTGCGCGGTACTGAATAAGGAGGAACTTTACAATGGCTGAAAGAGAAAACATTCTTGAAATAAAGAACCTGTCATTTTCATTTAAAACTTACGGCGGTGAAGTTAAGGCTGTCCGCGATGTAAGTTATAACCTGAAGAAAGGTGAGATCCTCGGCATCGTAGGCGAATCTGGATGCGGCAAGAGTGTTACCGCTCAGTGTATTATGCGTCTGAATCCGGAGCCTCCGGGATTTTTTGAGGGTGGAGAGATCCTCTTTAAGGGGAAAGATGTCCTGAAGATGAATAAGAAGGAGCTGAAAGAGCTCCGCAGCAAAGATATCGGTTTCATCTTCCAGGATCCCATGACTTCACTGAACCCTACCATGCGTGTAGGTAAGCAGATCGAAGAGGTATTCAACGGACACAAGGATATTTCCAAGGCAGAGATTCATGAAAAGGCTTTGAACATCATGAAGTTGGTGGGTATTTCGGATGTGGAGAAGCGTTTCCGTCAGTATCCCCATGAACTGTCCGGTGGCATGAAGCAACGTATTATGATCGCAATGGCACTGGTAAGTGAACCCAGCATGATCATTTGTGATGAGCCGACCACATCCCTGGATGTTACTATTGAGGCCCAGATCCTGGATCTGTTGCTGGATCTTCGCAGCAAGCTTGGTACATCCATCATCATGATTACTCATGATCTGGGTGTTATCGCAAAGCTCTGTGACCGTGTTGTTGTTATGTATGGCGGTAAAGTCGTAGAGACCGGTACCTGTGATGAGATTTTTTACGAGACATCTCATCCTTATACCAGCGGTCTGATGCACTCTATTGCCGGTCTGGAGACCGATAAGGATACGGCGCTGAAGCCGATTGCCGGTACGCCGCCCGATCTGTTTGCACCGCCCAAGGGTTGCCCGTTTGCTGCCCGTTGTGACTATGCGATGGAAGTATGCCAGAAGAATCCGCCGGAACAGACGCAGCTGACGGAAGAGCACATGACGGCCTGCTGGCTGCAGCATCCGTATGCGCCTAAGGTAGATCTGCGCATGGCAAGAAAGGAGACCGTATGAGCGAAGAGAAAAAGATCGTTGTCCCCGAGCCTCTGTTGAAGGTGGACGACCTGTGCAAATTCTTCCGGATCTCCCGGAATGCTGTACTGAAAGCGGTAAATCATGTTACCTTTAATATAAACAAGGGCGAGACGGTAGGTCTTGTAGGTGAGTCCGGATGTGGTAAATCCACGACCGGTCGTTGTCTGGTGAATCTGTATGAGCCCACCAGCGGTCATGTATATTTCAAGGGTAAGGATACAATGACTTTGACGAAGGCAGAGCAAATGAAGTTCCATTCAGATGTTCAGATGATCTTCCAGAATCCCTATGCTTCCTTGAATCCCCGTATGACGGTCGGTGAGATTGTCAGCGAGGGTATGAAGATTCATACAAAACTTTCCCATGCTGAGTGCATGGAGAAGGCGGAGGCACTGCTTCACAGAGTAGGACTGAACAAGGAGCATATGTCCCGTTTCAGCCATGAATTCTCCGGCGGTCAGAGACAGCGTATCGGTATTGCCCGCGCCCTGTCGGTAGATCCTGAATTCATCGTCTGTGACGAGCCGATCTCTGCTCTGGACGTATCCATTCAGGCACAGGTAATCAATATGCTGAAGGAACTTCAGGATGATCTGGGGCTGACCTATCTGTTCATCGCTCATGACCTCAGTGTTGTCAAATATATTTCTGACCGCGTTATTGTTATGTATCTGGGTACTGTGGTAGAGGAAGCACCGGCTGATGAGCTGTATGCACATCCGACGCATCCCTACACCAAGGCTCTGCTGTCCTCCATTCCGGTGGCAGATCCGAAGGTAGCCAAGTCGAACAAGAGAATCCACATTAAAGGTGAGATCCCCAGCCCGATCAACCCGAAGGAATGCTGCCAGTTCGCAGACCGTTGTGTATATGCAACGGATCGTTGCCGTGCAGAAGTTCCGAAGCGCAAGGAGATTGAGCCAGGACATTTTGTATCCTGCCACTTGATAGATCAGTAAGTTTGTGTTATAATTAAACAACTGAAGTAGAAGCACCATTTTGAATGCGTGTGAAAGGGTTTTTAAGCAAAGGCGCCCCTTTCTACGGGAAACATAACAGTTGTCGTAGAAGGAGCGCCTTTTCTAAAGAAAAAATTTTCAGATAATTGAAGGGATGGGTGGTAGAAGGCAGAGAACCGAAAAGTATAATCAGACGAAAGTGCAGGGAGAAACAAAAATTAAATGAATTTCGGGTTTTCCATGAAAGAAAGGAGACAAAATATGAAGAGAAAGAATTTGTCGCTTCTTCTGGCAATGGCCATGACCGTTACGACAGCCATGACCGGACTGACGGTGAATGTCCATGCAGAAGCAATCGATGAAAGCACGTCTGACACTGTAGAGCAGGCAGAGGTCGCTGCAGTTCCGGAAGTGAAGACAGAAGAGCCGGTGGCAGCAGATTCTGTACAGGGCACATTGAAGGATGGAACCACCTTTGAGCCTACGAAAGTCCGTATTATCAAGGAAGCAGATTTCCTTGAGATCTATTGGGATCGTGAAGTGAAGGATTCCGATGTGCTTGCAAGCTACGAACTGAAGAACGGGGATAATGTCCTTACAATTTCCAACCCTGGTATTGCCAGCATGTACTTCTATAATGAAGGGCAGGGATTTACTTCCTTCCAGTATAAAGGCGAGATCGACGAATCGAAGCCGATTACCCTGGAGATCAAGGGCGAGATCAAGGATGGTACCGAGGGAAGCACTGCGACAGCGGTGAAGAAGATCTATAATGTAACCTATGAGAATTACTACACCCGCTTCTATACCACGAAGTGCGGTATCCTGTGTGAGTCCAGTGACGATGTTGCGGAATCCAGTCTGAAGGCAGCTGGCGATATGATTGATATCATGCTGGCGAAGACAGATACTGGTATTACAGCAGAGCTGGTGAAGAACAATGCCAAGATGGCACTGTACGGCCCTCACGAGAACGCATACTTTATTCCGGAGCACAGAAATGCCTGGAATCCCGGTATGTATTATGTAGAAGGGTACGGCGGAAGTTTCTATAATAATGGTGTTTCCTCCATCGCAGAGCGTAATGTCATCCGTTCCCTGACCGGCAGCGTGACGACTGCTTATAAGAACGAAAATATTCTTGTTCATGAGTTCGGTCACAGCGTAAAGACCATGGGTATGGATGCAATGCAAGATAAGACTCTGAAGAATGAGTTTTCCGCTCTGTATAAGAGCCGCATGAGGGCTGGTATGTGGCCGAATACCTATGCGGCTTCCAACCCGGATGAGTATTTTGCAACCATGTGTGCGATCTGGTTCAACGTAATGTCTGAGAAGCCCGATTGGACGGATGGCGTGCGTTGCCCGGTTAACACGAGAGCTGAGCTGAAGGAATACGATCCGGAGACTTATGCATTCTTCGAGAAGATCTTCCCGTCTGATCTGACACTGGCAGCACCGTGGGATTCTGTACCGGATGATTACAAGAATCCGGAAGGCGGCGGAATTGTTCCTCCGGCGAAACCAGAGGAAGGCAATCATAATTATGCAACAGACGAGTACAAGATGAAGCTGTTCTCCACAAACGGCAACAAATACCTGATCACCAGAGATGAAGACAACCCTTATCTGTGGTGGAATTACAGCTGGGATTCCCGCGCAGAGCAGAGCACAGGTGGCTCTTATCCGATTGATGATACCAATGTCTGGAAGGTAAACCGTACAGAGGACGGCTACTATCAGATGATTGCGGTGGATGCCACCTATAAGGATAAGGCACTTGCAGAAGCAGCAGACGGTTCTATCGTATACATCCCTGCAGATCTTGCAGACAAGGCGCAGCTGTGGACTTACGAAGCCGTAGAGAGCAGCAGTGGTATCTTTGTGAATGCTTCCACTGGTCATGTGATCGGTCTTGCCAAAGATGCCGGCGATGGCACTTATCTGAAGGCGGTAGAGCGTGCCAACGTCGTTGAGGATGCCTGGGTACTCCAGAATCTGACGACCGGTACGCAGCTTTTCCCCAGAAAGATGCATGATTTTGAGAACACGTACTTCAGCATTATCAGTACCGAGGACGGCGCCAGCCGCATCGAGGGCTTTAACGGTGTATGTGTATGGAATACCGGCGACAGCCTTCGCAACAGCTGGAAGATCGTTCCGGCCGGTGATGGCTATTTCTACATTGAATCCGGAGAGAATCCCGGACAGGTGCTGTCTCCTTCCGAGAACGGCACGACAGCCGGCAGCGTAATCCTTCCGGAAGAAAAGGATAAGGAAGACGCAACACAGCTGTGGAAGATCGAGATTGTGAACGGAGAGATCCGTTTCCTGAATAAGGAATCCGACCTTGCGCTCGGCGTTAAGGACGGCAAAGTAGAGAATGGCGCTTCCCTGGTTCTGGTGGATTCTGTTCAGACACAGGACGCAGCGGCAGCTGCTCCGGCCGGACAGCTCTGGGCAGTAACGAACAAGACGACCGGTGAGAGTCTGGTGCCGGCGGATATCCCGAATGTTGTTGCGCAGAATATAGAGCCCGATCCTGAACCTTCGCTGGACTATACGGCGGCAGATGCAGCGGCAGCAAAGGCAGGCACTGTGGATCGCACCAAATATACAGCGGATAGTCTGAAAGCTCTGGATGAAGCGGCAAAGAATTACAAGGACGCAAAGGAAGCAGGCACCATCAAGGATCAGAACGAACTGGATGCTCTGACAAAGGCTATGACGGATGCTTATGACGCACTGGAAGAGATGCAGCCGGGGGAAACTCTGGACTTTACAGAAGCTGAGAAGCTCGTAGAGCTTGCGAACGATGTGGACCGTAGCAAATATACGTCTGACAGCTTAAAGGTTCTGGACGAGGCTGTAAACGCGTATAAGAGCGAAAAGGCGAATGTGAAGACCCAGGCGGAGATCGATGAACTGGCAGCAGCGATGCAGTCGGCGCTGAATGGCCTTGTGAAGCTGGATGACAAGAAGGAACATGTTCATGAGTGGAATACGGAATATACCGTAGATAAGGCTCCGACCTGCAAGGAGAAGGGTACCGAGTCCATCCACTGCAAGACCTGTGACGCGACGAAGGACAGCCGAGAGATTGCAGCGCTGGGACATACCTGGGACTCCGGTACGGTTACCAAGAAGCCTACCGCAACCAAGGAAGGTGTTCGCACCTATACCTGCAAGGTGTGCAAGGAGAACCGCACAGATACCAGTGCCAAGACTTCGACCTACACAGGAACTACAACCACGAAGAAGAACAATACCACGACCACTACCAAGAGCGGTACCGGCGTAAAGACCGGTGACGAGTCAAATCTGACCATGTGGGTTGCTCTGGCGGCAGTATGCGGGCTGGCAGGTGCAGGACTTACGGTTACACGCAGAAAGCGTCAGTAATTACAGAAGACCTCAGCAATTGCAGAACGGGTTTGAAGAAAAAACAAGTCGTAAAAACTGAAAAAAGAAAAAAAGAAAAGCACGGGCGAGAAATCGTCCGTGTTTTTTTTTGAAATGAAACAATAAAAGGAAAAAATAGTTAAAAAACATGAATAAAGGCTAAGTTTATTGACAAAAAGGCGAATCGTGCTAGAATAATCGATGGTAAAAATATTTACCGTAATGGAGGAAAAAAGAAATGAACAGTAAAAAAGTACTTGCGCTTGGTATGGCTGCTGTAATGGCAGCAGGAATGACCGGCTGCTCCGTACCCGGAGAAGGCGGAAGCACAACCGCAGGAAGCAGCACAGGCACGACAGCGGCGGCTGCAGCTGATGAAAGTGCTCAGGGCGGTGAGACTGCAGCAGCAGATAATAATACAACATCTGCGACTGGTTTGAAGGTGTTCCGCTATGCAACTTCCACGGACCCGACATCTCTGGATCCGGTTATGGGAAACTCTACTGCAGATAATGAGATTCTGCATATTACGCAGGAAGGTCTGGTACGCAACAGCTGCGGTACTATCAGCCCCGGTATCGCGGAAAGCTGGGAGATTTCGGATGACGGTCTTACCTACACGTTCCATCTGAGAGATTCGACTTACAGTGATGGTACACCGGTAACTTCGAAAGATTTCCTGTATACGTTCCAGCATATGGCAGATCCGGCTACGGCAGCTCCTTATGCGTGGATCATGGATGGCCGTATCAAGAACGGCGGTGATGTAATTTCCGGCAAGAAGCCGGTGGAAGAGCTGGGTGTATCTGCGCCGGATGATAAGACTTTCGTGATTGAACTGGAGTATCCGCAGGGCTATTTCCTGAGCCTGCTCGGTTCCAGCGGGCAGTTCACTCCCATGAATCAGGCGCTGGTAGAACAGTACGGAAAGGACTATGCCGCTTCCGCAGACAAGATGCTGACGAACGGCCCGTTCAAGATGGTTTCCAGCGCAAACCGTCAGTATATTTTTGAGAAGAATGAGAATTACTGGAATGCAGATGCGATCAACTTCGATCGTGTAGAGTTGAACGTAATCGAGAATGCCGATACACAGCTCGCAATGTACGAGCAGGGAGATCTGGATTATGTAGCAATTCCGACCGCGCAGGTTCCGAATTATGATGATCGGGATCAGGAGTTCATGACGGGATCTCTGGATTGGTTGTACATTAACCATCAGGCAGATTATGTGAGCAACGAAAACTTCTGCCTGGCGCTGAACTACGCGATTGATCGTACTACCTACAATATGCTGGCGAACAGCGGTACCTATCAGGGCTGGGGCAACCCGGTTATGCCGAATGTAGACGGTATCAATTCGACTTATGGTGAAGAGTTCCAGCCGGAAGGCTACCCGCTGGACGGCGATGTAGCGAAGGCTCAGGAATATCTGCAGAAGGCTCTTACAGAGCTTGGAATCAGCGATCCTTCGGAGATCACGGTTGAACTGACAACGACAGATGCCGAGACGAATAAGAAGATTGCGGAAGTTATCCAGGAAATGTGGCAGAATAATCTGGGTATCAATGTAGAGATTCGTCAGGTGACCTACTCTGAGATCTACGGCAACGTATTCCCTCAGCATGATTACATGGTTGGCTACGGCGGATGGGGTCCGGACTATGCAGATCCTAACACCTACCTGGAGCTGTTCATGAGCGATAACGTATATAACTACAGCCAGTACAGCAACGCGGATTTCGACAAGCTGATGAATGACAGCCGTACGATTGCGGATCCGAAGACTCGTCTGGAGACGCTGGCAAATGCAGAGCAGATCCTGCTGGATACCGGTGCGGTTGTACCGCTGCAGGTAAGAACGACCCATTATCTGATTGATGATGATGTAACCGGCGTAGGATTCTACTTCATTGGCTATACCATCGATCTGGTATACGGTGACTGCGCGCCGACCGAATAAAGCAAGCAGTATCTGAAAGTGGTTTTCGAATGCGGAATCGAGCGGGAGCTCTGAATAGCTGTCAGAAAATCAGTAATCAGGGGGCTGCCGCACGTTAGTGCGACAGCCCCTTTTTATTACAAAAAAAACGGAAAAACGCGGGAAAAAATTGACATATGATACAGAAAAAGCTATAATGTACACAGACTGAACGTTAGTCTAGCATAACGTTCGTCAATTCCAAACAGGAGGTTCTATACCATGGATAAAAGCTTTCACCAGGGCAATCGTCAGAAGTTCTATGATTCATTAGAGAACGGTACGATTGCCTTATTTTTTTCAGGACACGCATTCCGCAAGACTGCGGATGAATTCTTCCCGTTCTACGCGAACCGGAATTTTGTATATTTAACAGGCATTGAGAAAGAGAACTTCGTGCTCATGGCAGAGAAGCAGAACGACCAGGTACATGAGCTTCTGTTTATCCTTCCTCCGGACGCGCACGCAGAGCGTTGGACCGGAAGCCGCATGAAGGCTGACGAAGTACTGGAGCGCTCTGGTATCACCGAGACCCGCTACATCGACACTTTCCCGGCATATCTTCATATGCAGCTGCGCACGAACCATTTTGATACGGTTGCGTTGGATCTGTATCGTTGTGAGGAAACGGATGAAGATACCGAACCCTTCATCTGGGCGGATCGCATCCGCAAGGATAAGCCTTCCATTAATATTATCGATAGTAGTCTGCAGCTGAGAAAGCAGCGCACGATCAAGCAGCCCTGCGAGATCGCGGCAATCCGTGAAGCAGCGAAGATTACCCGCGCCGGTATCGTAGCCATGATGAAGGCAGCAAAGCCCGGCATCTGGGAGTACCAGCTGAAGGCGGAGTTTGATTATGCTCTGGCACAGCACGGTGATCTGGCTCCGGCATTCCCCAGTATCGTATCTGCCGGTGACAACAACTTCTGCATTCACTACTATGATTACACCGGACAGGCCAAGGACGGCGACATGATTCTGAATGACGTAGGTGCCAAGTATGACAACCTGTTCAACGATGTATCCCGCGGATATCCGGTAAACGGCAAGTTCAGTGAGCGTCAGAAGCAGCTGTATATGTGCGCATACAACACTTCCCAGCATATGTTCTCCATCATCAAGCCGGGCATGAAGATGAGAGATGTAGATCGTCTGGCAAGAGAGTTCAATTTCGAGCAGCTGAAGGCTCTTGGCCTTTGCGACAAGCTGGAAGAGGTTGGCAAATATATCTGGCACGGAGGCGCGCATCATGTCGGCTACGACACGCACGATCTGGTAGAGGCAGAGATTGTCGAGCCTGGTATGGTATTCTGCGTAGATATCGGTATCTATTGCGAAGAGTGGGGCATCGGCTTCCGTCTGGAAGACAACTGCCTGGTAACTGAGGATGGCTGTGAGAACCTGACCGGAGCCATTCCGAGAACGATTGAAGATATTGAAGCTGTTATGGCTGGCAAGATGGATTAATGGAGGCATAAGAGAAGAAAATGGAACGTTTATTAAATATCATGCGTGAGCGTAACCTGGACGGATACTATATTTCCCGTCCGGTAAATGTTAATTACATCAGCCACTACACAGGAGCTGACTCCTTCCTTTTTATTACGGAAGGAGAGAAGTTCTTCCTGACCGATCCCCGCTACACGGAGCAGGCAGCTATGGAGTGCCCGGACTACACCATCGTTAACTGGCGCGCCTATGGCTCACAGGCGAAAGCAGTCGGCGATCTGGCAGCGAAGTGCCAGTGCAAAGCCATTGGTTATGAAGATGACTTCATGACTGTGGATCAGTACCATGGCTTCCAGGCAGAAGTGAAGGCAGAGCTGGTTCCCGCATCCGGTATCATCGAGGAGTTCCGCTCGATTAAGAGCCCGGAAGAGATCGAGTGCCTGCGCATCTCCGCAGATATCGCATCCCGCGCCTTCGAGCTGATTATCAAGGACATCAGAGTAGGTATCACCGAGAAGGAGCTGGCATCTCGCCTGAGCCATCACATGGTTATGCAGGGCGCAGATACTCAACCTTACGGCAATATCCTGATCTCCGGCGCCAGAACGTCTCTGCTGCATGGTATTCCTTCTGCAAAGGCCATCGAGTATGGAGATCTGGTTCTCATGGATTACGGGTGCCAGTACCACGGCTATCTGTCTGATATGACCCGTACCGTTGTTGTAGGCCACGCAACGCCGAAGCAGCGCGAGGTATACCGTCTGGAGCAGCAGATGGTAGCTGATGTAGAAGCCTTCCTGAAGGACGGTGTAAGCGCCTCTGACGCGTACCAGCAGTCCCTGAAGGCCATCGAAGGCACCGAATACATGAAGTACAATTACACCGGCATTGGTCACGGTATCGGCATGTTTGTGCATGAAGTACCTTTCATGAGTCCGATCTCCAAGAACATCATCAAGGCCGGCAACGTAATGACCGTAGAGCCTGGTATTTACATCCCCGGCTGGGGCGGTATCCGTATTGAAGACCAGCTGCTGATCACCAAGGATGGCAGCGAGAACCTCATATCCGCAACCAAAGAACTGATTGAGCTGTAAATATTAACTGTCTCTACCTTTTGGTTCATAGAGCGTACCGTAACTTCTCACCGAAGCCGGTACGCTCTTTTTTATATAAATCAACCTCTATGTGTGGGCTCCGCACAAGCCAGGGAAACTAGCACCTCAAGCTCTACTGGGGAAGCTCCGCGCAGCCAGGGAAACTAGCACCTCAAGTTCTACTGGGAAAGCTCCGCGCAGCCAGGGAAACTAGCACCTCAAGTTCTACTGGGAAAGCTCCGC
>ENA-UOJJ01003673-UOJJ01003673.1-human-gut-metagenome-genome-assembly--contig:-CS66-NODE-3673-length-16019-cov-5.967928_pt1 | contig 16019 bp, 10 predicted proteins | sample MGYA00242343_ERZ723890 | MGnify/ENA metagenome assembly ERZ723890 | reverse complement strand
AAATCTTAGAATAGTCTCTCTTATAACTTGTACCAGACCTGAACTTAGATACATCCCGCTGCAAATCTTCCCCTGGCTAAAACTCGGAAGACTCCCTCCAAGAACTTGTACCAGGCCAAAACTTAGCCTAGAACAGCGCCTCGATGGCTTCCTGTATATTGGAGACTCCGATGAGCCGGATGCCTTCGCGGTTCTTGCCCGCGCTCCGGTTGCTCCTCGGAAGGATACAGGTATCAAATCCCAGCTTCACAGCCTCATTGATGCGCTGATCCGCCATACCGACGCCGCGTACCTCTCCGGACAGGCCGACTTCACCGAATACCAGCGTCTTTCCGCTGATCGGCGAATCCTGGTAGCTGGATACCAGCGCCATCACGATGCCGAGATCCAGCGACGGCTCCGAGATCCGCATACCGCCAGCGATATTCAGGTAGGCATCGCACTCGGACAGTCGCATACCCAGGCGTTTTTCCAAAACCGCCATCAGCAGGTTTACACGGTTATAATCTGTTCCCGCCGCGGTGCGCCTCGGCATGCCGAAATTCGTGCGGCATACCAGAGCCTGCACTTCCAGCAGAATTGGGCGACTGCCCTCCATCGCGCAGGTGACCACCGACCCGGAAGCCTCCTCCGGCCTCCCGTTCAGCATATGCTCCGACGGATTCGCGACCTCTTCCAGACCGTGCTCTCCCATCTCGAAGACACCAATCTCATTCGTGGAACCGAAGCGGTTCTTCACACCGCGCAGAATACGGTAGGAAGCATTCCGCTCACCTTCAAAGTACAGCACCGTATCCACCATGTGCTCCAGCATCCGTGGACCGGCCACCGTGCCTTCCTTCGTCACATGACCGACAATAAAGATCGTGATGCCAAGTCCTTTGGCCAGCTGCATCAGTACATTCGTGGATTCCCTTACCTGACCCACGCTGCCCGGCGCGCTTCCCACATCGTCACGGAACATCGTCTGAATCGAATCGATAATCACGACCTCCGGCTTATACTTCTTCAGGACTTCCGTAATCACATCCAGGTTTGTCTCGCTTAAAAAACGGAGATCCCCCTCAAAATGCCCCATGCGCCCGGCGCGCAGCTTAATCTGGCGCAGAGACTCCTCGCCGGAAATATAGAGGATATGATGCCCCTGCATGGCCATATTCCGGCACACCTGCAGAAGGAGCGTTGATTTGCCGATGCCGGGATCGCCACCGACTAGCAACAGGGAAGCCGGAACAAGTCCGCCGCCCAGCACGCCGTCCAGCTCCTTAAAGCCGGTGGACATCCTCTCCTCCGGATCGCCGTCGATTGCGTCCAGCCCTTTCGGCTCCGCCGCCGACGCGAATACGGCAGCCGGTCCCTGAATGACAGCGCGCCCGGGCGCAGCTTTCGCTGCGGCGGGCGCTTCTACAAAACTGTTCCATTCTCTGCAGGCAGGGCACTGTCCCATCCATTTTGCGGATTCATAACCGCATTCCTTACAGAAGAATGCGGTTGCTTTTGCCTTTGCCATAAATTAACGCTCTACCACCTTTACATTTACCGGAGGCATGGGCAGCTCCACGCTAAAGGAAAGCTTGCCGCTCATGTTCGTCTCCATCAGGCCAACCTGCTCATTATCTACATAGATGGCATACTCCGTGGATTCTGCCAGTTCCAGCGTGATCTGAATATCCTTGTTGCTTTCTACCTGGAAGGAAACGCCGTTCTCCTTTTCTGTAAATCCGGTCACCGCGCTGCCCGGTACGGACTCATATACGAATAATCCGTTCTTCTCCAGCTTGGTGATCTCATAGAAGGTCTTTACCTTGTAAATATCTCCGCCATGTTCAAAGTTATCCAGCTTGGCTTTCTTATCCAGAGTGTAATCACCAAAACTGATGCTTCCGTTTTGCTCGCCGCGCAGCAGCTCTTTTACTACAGACATTTTGTCCTCCTAGTCTCTTGTGTATTTCTATCGTCTAGTATAGCGCAAGTTTGCGTTTCATTCAATCATTGACTGAGAAATTTAATGCATTTTTCATACAGCCGACCGTTACGGTATCGCCGCTTTTCACTTTGCCGCTCAGAATCTCATCTGTCAGCGCGTCCTCGATATGCGTCTGCAGAGCCCGGCGCAGGGGTCTGGCCCCGTATTTCTCCTCATAACCGTGCTGCAGCAGGAAGGCTTTCGCTGCTCCAGTGAATTTCATCGTGATGTTCTGCGTCTCCAGAATTCGTGCGGAGAGGGAATCCAGCATCAGCTTCAGGATCTCCTTCCGATCCTCCTCACCCAGTGAATGGAAGACAAGGATTTCGTCGATCCGGTTCAGGAATTCCGGCTTGAAAGTATGGCGTACTTCTTCCATAACTCCGTTCTTCATGGCCGCATAATCCGCCTTCTCGCTCTTCTCAGCGGAGAAGCCCAGGTGCTTCGGCGTCATGATGCGCTCTGCTCCGGCGTTACTGGTCATGATCAGAATCGTGTTCTTAAAATTCACTTTCCGTCCCTGCGCGTCCGTGATATGGCCATCGTCCAGCACCTGAAGAAGGATATGGAAGACATCCGGGTGCGCTTTCTCGATCTCATCAAAAAGGATCAGGGAATAGGGACTGCGGCGCACTTTCTCGCTGAGCTGACCGCCTTCCTCGTAGCCGACGTATCCGGGCGGCGATCCGATCAGCTTGGAGACGCTGTGCTTCTCCATATATTCCGACATGTCCACGCGGATCATCGCGTCTTCGCGCCCGAAGACGGTCTCCGCAAGCGCCTTGGCAAGCTCCGTCTTTCCCACGCCGGTCGGGCCAAGGAACAAGAACGAGCCGATCGGGCGGTTCGGGTCTTTTAAGCCGACACGACTGCGGCGTACCGCGCGGGCGACGGCAGAGACTGCCTCCTCCTGCCCGATGACACGTTTATGCAGATCACTCTCCAGATGGCGCAGATGGACAGATTCGCTCTCCGCCAGCCGTTTTACCGGGATGCGTGTCCATTCAGAGACTACTTCCGCGATGGTCTCTGCGGTTACGGTCTTCGCTTTCGCTCCGGGGCGACGCCCTCTGCGGGGATGCTTCGCACGCTCCTGCAGCTCCTGAATCCTCTGGTGCAGCTCCTTTACCACTGTGAAATCTTTCTCCCGTACGGCGGAGAGCTGCTCCGCTTCCAACTGTCCGATCTCTTCCGCCGTCGAATCCGTATACTTATCTGAAAAAGTCATCCGCACCTGGGACGCCGCCTCATCAAGCAGATCCAGCGCCTTGTCCGGAAGGAAACGGTCGTTGATATAGCGGGCGGAAAGCTGTACCGCTGCCGTCAATGCCTCATCCTGGATCGTTACGCAGTGATACTCCTCATAGCAATGACGAAGCCCCTTCAGGATCTCCTCTGCGTCCTCCTCATTCGGCTCTTCCACAAGTACCGGCTGAAAACGCCGCTCCAGAGCCGCGTCCTTCTCGATATGCTTCCGGTATTCCTCCACAGTTGTCGCTCCGATCAGCTGAATTTCTCCGCGGGAGAGCGCCGGCTTCAGGATATTAGCCGCGTCCAGCGAGCCCTCCGCGCCTCCGGCTCCGATCAGGGTGTGAATCTCATCCAGAAAAAGAATCAGCTGTGGATTCTGGGCCGCTTCCTGAATCACGCGCTTCATGCGCTCCTCGAATTCACCACGGTACTTCGTCCCGGCAACCATCCCGGAAAGATCCAGCGCCAACAGGCGATACCCTTTCAGAGTCTCCGGTACCTGGTCCGAAGCGATCATCTGCGCCAGGCGCTCCACAATCGCCGTCTTTCCCACACCCGGTTCCCCGATCAGGCAGGGATTGTTCTTCGTCCGGCGGCTCAGAATCCGGATCATTCGGCGCAGCTCTGACTCCCTTCCGATCACAGGGTCTAGCTCTCCGGCAGCGGCCAACGCTGTCAGATCTCTGCTGTAGCGATCCAGCGTCGGTGTCCCTGCTGCCGTTCCGCCGTCCTCCATCTCCTCCTGATAGATACGCCCGTCCTCACCCATTGCCTCCGCGAGATCCACCATCACACGATTCGGGTTCACATCCATCGTGTGAAGCAGGCGCACCGCCACGCTATCCGTCTCTTTTAACAGCGCCATCAGCAAATGCTCTGTCCCGATGCTACTCTGGTGTCCATGCCTTGCCTCACCAGCGCTCTGCGACAGCACAGCGGAGAATCGCGGCGTCGGTTCCGGCAATATGTCGCTGTCTTCCTCCACGAATTCCGGGGCTACCAGACGCCCAATTAACTCCCGGACGCGCTCCTCCGTGACTTCGTGCAGCTTCAGTACATATGACGCCAGGCACGGAGAGGATAAAAGACCGAGCAGAAGATGCTCGGTTCCAATGTATTTATGATGCAGCCGCCGCGCCAGGTGTTCCGCCTGGCGCAGCGCTGCCTCTCCTTTCGGTGTAAAAGGATAAGGTGTTTGAAGCATAAAAGTTTCTCCTCATTTATTGTTGGCGGATACCGTACTGCTCACACAGGCGGATAAATTCCTGAGAGCCGATAAATCCGTTCAGGATCTGATTTCTGCTGGAACCATTCTTAAGGTTTCTCAGCCAGTCCGCCTTTCCGGCCGGATCGGAATTCCGGTCAAACAGCGTCAGATACAAGCGCTCCACGAAATCTTCATCCGACAGGTTCTTCTTCAGGAACTCCTGACTGTTGAAGAAGCCTCTCACAACATCCGCAGCAGAATTGCTGCCGTTCAGCAGAAGGCGAATCCAGTCTCTGCGTCCGGAAGCATCTGCGCCTCTCTGCAGGCATACGGTATACATGCGGGTCACAAATGCGGTTATTCTGGCATTCTGATCCTCCACCGCCGTCAGATTCCAGGTTCCGGCGGTGATTCCATAGCTATCGCAGAGCTTTCCAAACTCGTTGGATCCGATAAATCCTGCGAATATGTACTGTCTCGTCACACCGTCATCCAGAAGACCGCACCAGGAATTCAGGCCGCTCTTATCCGGCGAGCGGTCCAGCATGGTATTGTAAAGCATAGTGACATAATCCTTATCACTCTTGTTCTTATTCTGATACTCGTCGCTGAATACGAATCCGGCCGCAACCTCTGCTGCAGTGTTCTCGCGAGTCTGCAGCAGTTTTGACCATGCATCCAGTCCCTTCGTATCGGGCTTTCTTCCCAGTATTTTCTCATAAAGTCTCGTGACAAATGCACGGATCTGCTGCGTATTTACAGGATCCTCGTCGCCGGTCGGCATGGTGGCCGCAGAGGACGGCATATTGTTGTATACCGGAATCCGGAAGGTCATACCGATCTCCTTACGCATGGATTCCGTATAGGCTCTTCCGATCAAACGTCCCTCGCTGGCCGCTCCCTGTACATCTGTCGAATACTGATGATTGTAGCGGCCGTTCTCCGTCATGTTAAAGCGCTTCAGATACACATTCGTCTGGTCATAATCCGTCAGGTAACGCGCCAGGTACTTCGCGCCGCCGGTAATCGCTGCCTGTCTTGTCGTCCAGGGACCGTCATAGGCACGGCCGTTCAGTGTCTTATGATAGCCGATCCACAAGCCCCTCTCATAGGCATGTGAGAATCCGGTATCCGTATAAGCGCCGACATTATAGTAATTATAGACGCCAGTATAGTTCACTGTAACCGTTCCGTCCGCATTCACCGTATAAGCCGGGCAATAGCTGGCATAGATGCTGTCGAAAATGTTCCGGCTCACCGTCCAGGACGCCGTTCCGCTGATGGTGGTCTTCTCGCTTCCATTGGTTCCCAGCTCCTGCGTCAGCGTCGCCGCCAGGAAGATGGGATTGATGCCCGCGCTCTTACCGGCTTCCGCAATCACTTCCGGATAGTTGATCACATCTCCGTTCGCATGCTGATGGGTTCCGGAGAGCCAGGACGAACCCATACTGGCTGCCGCCTGGCTGACATAGGCAGCCGTCTGTGTCGAATCATAGGTCAGATCCAGGAACTGGAAGATGCCGTTATTATCCATAAAGTTTCTGGGGTCCATATAGTAGGCCACCAGCTCGCGCGACGCGATCGCCCAGTAATCGCCATCCCAATTCGTAACCCACTGGCCGGTGGACCAGTCAAACGCGCCCTCCTCCATGGACTTCCAGGAGGAAATGCTGCCTTTATATACCAGGCTGCGTGCTTCCGTGCCCATACCGGAAAGCTCACTTCCGAACTTGCTCTCCTCATCCACTGCAGTCTGCCAGTCGATGCCGGTCTGATAGGCCTCGAACTTCCAGTTGGGATACTGCGCATGGAGTGCTCGCAGACTTTCGCGGTAGCTCTCCGGGAAAGCAGCAAGTGTCTGTTCGAAGGCTTCCTCGGTATCGTAAGCCTTCTCGATCACGTTCAGATAAGAACCGCTGCTGTATCCCATGATGCTTCCATCGCTGATCAGATACCAGGTGGTTCCGTCGGATGCCTTCTTCTCTCCATAGACCGTAACAGTCACACCAGCGCGGATCGCATCAACCACTTTGTATTCACTGCCGGCATCTGCACGGATATTCAGCCAGTCGGTATTCACCACCGTCGCCAGGCGGTACGTCCCCTTCTGATAGAGTGTCAGCTGATCAACAGAAATCTCCTCCGCAATAATCTCCGCCAGAAGTTCCTCATCATCCGTAATGGGAAGAGTTTCCCCGGTTCCGTCCGTATTCGAAGCCGTTTCCGCAGCGACTGTTTCGCCTGTGCCGGATTCTGCTTTTTCTGATTCCAGTGTCTGAGAAACAGGCGAATCTGCTTCAGATGCTGCTGCCTCTGTATGTTCTGCTGCTTCCGCAGCTGCTGTCGTTTCTGCTTCTGTTCCCAGGGAAACGTCATCCCGCGCGGCGTCGGTCTCCGAAACTTCCTTTTCCGATACAGTACTGTCCTGAGCTTCAGCAAAAGCGGGCGCTGCCGGCGCGATGGTTCCTGCTGCCAGAGAGAGGGTAAGTACAGTTCCTGCCCCGCGAAGATACAGGGTCTTTTTGACATTTTTAAATTTCATTTTTCCTCCATAAATACAGCCTGAGAGGTTTCATATACAACTTTACTCCATAAGTATAAACGGTGAGTGCCCGCAAGTCAACCGGACACTCACCGTCTTTTGTTTTCTTATGAATAACTTTTTCTGATTAGAACTTCTTGCAGAAATTCTTCGCTTCGATCAGGCGAACACGGCTGACGCCGTCGATGGCGCGGATCTTATCCGCAAGATCTGCCGAGAACTCGCAGTCAACATCGATCAGGCCGTACGCATATTCACCGCGGCTCTTATCTGTCATGTTCTCAATGTTGATTCCATTCTCATACAGAATTGCCGTAATCTGACCAATCATATTCGGGATATTCTTGTGGAAGATGGAGATACGTCCGGTTCCGCGGATCGGTCCCAGGTCAGTGCGGGGGAAGTTCACGGAATTTACGATATTTCCAGCTTCCAGATAGTTCATCAGCTCTCTGACTGCCATTACAGCGCAGTTGTCTTCCGACTCCGCCGTGGAAGCCGCCAGATGAGGAAGGATGATCGCGTTCTTCATATTCGCGCTTACCGGATTTGCGAAATCCGATACATAACGATGAACTTTTCCGGATTCCAGAGCAGCTGCCATCGCTTCCTCCTTCACCAGAAGATCGCGGGCAAAGTTCAGGAATACAACGCCGTCCTTCATCTTGGCAATCGCAGCCTCATCGATCATTCCGATCGTGCCGTCCATCGCCGGAACGTGAATCGTGATATAATCACAATTCGCGTAGATATCATCCAGATTATTTACTCTCTGCACATGATGATCCAGACTCCATGCGCCTTCTACCGAGATATAGGGATCATATCCCATAACGCGCATGCCAAGGTTCAGTGAAGCGTTCGCTACGAGCGCGCCGATCGCGCCGAGACCGATCACGCCGAGGGTCTTACCCTGGATTTCTGTACCGGCGAAGTTCTTCTTTGCTTTCTCTGCAAGCTTTGCAATATCCGCCTCATCCTTATTCTCGCGAATCCAGGTGATGCCGCCATAAATATCTCGGGCTGCCAGCAGCATACCTGCCAGCACCATCTCCTTTACGCCGTTGGCGTTCGCTCCGGGCGCGTTGAATACGACAATGCCCTTCTTTGCGCACTCATTCAGCGGGATATTATTTACGCCGGCGCCGGCACGGGCAATCGCAAGAAGTCCGTCCGGAAGCTCCAGCTCGTGCATGGAGGCGCTTCTTACCAGTACGGCGCTGGCTTCCGCCAGGTTTTCCGTCATCTCATACTTTCCGGTGAACAGATCCGTTCCGATCGAAGCGATCGGATTCAAACGAGCTACTTTAAACATGGTATTCTCCTCCTGTCTGCTTTACTGATGCTTTTCCTCAAAGTCCTTCATGAATGCAACCAGCGCTTCCACGCCTTCGATCGGCATTGCGTTGTAGATGCTGGCACGCATACCGCCGACGGTACGATGTCCCTTCAGATTCTCGAAGCCGGCCTTCTGAGCTTCCGCTACGAACTCCGCATCCAGTTCCTTGCTGCCGGTGACGAACGGTACGTTCATCAGGGAGCGATCCTCCGGAACAACCGTGCCCTTGAAGAGCTTACTGGAATCCAGGTAATCGTACAGAATCTTCGCCTTCTTCTCGTTGCGCTCCTTCATCACTTCCAGACCGCCCATCTTCTTCAGCCACTTGAATACCTTGCCGCAGATGTAGATTGCGTAGCAGTTCGGCGTATTGTACAGGCTTGCCGCATCCGCCTGCGTCTTGTACTGAAGCATGGTCGGTACGCCAGGCAGCTCCTCCTGCGGGATCAGATCCTCACGAATGATCGCGATGACAAGTCCTGCCGGACCTACATTCTTCTGTACACCGCCCCACAGCATACCGTACTTCGTTACATCCACCGGCTCCGAAAGGAAGCAGGAAGAGAGATCGGCTACCAGGGGTTTGCCCTTGGTATTCGGCAGCTTCTTATACTTGGTGCCGTAGATCGTGTTGTTCTCGCAGATATACACATAGTCGGCATCCTCACGAACCGGAAGATCCGAGCAGTCCGGAATGTAAGAGAAGGTTTTGTCCTCACTGGAAGCGATGCACTTCGCGTCGCCAAACTTCTGTGCTTCCTTGAAAGCTTTCTTCGCCCACTGGCCAGTTACAATGTAATCCGCTTTGCCGTTCTTCATCAGGTTCATGGGTACCATGGCGAACTGCAGGGAACCGCCGCCCTGAAGGAACAGCACCTTGTAATTATCCGGAATGTTCATCAGATCACGGATGTCAGCTTCCGCTTCCTTAATGATCTGATCGAACATCTTGGAGCGGTGACTCATCTCCATGACGGACATACCGCAGCCACGGTAATCCAGCATTTCCTCCGCCGCCTCTTTCAGTACCTCTTCCGGCAATACTGCCGGACCTGCCGAAAAATTATAGACTCTCTTCATGTTTCCTATTCCCCCTATAATATAGTATTATATTTTGACAAACCCTAATATCCATGAAACGCCCATGGTTGGGATTATCCATGGACGTTTCACGTATTAATGCTTATTAATATCAGAGTTTCTCATGCGTAGAAATTGTCATAACTGTAACGCTTCAGAGCCTCAGCTCGATTCCGTATGGTTCTGAATCGTTACATGTCTTCCGCACTGAAGACATCATCAATGCTGGCTCCGGGAGCCACCATCGGGAATACCTTATCGTCATGATCGACAATACACTCAATCACAACGGGGGCATGGAGCTCCATGGCTTCCTTTAAGGTCGGCTCCAGCTCCTCCATACTGCGGACACGATACCCCTTCGCGCCCATGGCCTCTACCAGCTTTACGAAGTCCATCTTGTCTTCCAGAATGGTATTGGAGTAGCGCTTTCCGTAGAAAAGTGTCTGCCACTGACGAACCATTCCGAGTACATGATTGTTGATAATCACGGTAACGATCGGAAGGTTGTTGCGGGTAATCGTCGCAATCTCGTTGAAGTTCATGCGGAAACATCCGTCGCCGGTAAAGTTGATGACTCTCTTATCCGGATGCGCTACCTGCGCACCGATGGAGGCGCCTACGCCGTAACCCATCGTGCCAAGTCCACCAGAACTCAAAAAGGTACGGGGTGAGCGGTATGTATAATACTGAGCGCTCCACATCTGATGCTGACCAACGTCCGTGGTGATGATCGCGTCGCCCTTCGTCAGCTCGGAAACCTTCGCGATAACGCCGGGGCCGGTCAGTACATCTGCCGGGTAAGTCAGCGGATACTTCTGCTGCATATCACTGACATGTGCCAGCCATTCCGGATGATGCTGCTCACCCATACGGGAATTGAGGACATCCAGGATCAGCTTTACATCGCCGATCACAGAAGCGTCCGTCATCACATTCTTGTTGATCTCCGCAGGATCCACATCCAACTGAAGGATCTTCGCGTTCTTTGCGAACGTCGCCGTGTTGCCGGTACAGCGGTCGCTGAAGCGAACACCGATGGCAACCAGAAGATCGCACTCGGTCACCGCATAGTTGCTGGTCTTCGTACCGTGCATGCCGAGCATGCCGGTATATCTGGGATTTGCCTGATCGAAAGCACCCTGCGCCATCAGAGAGCAGGTTACCGGCGCATCCAAACGGCGGGCAAACTCCGCCAACTCCTCGGAAGCGTCGGAAAGGATCACGCCGCCGCCGGCGAAGATCATGGGGCGTTCCGCTTTCTCAATCAGATCCAGTGCCTGGATGATATCCGGCTCCTGGATAGAAAATTTCTGTCTTGCGATAGGTTCCGGTTCTACTGAAAGGTATTCGCACATCGCTCCGGTGACATCCTTGGTAATATCCAGCAGAACAGGGCCTGGACGGCCGGTCTGCGCAATGCGGAACGCCTTGCGGATGGCGGGAGCCAGATCCTTTACGTTCTTAATAATCATGCTGTACTTGGTGATCGGCATCGTTACGCCTGCGATATCGATCTCCTGGAAGGAATCCTTGCCAAGAAGCGCGGTTCCTACATTCGCGGTAATCGCAACCAGCGGGATCGAATCCATATACGCAGTTGCGATACCGGTAACCAGATTGGTTGCGCCGGGGCCGGAGGTGGCCATACATACGCCTACCTTACCAGTTGCGCGGGCATAACCGTCAGCCGCATGCGAAGCTCCCTGCTCATGAGAGGTCAGGATATGACGGATGCGGTCGGAATACTCATACAAAGCATCGTAAATATTCAGGATGGCGCCGCCCGGGTAGCCGAATACGGTATCTACCCCCTGTTCCAGCAGGCATTCCATCACGATCTGTGATCCATTTAACTGCATTCGAGTGATTTCTCCTTTTATATATGTGAGATGCGGACGATAATTACTTAAGCTCAAGAATAGCGCCGCGATCCGCAGATGTTACCATCTTTGCATAGCGTGCCAGGTAGCCGGTTGTTACCTTCGACTCGCGGGGCTGCCACTTCGCTCTTCTTGCTTCCAGCTCCTCATCCGATACCTTCAGCATCAGCTTGCAGGCATCGATATCGATGGAAATAATATCGCCTTCTTCTACCAGCGCAATCGGACCGCCCATCGCTGCTTCGGGAGCAACGTGTCCGATAGAAGCGCCGCGGGAAGCACCGCTGAAACGTCCATCGGTGATCAGAGCCACACTGGAGCCAAGACCCATACCTGCGATTGCGGAAGTCGGATTCAGCATCTCACGCATACCGGGGCCGCCCTTCGGGCCTTCGTAACGAATAACAACAACATCGCCGGGAACAATCTTGCCGCCCTTGATGGCTACAATTGCATCATCCTCACTGTCGAAGACACGCGCCGGGCCTTCATGCTTCAGCATCTCCGGAACAACCGCGGAACGCTTAACGACACAGGCATTCGGAGCCAGGTTGCCGCGCAGGATCGCCAGACCGCCGACCGGGCTGTAGGGATTGTCGATGGGGCGGATAACTTCCGGATTCTTATTTACACAACCGGCAATGTTCTCACCTACGGTCTTGCCGGTCGCCGTGATGATATCCGTATGCAGCAGGTTCTTCTTATTCAGCTCATTCATAACCGCGTATACGCCACCGGCCTCATTCAGGTCTTCCATATAGGTAGGGCCTGCCGGAGCCAAATGACACAGGTTCGGGGTACGTGCGCTTACTTCATTCGCGATATCCACATTCAGCTCCACACCGGCTTCATGAGCGATCGCCGGCAGATGCAGCATACTATTGGTGCTGCATCCAAGAGCCATATCTACCGTCAGGGCATTCATGAATGCTTTTTCGGTCATGATATCTCTGGGGCGGATATTCTTCTCCAGGAGCTCCATAACCTTCATGCCGGCATGCTTCGCCAGCTTGATACGCTCGGAATATACTGCAGGGATCGTACCGTTGCCCTGAAGGCCCATGCCGAGTACCTCAGTCAGGCAGTTCATGCTGTTTGCGGTGTACATGCCGGAGCAGGAACCGCAGGTCGGGCATACCTTATGCTCGAACTCTCTGACATCCTCCTCGGTCATCGTACCGGCGCTGTAGGAGCCAACTGCCTCGAACATGCTGGACAGGCTTCTCTTCTGTCCCTTGACATGGCCGGCCAGCATCGGGCCGCCGCTTACAAATACGGTGGGGATATTCACACGGGCTGCCGCCATCAGCAGACCGGGAACGTTCTTGTCACAGTTGGGAACCATAACCAGAGCATCGAACGCGTGCGCCATCGCCATCGCCTCGGTGGAATCCGCGATCAGATCACGGGTTACCAGAGAGTACTTCATACCGATATGGCCCATGGCGATACCGTCGCAGACTGCGATCGCCGGAAATACGATCGGGGTTCCGCCTGCCATGGACACACCCAGCTTAACAGCCTCTACGATCTTGTCCAGATTCATATGACCGGGAACGATCTCATTATAGGAGCTGACGATGCCGACCAGCGGACGGTTCATCTCTTCTTCCGTCAATCCCAGCGCATTAAACAGAGAACGATGGGGTGCCTGCTGCATCCCCTTTGTTACAGAATCACTTCTTCTCATTACAACTTCTCCTTATAAAAACAAACCTTACAGTCTCTCGATGATGGCAGCACCCATCTCTGTGGTGCCAACCTTCTTGCAACCTTCAGACCAGATATCTCCAGTACGGTAACCATCTGCCAGTACCTGCTTCACCGCGTTCTCGATGGCATCCGGTTCTTCCTTCATATCGAAGGAATAACGAAGCATCATCGCCGCAGACAGAATCGTGGCAATCGGGTTCGCAATACCAAGACCCGCGATATCCGGAGCGGAACCGTGGCTCGGCTCATACAGCCCCAGCTTGGTAGCGCCCAGACTTGCGGAGCTCAGCATGCCGATGGAACCGGTTACTTCGCTCGCCTCATCGGAAAGGATATCGCCGAACATATTCTCGGTCAAGATAACGTCGAACTGACCAGGAGTCTTCACCAGCTGCATCGCGCAGTTATCTACCAGCATATGGGACAGCTCTACATCCGGATACTCCTTCGCCACTTCCTCTACGACCTTGCGCCACAGGCGGGAGGAATCCAGTACGTTCGCCTTATCCACGCTGATTACCTTGTGACGACGCTTTCTGGCGATCTCAAAGCCCTTGATCGCGATGCGGCGGATCTCGTTCTCATCATAAGTCAGAGTATCGGTTGCCTTCTGCACACCGTTCACTTCCTCCGTGAAGCGCTTGCCGAAATACAGACCGCCGGTCAGCTCTCTCATGATAACCATATCGAAACCTTCGCCAATAACCTCATCACGCAGCGGGCAGCGATCCTTCAATTCCGGGTAAAGATACGCCGGACGGATATTCGCAAATAATTCCAGTCCCTTACGCAGTGCCAGAAGACCAGCTTCGGGACGCTCCTGCGGCGGACGATTGTACCAGTTGGACATACCCACATTACCGCCGACCGCGCCGAGCAGTACAGAGTCGCTGTCCTTACAGGTCTGCAGTGCTTCCTCCGTCAGAGGCACGCCGTGAACATCAATCGAGCAACCGCCCATCAGCACCTTCGTGTAATTGAATTCATGTCCGAATTTCTTTCCTACGGCATCCAGAACCCTCTGAGCTTCGCCCACGATCTCCGGGCCAATTCCGTCTCCTGGAATGACTGCGATATTATACTTCATCTCTTTCTCCTAATGTATCGTAAATTTGGGATGCCAGGATGGCACAAATCCCTGATATCATAACAAAAAATGTTATCTTTAATAATAGCGTACTTTTTCCTGTTTTTCAACTGCTAATCCGTCGATTTTCTCCGTTTTCTTATATAATTGTTAAATTTTTGCCATTAAAATCGCTATAAATCGGGCAAAAAAGCTCAGGAAGGGCAGAAAAATAAAAAACCGGAGAACGGACTGATGTGTCCTCTCCGGTTTCTATGCCTGATTTCTTACTTACGATTACTCTACACTGGGCTTCTCAATCTGAACAACCGCAGACTTCTGCATCGGGATGCGGCAGTTCTTGTTGCTGCCGAACTCTACGATCACCATATCGTCGGTGATGTCGATGATTACGCCGTAGAAACCGCTGCTGGTAAGCACGCTGTCACCAATTGCCATGCTGGAGAACAGAGCTGCCTGTTCCTTCTTCTGCTTCTTCTGCGGGCGGATCATCAGGAAATACATAAATGCTACGATGATGACAATGTAAACCACCCAGAATCCTATACCCATGCCGCCGTTGGACTCAGTTGCTGCCAAGAAATTCATAAATCTTCCTCCTAAAACTTTTGTTTCTTGAATCGTTATTTTATATCAGATCAAAGCCTACGGCTCTGTTCTCTCTCCGCTTACTGCCGCCAGCTTCCACTTCTTGTACTCCGGCCAGCGATCCTCATCCAGCGCGTCGCGGATCTCCTGCATCATCGTATTATAGAAGTACAGGTTGTGCAGGACGCACAGACGCATGCCCAGCATCTCGCCAGCCTTCAGCAGGTGACGGATATACGCGCGGCTGTAATTACGGCAGGCCGGACAGTTGCAGCCGGGTTCGATGGGACGGTCGTCCAGCTCGAACTTCGCGTTCAGCAGGTTCTTCTTGCCATAATTCGTATAGACATGTCCGTGTCTTCCGTTCCGACTGGGATATACACAGTCGAAGAAATCCACGCCGCGATCCACCGCTTCCAGAATATTCGCCGGAGTTCCGACTCCCATCAGGTAGGTCGGCTTCTCCAAAGGCAGATACGGAACCGTCTCGTCCAGGATATGATACATCTCCTCGTGACTCTCGCCAACCGCCAGACCGCCAACCGCATATCCTGCGAGATCCAGCTCGGAGATACGCTTCGCGTGCTCGATCCGGATGTCCGCATACGTGCCGCCCTGGTTAATGCCGAACAACATCTGGTGCGGATTCACTGTATCCGGCAGGCCGTTCAGGCGCTCCAGCTCCGCTTTGCAGCGAATCAGCCAGCGGGTTGTGCGCGCCACACTATTCTCCACATATTCCCGCGTGGACGGATTCGGGATGCACTCATCGAACGCCATGGCGATCGTAGAGCCGAGATTCGACTGGATCTGCATACTCTGCTCCGGACCCATAAAGATCTTCCGTCCATCCACGTGCGAGTGGAAATGTACGCCTTCCTCCTTGATCTTGCGGAGTCCCGCAAGAGAGAATACCTGAAATCCACCGGAATCCGTCAGAATCGGGCGATCCCAGTTCATAAACTTATGCAAACCACCCAGCTTCTTCACAACCTCATCACCGGGGCGTACATGCAGATGATACGTATTGGACAGCTCCACCTGCGTACCGATCTCATGCAGATCAACAGTAGAAACAGCCCCCTTGATGGCGGCTGCTGTACCAACATTCATAAATACGGGTGTCTGGATCGTCCCATGAACGGTCTCAAACTGCCCTCGTTTTGCTCTTCCGTGTTGTTTTAATAAAGTATACATACGGGTAGTATATCGAACAATCCTTTCTTTTTCAAGTGGTTTCACCGTTTTTTCAATTTTTTTACAAAATTCACGAGAACATTCCCCCCAGCATTCCTCCGGCGGCGCAAAGAGCCAGCGGAAGCATGGCCTCCGGATTCCAACTTCCAGACAGGATCCGCCCGGC
>ENA-UOJJ01003671-UOJJ01003671.1-human-gut-metagenome-genome-assembly--contig:-CS66-NODE-3671-length-16029-cov-5.339301_pt1 | contig 16029 bp, 18 predicted proteins | sample MGYA00242343_ERZ723890 | MGnify/ENA metagenome assembly ERZ723890 | reverse complement strand
GGCGTTTTGTGTTGGATATATAAAATGAGCTGCCGCACGTTAGTGCGACAGCCCCTTTTGTGCGCTGTAGAAAATCTATGCGTCAGCATTTGCCCCCGGTTATCGAAACGTGCGGATTTCAGGTCAAGCTTGACAGTCCCTATAGGATGAAATACAATATAGTATAAAAGTCAGAGCGTCACCGTCATGACGCCCGGACAGAATACGGAGTAATTTAGATATGGAACACTATATACGGATTCCGTTATCCGGCTACTGCAAGGTAGATAATGCCACGAAGGTAATCGAGGCATTGTTCTACGATGACGAGAAGTGGGGGAAGGAATTCATTCGTCTGGAATGCAATAACCAGAACTGTCCATATACCGGAGAGTGCTATATGGTAAAGCAGGCACTGAATATGGAAGATTAAAGACAGGAGGTACATATGCGATTAAAGATTACACAGGGAAGAGTGCTGGACCCGGCATCGAAGACCGACGGCATCTATGATATTCTGGTGGAAGACGGCAGAATTGTAAAGCTTGATACACAGATTGAGGAGGAAGCAGATCAGGTGATCGATGCTTCCGGCTTCTATGTTATGCCGGGACTGATCGATTTGCACGTACATTTCCGGGAACCCGGATTCGAATACAAGGAGACCATCGCAACCGGCTCCGCAGCTGCGGCAAAGGGCGGATTCACTGGTGTATGCCCGATGGCGAATACGAATCCGGTTGTAGATACGCCGGAGATGATCCGCTGGATTCTGAAGAAAGGCGAAGAGGTTTCGCCGGTTCACCTGTATCCGATCGGAGCCGTTACCTATGGCCTGAAGGGAGAGCAGATCACGGATGCGGCAGCCATGAAAGCTGCTGGTATGTGTGCGCTCAGCGAGGACGGCAAGACGGTCATGGATGCCAGAGTATATCGCGATGCTCTGCGTCAGGCGGCAGCGAATGATATCGTAGTTATGGATCACTGCGAGGACGCAAACCTGTTAAAGGGCGGCGCAATGCACGCAGGAAAGAAAGCAGATTCCCTGGGCTTAATCGGGATCTCTCATGCGGTGGAGGATGTAATCACAGCGCGAGATATTCTGCTTGCGAAGGAGACCGGCGCGCATCTGCACCTGTGCCACTGCTCCACAGCGGGAAGCGTTCGCATGGCAAGAGAAGCGAAAGAGGACGGTGTGCACCTTACTGCGGAGGTATGCCCGCATCATTTTACACTTACAGTAGAAGATATCCCGGAGGGTGATGCCAATTTCAAGATGGCTCCGCCTCTGCGTGACGCTGCGGATGTACAGGCGTTAAAGGAAGGACTTCGTGACGGTATCATCGATGCAATCTCCACGGATCACGCGCCGCACAGTGTGGAAGAGAAGACGAATCCGGAATTTGCGAAGAACGCGAATGGAATCGTTGGTCTGGAGACTGCCGTTTCGCTGGTTATCAGTGAGCTGGTAGAGCCCGGCTGGCTGACTCCTCTGCAGATGGCGGAGAAGATGAGCTACCGCCCGGCGCAGATCCTTGGCATTGAAGCCGGTGAGCTGAAGGTGGGCCGCGCAGCGGATATCACGATTATCGATCCTTCGGCGGAGTATGTGATCGATAAGAATACCTTTGCCAGCAAAGGCAGAAACACCCCGTTCCACGGGCGTAAGGTTCACGGCTGCGTTATGGCAACAATCGTGGATGGAAAAGTTGTATATCAGGCAGAGTAATACCAGGCAGAATAATACCAGGCAGAGTAAAATACAGAGAAGAGGAAGAAAACATGATTAATAAACTGATGAAGCAGATTGAGAAGCTGGATGCTCCCGTTGTTGTCGGACTGGACCCGATGCTGTCCTATGTCCCGGAGCAGGTGCAGAAGGCGGCATTCTCTGAGTACGGAGAGACGCTGGAGGGCGCGGGCGAAGCGATCTGGCAGTATAATAAGACCATCGTAGATAACATCTATGATCTGATTCCGGCAGTAAAGCCGCAGATCGCCATGTACGAGCAGTTCGGAATCCCCGGCATGATTGCTTATCAGAAGACAGTGGATTACTGCCGGGAGAAAGGTCTGGTGGTAATCGGCGATGTAAAGAGAGGCGACATCGGTTCTACTTCCGCTGCCTACGCAGCTGGTCATCTGGGCCGCGTAACGGTTGGCGCCAATACCTTTCCTGCATTTAATGAAGACTTTTCAACCGTAAATCCTTATCTGGGATCCGACGGCATCAAGCCTTTCCTGGAAGTATGCAAAGCGGAGAAGAAGGGTATTTTTATCCTGGTAAAGACGTCCAATCCTTCCAGTGGTGAGTTCCAGGATCGCCTCATCGATGGCCGCCCGCTGTACGAGTGGGTCGGCGAGAAGGTAGCCGAATGGGGAGAAGAAGTGATGGGCGATACCTATAGCTATGTCGGCGCAGTTGTCGGCGCGACCTATCCGGAGATGGGCAAGGTTCTGCGCAAGGTGATGCCGAAGGCCTGCATTCTGGTTCCCGGCTACGGCGCACAGGGCGGCAAGGCGAAGGATCTGGCTCCTTATTTTAATGAGGACGGCCTTGGCGCGATTGTTAACAGCTCCCGTGGAATCATCTGCGCATATAAGCAGGAGAAGTACGCGAAGTTTGGAGCGGAAGCGTTCGGAGAAGCATCCCGTCAGGCAGTCATCGATATGATCGAAGACCTGAAATCTGCGCGCGGCTAAGGAGGTTTTCGTATGAGCAAGCATAAAATAACTGCCGGAGTGGTCTCTCAGGAGATGATCAGCGACGGCATCTACAGCCTGTGGATCGAAGCGGCTCCCATTGCGGCGGACGCGGTTCCCGGTCAGTTTATTTCCCTGTACTGTGCGGAAGGCACGCGCCTGCTTCCCCGTCCGATCAGCCTGTGCGAGATCGATAAGGAGAACGGCCGCCTGCACCTGGTATACCGCGTGGCCGGAAAGGGTACAGAGGAGTTCTCTGCACTAAAGGCGGGCGATACCATCGAAGTTCTCGGTCCGCTGGGAAATGGATTTCCGCTGACAGATAAAAAGGCTGTCCTTGTCGGCGGCGGCATCGGTGTACCTCCTATGCTGCAACTGGCCAAGAGCCTGGATTGCGAGAAGGTTCTTGTGATGGGATATCGCACGGCGGATACCTATCTGGAGGCGGAGCTGGCCGCGCAGGCACCTCTGTATATTGCGACGGATGACGGTAGCAAGGGCACGCACGGAACCGTCGTGGACGCGCTCCGTGTCAACAACATCGAAGCAGATGTTCTGTACGCCTGCGGTCCGACTCCCATGCTGCGAGCTCTGAAGGCATATGCGGAAGAAAAGGGCATGACCGCCTGGATCTCCATGGAGGAAAAGATGGCTTGCGGCATCGGTGCCTGTCTGGCCTGTGTCTGCCAGTCGAAGGACGTGGATGAGCATTCTCATGTGCATAACAAGCGCGTCTGCAAAGAGGGACCAGTATTCAATGCAAAGGAGGTAGAGCTGTGAATCTGAAAGTAAATCTGGCTGGAGTTGAGCTGAAGAATCCGGTAATGACAGCTTCCGGAACGTTTGGTTCCGGCATGGAATACAGTGAGTTCGTGGATCTGTCCCGCCTGGGCGCTGTTGTCACCAAGGGCGTGGCCAATCATCCCTGGCTAGGCAATCCGACGCCCCGCATCGCAGAAGTGACCGGCGGCATGCTGAACGCCATCGGTCTGCAGAACCCCGGCATCGACGTGTTCTGCGAGCGCGATATTCCCTTCCTGAAGCAGTATGATACGAAGATCATTGTAAATGTCTGCGGCAAGACGACGGAAGACTATCTGGAAGTAGTCGAACGTCTGGCGGATGAACCGGTGGATCTTCTGGAGATCAATATTTCCTGCCCGAATGTAAAAGAGGGCGGCATCGCCTTCGGTCAGGATCCGAAGGCTGTGGAGGCGATCACAAAGGCAGTGAAAGAGAAGGCAAAACAGCCGGTCATCATGAAGCTGAGTCCGAACGTGACAGATATCGTAACCATGGCGAAGGCGGCGGAGGCAGGCGGCGCGGATGTACTCAGCCTGATCAATACGCTGACCGGCATGAAGTTCGATATCCATCGCCGCAAATTTGCGCTCGCGAACAAGACCGGCGGTATGTCCGGCCCCTGCGTGAAGCCGGTCGCCGTGCGCATGGTATATCAGGTGGCGCATGCGGTGAGCGTTCCCGTCATCGGCATGGGCGGCATCCAGAATGCGGAGGATGCCATCGAGTTCCTGATGGCCGGAGCAACAGCCGTCTCTGTCGGAACGGCGAATTTCCACAATCCCTTCACCACCGTAGAGGTTGTGGATGGCATCGCAGACTATATGCGCGTTCACGGCATGGAAGATGTAAAGGAGATTTTCCTCGCAGAGTAAGAAGTTTACCAATCATGGCGTAAAGCCCCTGTCTTCAGGCATGGGGAGTGTAAAAGCGACTGGAAATGATGTGAATGAATCATAATATCCCACTGTGGCGGATGCAAACTTTGTTTGGACACAGTGGGATTTCTGCAACTTTTTAGGAAAAGGCTATGAAAATAACGATTATTGGATATAGTGGAAGTGGAAAATCTACACTGGCGCAGACTATCGGACAGCGAAAGCACATCCCGGTTCTTCATTTGGATCAGGTACACTGGCTTCCGGGATGGGTGGAACGAAAAGGAATCGAAGAAGAGCGGATCGTTACAGAATTTCTGGATCGCAACAGCAGTTGGGTGATCGATGGAAACTACAGCGGAATCTGTTATGAACGAAGACTTTCAGAAGCAGATCATATCATATTTATGAATTTCAATCGCTTTCAGTGTCTCTTTCGGGCATGGAAGCGGTTTCGAAAAAATGCAGGAAAAACAAGAGATTCTATGGCTCCGGGCTGTCCGGAACGCTTCGATGCAGAATTTGTAAAATGGATTCTGCATGACGGACGTTCGAAAAAACATAAAGCCAATTATAATAGAATTGCAAAAGAATATTCGGATAAAGTAATTCTCATTAAAAATCAGCGACAGCTTACGGCTTATATACAATTTTTCGGCTCTTTGTAAAATATTTAATTTTGCAACCGGGCCGGTTTCAGATTGAAAAATGAGAGTATATATGCTAGACTTAAAATGATGTCTGATTATATTACAATCTGGAGGGTTAAGCCTAATGGAACAGTATAAAGAGGAATTTATTGAATTTATGGTGGATTGTCAGGTCCTGAAATTTGGTGCTTTCGTGACCAAAAGCGGCCGCAATACACCATTCTTTGTAAATACCGGTTTTTACCGCACCGGTGAACAGCTCCGCCGGCTGGGCGGCTACTATGCGAAAGCGATCGCATCCAAATACGGCACCGACTTCGACGTACTGTTCGGACCGGCCTACAAGGGAATCCCGCTGACCGTAGCGACGTCCATGGAGCTCAGCGCACAGTACGGAGCCGATATCCGCTACTGCTCGAACCGCAAGGAAGTCAAGGATCACGGCGATAAGGGCATTCTGCTGGGAAGCCCCATTGGGGACGGCGACCGTATCGTTATCATTGAGGATGTAACGACTGCAGGAACCTCCATCGGAGAGACTATGCCGATCCTGAAGGCGCAGGGTAATGTAGACGTACTGGGGCTGGTGGTATCCGTTGATCGCATGGAGCGCGGCAACGGCAAGAAGAGCGCTCTGTCCGAGATTCGTGAGAAGTACGGTATGGAGACCACTGCAATCGTAACCATGAGCGAGGTTGTCGAGCATCTTTACAATCGTCCGTACAAGGGACAGATCATCATTGACGATGCCATGAAGGCTGCCATTGATGCTTATTATAAGCAGTACGGCGCAGAAGAATAAAGCGCAGGGATAATGTTTCATAAGAAAGACAAGAAAAGAAAAGCAATGCCGGAACGCCGTCTGGATCGCAGAAGAAAGAAGACGCTCAGCCAGCGTATGGCGAATGTTACGTATATGCAGGCGTCTCTGACGCTGTTTGGCCTGAGCCTGGTACTCTTTGGTGTCAGCCTGTGGCGCGCGGTAGCGACTGCAGGTACGGCAGGAGTGCTGATCGCACTGCCGGGCTTCTTAAGCTTTTTTGCGGCGCTTGCAGGTTTTCTGGTAACCATATACGGACATTTTGTAGTACGAATTGAAGGCAAGATCAAATGGATTGCAGGAATCACGGCGAACGGAATGATGCTGGTGATTCTGGTACTCCTGTATCTTGCAGGCCTGTAACAAGGTTGAATGAACGAAAGGAATAGAGCTTAAATATGAAGAAAATCGGAATCATCGGCGGCGGTCAGCTCGGCAAGATGATGATCCTGGACGGAAAGCGGCTGGATACGCAGTTCTCCATCCTGGATCCGACGGAGCACTGCCCGGCGCACAGCATCGCCGACCGTCACATTGTCGCGGACTTTGATGATGTGGACGCCATCATCCGCCTGGCGGAAGATGTGGATGTTGTGACCTACGAATTTGAGCATATCAGCGTGGAAGCGCTTCGGAAGCTGGAGGCAGCCGGTCATAAAGTTTACCCCAGCTCAGAGACTCTGGCGCACATTCAGAATAAACTGGTGCAGAAGAGATGGCTGCGTCAGCACGATATTCCTGTACCGGATTTCCTGGAGATTACTTCTCTGGAGGATATTTACGCGGCGGAGAGTCAGTTCTCCTACCCGATGATCCTGAAAACCTGCACCGGTGGTTATGACGGCAAGGGCAACGCAGTAATTGCGGATCATGAGGGCGTCGCCAGAGCTTATGAGGCTCTGGGCGCGGGAAAGCTTCCTCTGATGGTAGAGGAATGTATTGACTTCGAGAAGGAAGTTTCCATCCTGGCCTGCGCCAGTGAGAACGGAGAGATGAGCGTATTCCCGGTAGCGGAGAACGTTCATAAGAACAGCATCCTGGATGAGACGACGGTTCCGGCTGTGATTTCAGAAGCTTCCGCAAAGGAGGCCATGGAGGTAGCCAGAGCCTGCCTGAAGGCATTTAAGGCGTGCGGAATGCTCTGCATCGAGCTTTTCGTTACGAAGGAAGGCCATATTCTGGTGAACGAGCTGGCGCCCCGTCCGCATAACAGCGGCCACTATACGATTGAAGGCTGCTATACTTCCCAGTATGAGCAGCATGTGCGCGCGATCCTCGGCATGCCATTAGGCAATGCGGCGCTGATCCGCCCGACGGCCATGAAGAATATCATCGGCGATCACACTGCTCCTGCAGAGATTCTCGGTCTGGAGGAGGCGTATCGCTTTCCGAATGTCAAGATCCATATTTATGGCAAGGAAGTCGTGAAGAACGGCCGCAAGATGGGACACATCACAGCGACCGGCGAGACACTGGAAGAAGCGCTGGCGGAGGTCCGCGGTGCGCATAAGGCATTATCCTTTAAGTAAGCAATATGAAGAATGGAGGAACATACATGACCCCAGTAGTAGGTATCATTATGGGAAGCGATTCCGACCTTCCCGTTATGAAGAAGGCAGCAGAGATGCTGGATCAGCTGAAAGTTCCGTATGAGCTGACCATCGTATCCGCGCACCGCACGCCGGATCGTCTGACAGACTATGCGAAGAGTGCGGCGGGCAAGGGACTGAAAGTGATTATCGCGGGCGCAGGCGGAAGCGCGCATCTTCCGGGCATGGTAGCGGCGCAGACGGTGCTTCCCGTCATCGGTGTGCCGGTACAGACAACGGCGCTTGGCGGTGTGGATTCCTTGTATTCCATCGTGCAGATGCCTCCGGGAATCCCGGTGGCTACGGTGGCGATCAACGGTGCGCTCAATGCCGGCCTTCTGGCGGCCAAGATCCTGGCGGCTTCCGATGAAGCGCTGGCTTCCCGTGTGGAGGCATACAGCCTGGAGCTGAAGGAGATGGTGGAGCGCAAGGCAGAGAAGCTGGAAACTGTGGGTTATGAAAAATATTTAGAAGAGATGTAGGGGGAACAAAAGATGGCTATGGATTATAAGAGCGCCGGTGTGGATATCGAGGCCGGATACCGTTCGGTAGAACTGATGAAGGCTCATGTAAAGGCAACGATGCGTCCGGAAGTACTGGGTGGTCTGGGCGGCTTCTCCGGAGCCTTCAGCGCGAAGGCATTTAAGGATATGGAGGATCCGGTATTGCTTTCCGGTACGGATGGCTGCGGCACGAAGGTTAAGGTTGCTTTTCTGATGGATAAGCATGACACGATCGGCATTGACTGTGTGGCTATGTGCGTGAACGATGTGGCCTGTGCCGGCGGCGAGCCTCTGTTCTTCCTGGACTATATTGCCTGCGGCAAGAATGAACCGGAGAAGATCGCGGATATCGTAAAGGGCGTAGCGGAAGGCTGCCGTCAGGCAGGCGCAGCTCTGATCGGCGGCGAGACGGCAGAGCACCCCGGACTGATGCCGGAGGACGAGTATGACCTGGCGGGTTTTGCGGTAGGTGTGGTAGACCGCAAGGATCTGATCACCGGCGAGAACCTGAAGCCCGGCGATGTGTTGATCGGTCTGGCCAGCTCCGGCGTACACAGCAACGGTTTCTCCCTGGTGCGCCGTGTTTTCCTGATGACAGAGGAGAACCTGAATCATTACTATGATTCTCTGGGCGCGACTCTGGGTGAGACGCTTCTGGCTCCGACCAGAATCTATGTAAAGGCTCTGAAGGAGATCAAGAATGCGGGCGTTACCGTGAAGGGCTGCAGCCATATCACCGGCGGCGGTTTCTATGAGAATGTGCCCCGTATGCTTCCGGAAGGCATCCGCGCGAAGATCCGTAAGGACAGCTATCCGATCCCGCCGATCTTCACGATGCTGCAGGAGAACGGCAAGATCGAGGATCATATGATGTACAATACCTTCAATATGGGTATTGGTATGGTAGTTGCTGTGGCTCCCGAAGATGTGGACGCAGCTGTAGCGGCAGCAAAGGCAGCCGGTGAGCAGGTTTATGTGATCGGCGAGCTGGAAGCCGGAGAGAAGGGCATAGACTTATGTTAAGAGTAGGCGTACTGGTATCGGGCGGCGGCACCAATCTGCAGGCAATTATCGATCAGGTGGAATCCGGACAGCTGACCGGAGTTTCCCTGGAGGTCGTGATCAGTAATAATCCCAGGGCAAAGGCTCTGGAGCGGGCGAAGAAGCATCACATTCCGGCTTTATGTGTCTCCCCGAAGAACTATGCGACGAGAGACGAGTTCAATCAGGCTCTTCTGGATGAACTGGAGAAGTATCAGCTGGATCTGATTGTTCTGGCAGGTTTCCTTGTCGTAATTCCGGAGATCATGGTGAAGCGCTATCCGAATCAGATCATCAATATTCACCCGTCCCTGATTCCTTCGTTTTGCGGAAACGGGTATTATGGACTGAAAGTGCATGAGGCGGCACTGGCCAGAGGCGTGAAAGTAACGGGCGCAACCGTGCACTATGTGGATGCGGGTACAGATACCGGTCCCATCATCCTGCAGAAGGCTGTGGAAGTAAAGGAAGGCGATACGCCGGAGATTCTCCAGCGCAGAGTCATGGAAGAGGCAGAGTGGAAGCTGCTTCCGGCTGCGATCCAGTTAATCGCAGATCAGAAGAAAGCAGCAGAGTAAGTATACAGGAGGCGTACGATGAAAGTACTGATCGTGGGAAGCGGCGGACGTGAGCACGCGCTCGCCTGGAAGATTTCTCAGAGTCCGAAGGTAGATAAGATTTACTGCGCACCCGGCAATGCCGGAATTGGCCAGATCGCAGAGCTGGTTCCGATCGGGGCGATGGAGTTCGATAAGCTGGCGGCTTTCGCAAAGGAGAATGCGGTTGACCTTACCGTTGTCGGCATGGATGATCCGCTGGTCGGCGGTATTGTGGATGTATTCGAGGTGCAGGGACTGCGCATCTTCGGTCCGCGAAAGAATGCGGCAATCCTGGAAGGCTCCAAGGCGTTCTCCAAGGATCTGATGAAGAAATACAATATCCCGACAGCCGGATATGAGACCTTTGATTCGCCGGAGGCGGCACTGGATTATCTGGAAAATGCGCAGTATCCGATTGTGCTGAAAGCAGACGGTCTGGCACTTGGCAAGGGTGTACTCATCTGCATGACGAAGGAAGAAGCAAAGGCAGGCGTGAAGACGATTATGCTGGACAAGCAGTTCGGTTCCGCCGGCAATCGTCTGGTAGTAGAAGAATTTATGACCGGCCGTGAGGTCTCCGTGCTTTCCTTCTGTGATGGCAAGACGATCACCACTATGACCTCCGCGCAGGATCACAAGAGAGCGAAGGACGGAGATCAGGGGTTGAACACCGGAGGCATGGGAACCTTCTCCCCCAGTCCGTTTTATACAGAAGAGGTGGATGCATTCTGCAGAGATTATATCTATCAGCCTACCGTGGACGCAATGGCAGCCGAGGGACGCACCTTCGTCGGCATCATCTTCTTCGGACTGATGCTGACTGACCGCGGACCGAAGGTTCTGGAGTACAATGCCCGCTTCGGCGATCCGGAGGCCCAGGTTGTTCTGCCCCGTATGAAGAACGATATCGTGGAAGTCTTCGAGGCCTGCATCGACGGCCGGCTGGATGAGATTGATCTTCAGTTCGAGGACAACGCGGCGGTATGCGTTGTACTGGCATCCGGTGGTTATCCGGAGCATTACGAGAAGGGCTACGAGATCACCGGTCTGGACTGGTTCGATGGCCGCGACGGCTACTATGTATTCCATGCCGGCACAAAGCTGGCGGACGGCAAGATTGTGACGAACGGTGGCCGTGTGCTTGGCGTTACGGCGACAGGTGCTGATTTGAAGCAGGCCAGAGCGAATGCCTACGAAGCCACCACACATGTGGATTTCAGGGATAAGTACTGCCGCTCGGATATCGGTAAAGCGATTGATGAGGTATAAGACTGCCCGGTAATATAAAGAGATTGAGATTTAGAACTGCGGATGGGGATTGCGATAGCGCATGTGCGCGGAGCAATCCCCTTTTGCAGAAGACGAAAGAGAGAATTAGAAGATGAAATATTCCCTTGCGCCGATGGAAGGCATTACCGGATATACATATCGACGGGCATTTGAGTCTTGCTTCGGGCCGATGGATCAGTATTATACTCCATTTCTGTCGCCGAATTCCGCGCGAAGCTTCATGAAGAGAGAGCAGAAAGAAGTAGAGCCGGCGCATAATGCCGATCTGCCGGTGGTACCTCAGCTGTTGACGAGAAATGCGGAGGATTTTCTCTGGGCATCAGAACGTCTTGCGGAGTATGGATATAAGGAAGTGAACCTGAACCTGGGATGTCCGTCCGGTACGGTGGCGGCGAAGGGCAAGGGTTCCGGCTTCCTGTCCTTTCCGGAAGAGCTGGATCTGTTCCTGGAGAAAGTCTTTCGGGAGAGCCCGCTTCCGGTATCCATCAAGACAAGAATCGGAAGAAATGCAGACGAAGAGTTTCCACGTTTGCTGGCAATTTACCGCAAGTATCCGATCTCGCTTCTGATTGTGCATCCGCGCATACAGAAGGACTTCTATAAGGTGCCGCCGCGCCGGGAACCGTTCCGCCTGGCCATGCAGGACAGCCCGTTCCCGGTTTGCTATAACGGCGATATTTTCTGCCGGGAGGATTACGAAGAACTTATATCCGAATTCCCGGATCTGGATATGGTAATGCTTGGCAGGGGGATTCTTGTGAACCCGGGTCTGCTTCGGGAACTGCGCGGTGGTGCGCCTGCGGCAAAAGCGGAGCTTCGGGAGTTTCACGAGCGCCTGCTGGACGGTTATGTGGAGGAGTTTCGCGGGGATCGGAACCTGCTCTACCGCATGAAGGAGCTTTGGACCTATTTTCGTTATTCCTTCGAGGAACCGGAGCGCTGTCGGCGGCTGGTAAGAAAGGCAGGCAATCTTGCCGAGTATCGGGCGGCTGTGAATGAGATCTTCCACATGGAGACCGTACGGCCTACGGGGGGATTTTCCTTTGGAAAATAGCTAACAGAATACCAACGCAGGGAGATGAGAGTTTATGGAAATGGAATCGGAGTATTTACAGAAACTACAGAGACAACTGGAAGAGACAGAACAGGAGATGGCGGAGCTGTTCAGCCGAAGGTGCCAGCTTGTCAGTAAACTGCATGCGGACCAGCCGCCGCTGCCGCGCCTGACAAAGGTACAGGCGCTTGATCTGGAAGGAAAGAAAGCCGCTTACTGTGGCGTTCCCGGCGCTTACGGATATGAAGCCACCGTGCGTTTCTTCGGAGAGGAATTCGAGAAGGTCTCCGTATCCAGCTTTGACGCGGCGCTTACCGCTGTGGATCACGGCGACGCGGACTATGCAGTGCTTCCCATCGAGAATTCTTCCGCAGGAGCGGTCGGAAATGTGTATGATGTACTTGCAGAGCATCCGGTCACAGTGGTAGGGGAGATTGACGTTCCGATCTGCCACTGCCTGCTGGCCGGAGAGAATACAGATCTTGCGGATATCCATGAAGTTCACAGCCACCCGCAAGCGTTGCAGCAGTGCCGCCACTATCTGGAGCGCCATCCGCAGTGGGTATCCTGCGGCTCTAGCAACACAGCGCTCGGCGCAAAGATGATCGCGGAAGAGGGAAGAAAAGATCAGGCGGCCATCGCCAGCGAGGCGGCGGCAAAGCTCTATGGACTGAAGATTCTGGAGCGGGAGATCAACGATAATAAGGGAAATACTACCCGTTTCGTCGTTGCGACTGCGAAGCCGATCTATCTGGAGCACTCCCGTAAAGTTCGGATCTGCTTCGAGTGCCGCCATGAGAAGGGAGCGCTGTATCACCTGCTGTCGTACTTTGCCTATTACAGTCTCAACATGACGAGAATCGAATCCCGCCCTGTCCCCCGCAGAAAGGATGGCCGCTGGGAATACCGCTTCTTTGTGGACTTCGAGGGAAATCTGGAGGAAGAGCGAGTGCAGAAAGCCCTCTGCGGCCTCCAGGCAGAGACCACAGCGCTGAGAATTTTAGGTACATGTTGATGCCTCTGCTGCGGATCAATTCGAAAGGCAACAAAAATGTGGCTGCAAAAAGCATATAAGAATACAGGTATAAGAATTATATAATCATGTAAGAAGGAACAAAATCATGAGAAGAAAAGAAATGTTAATCTACCGGAACTTTCCGGGACAGGAAATCTTTGATGGCATGCGCGATATCATCGAATGTGGATACCGCGAAAACGTATACCAGACACTGAACAGCCTGATCGAGCTGGCGAACCTGCACGGCTTCGAAGGCAACGTATGGCACTTTTTCCTCGCATATGTGCTGGCGAACCATGAGAACGCCTTCAGCACCAGCTGTGAGATCCGCGGTCATGTGGAAGGCAGCATCAATGACATTGCGCTGCAGGACTTCCGTATCTTCCGCAAGCTCTTTGCCTACGATCTGGATCAGCTGGACGCCGAGCTTGGCATGAATGTCTTCCGCGTGCTGAAGAACTATCAGAGCGTATCCGGCACCAGCAAGGTATTCAATCAGCGCATCCGTGACCGCATCGAGAGCCTGAGCGTACATCTGGCCGCAGCTGCCAATGAGCAGGAATTCATGGATCACATCGTTCAGTTCTATAAGGAGTTCGGCGTAGGAAAGTTCGGCCTGCACAAGGCCTTCAAGGTGGAGAATATCGGCGGCGACGTTCAGATTCTTCCCATTACTAAGACAGAGCACACCCGTCTGTCGGATCTGATTGGCTATGAACTTCAGAAGAAGCAGCTGATCGAGAATACCGAGGCCTTTGTTCGCGGTCAGAAAGCGAACAACTGCCTGCTTTTCGGCGATGCCGGTACAGGTAAGTCCTCCAGCATCAAGGCGATTCTGAACGAGTATTATGATCAGGGACTTCGTATGATCGAAGTGTACAAGTATCAGTTCAAGGATCTGACCTCCGTGATCTCGCAGATCAAGAACCGCAACTACAAGTTCATCATTTACATGGACGATCTGTCATTCGAGGAGTTTGAGATCGAGTACAAGTATCTGAAAGCCATCATCGAGGGCGGTCTGGAGAGAAAGCCAGACAACGTGCTCATCTATGCGACGTCCAACCGCCGTCACCTGATCCGCGAGACATTCAATGACAAGAGACAGCCGGATGATGATATGCACACATCCGATACCGTACAGGAGAAGCTCTCCCTGGCGGCCCGCTTCGGTGTAACCATCTACTATGGCATGCCCGTGAAGAAGGAATTCCAGGAGATTGTCCGCAGACTGGCAGAACGTTATCATCTGGATATGTCGGAAGAGGAACTGATGCAGAAGGCAAATGCATGGGAACTCAAGCACGGCGGCATGTCCGGACGTACCGCCACGCAGTTCATCACGAACCTGCTGGGCAAAGAGCCGGAAGAATAAGAGCTAAGAAAAACGTCAATAATAGCCGTAGGAGGGAACTTCTATGGCTATTATTATATCCAGAACGATTCACGGGAACAACGTTAAAAACGAAGAAAAACGCCCGGATTTAATGGCAAATCCGGCGGTGGTTCAGACTCTGGAGCAGGTATTCGGGCGGCTGGAGCGGGAATATGAATCCGAGGCAGCGCAGATCGCTGAAAATGTCGGGCATTCAGAACGGTCGTCAGAGGAAGGCCAGTGAAGATAACCGCAATCTACATCCGCGTCTCCACGGAAGCGCAGAGAGAAGAAGGCTACAGTATCGAAGCGCAGACAGAGGCATTGACCGCTTATTGCACGGCCAAGGGCTGGAAGACTTACGAGCTCTACATCGACGGCGGCTACTCCGGCAGCAGCCTGGAACGCCCGGCCATACAGCGCCTGATTCATGACGTAAAGAACAGCCGCATCGAAAGAGTTCTCGTCTATAAGCTTGACCGCCTCTCCCGAAGTCAGAAGGATACGCTCTATCTGATCGAAGACATTCTGAATCCGCACGAAGTTGACTTTATATCCCTGAATGAGAGCATGGATACCGGAAGCCCCATGGGACGGCTCATGCTGGGAATCCTCTCCGCATTCGCGCAGCTGGAACGGGAAAATATCCGGGAGCGAACCCGCATGGGAATGGCGGAACGCGTCAAGGCCGGATATTGGATGGGCGGAGGTAAAATTCCGTATGGCTATGATTATGACGCGGAACAGGGAATTCTGATTCCGAACGGGGATGCCGATACTGTCGCCCGGATGTATCGCTGGTATCTGCAGGGATATTCCCCGGCGGAGATTGCGGAGCTGACCGGCTTTCGCTATGACCGGCAGATCACGCAGATCTTAAAGCGGATCACGAACACCGGCAAGATACCTTTCCGGGGAAGAATCTATCCGGGGCGGCATAAGGCAATCATATCCGAAGAAATTTATACGAAGACGCTGCTGGAGATGGAACGCCGCTCCGGCAGCAACTGGAATATGGAAGGAAACCTTCTGACCGGACTGGTATACTGCGGTCACTGCGGAGCGAAGATGCGCTATCAGAAATGGGGACAGAGGGGACACAAGCTGGTCTGTTACTCCCGGCAGGGCAGCAAGTCCTATCTGGTGAAAGATCCGGACTGTCCGCAGGAGCACATCTGGGCGGATGAAGTCGAAGACGCGGTTGTGGAGGACATGTTCTACTTTCCTGCCTCTTATCAGCACCGATCCCGGAAACAATCTGATACAGAGAACATGGAGAGGACGCTGGAGGCAGAACGCTTAAAGGCGGAGAAGCGCCTGTCCCGCCTGTATCGCCTGTATGCGGATGCGGAGAATGCAGAAGATGACGCACTGCAGACGGAGATTCGGCGGGTACAGGAAGAATGTAAGAAAATCCGTGAAAAACAGCAATGGGAGAAGGAACAGCGCCTGCTAAGTAGAGAAAACACGGAAAAAATAGAAAAAATCGGGAATCTCCGGGAAATCTGGCCACAGATGACGGCAGCAGAGCGGAGACGCCTCCTCCATCAGGTCATTCGGCGAATCACAATTACCGATGAGAATGTGCAGATTGATTATGATATTCTGTAGAAAACGCTATATAGAGGACTTTCGGAGATGCTATTGCTTCAATAGTTAATAAAGTCCAAGAACGGGGCTGTCGCACTATCAAATATTTTTTGCTGGGCGGCAGCCCTGCTTTATGCCC
>ENA-UOJJ01003660-UOJJ01003660.1-human-gut-metagenome-genome-assembly--contig:-CS66-NODE-3660-length-16071-cov-4.464910_pt1 | contig 16071 bp, 13 predicted proteins | sample MGYA00242343_ERZ723890 | MGnify/ENA metagenome assembly ERZ723890 | reverse complement strand
AAACCTTGATAACCTTGTAAAGCGCATTCTTGATAACAGAGTATGCAAGACCTGCAGAAATATCAGATACCTCCGCGCCTTCTTTCTGCGCCTGTTTTACCTTAGAGTTCATAAATACGGTACAACGTGTTCCAAGATCGATCGGATGCTGTGCAAAAAGTGCCGCCTTCGCGAAATCCTGCACACTGTAGTTCAGGGATTTTGCAAAAGTCTCGATAAAGGAACCACAGCCGGAAGAACATGCCTCATTCAGCTGCACGCTGTCTACGGTCTGGTTCTTGATCTTGATGCACTTCATATCCTGTCCGCCGATATCCAGGATACAGTCTACTTCCGGGTCAAAAAATGCTGCCGCATAGTAATGAGATACTGTCTCAACTTCACCCTCATCCAGAAGAAGAGCCGCCTTTATAAGAGCCTCGCCATAACCGGTGGAGCAGGCGTATGCAATGTTTGCCCCCTCAGGAAGTTTGGAATAGATTTCCTGAATAGAACGGATCGCGGTCTTGAGCGGACTTCCGTTGTTATTGCTGTAGAAGGAATAAAGAAGACTTCCATCCTCTCCTACCAGCGCAGTCTTTGTCGTGGTAGATCCGGCATCAATACCAAGATAACAGTTGCCCTTATAGCTTGCCAGATCGCCTGTTGCTACTTTGTAAGAAGACTGACGTTTGTTAAACGCTTCATAATCTTCCTCTGTCGCAAACAGCGGCTCCATACGCTCTACTTCGAAATCAAGCTTGATCGAATGACGCAGTCTGTCCTTAAGATCTGTCAGGGAAACTGTCACATCTTTCTTCGCATTCAGTGCAGAACCGATTGCAGCAAAAAGATGAGAATTCTCCGGAACGATCGTATGCTCATCATCCAATTTCAGAGTTCTGATAAACGCCGTCTTGAGCTCGGAAAGGAAATGCAGAGGACCGCCAAGGAATGCTACATGACCACGGATCGGTTTACCGCAGGCAAGACCGGAAATGGTCTGGTTTACAACTGCCTGGAAAATAGATGCAGACAAGTCTTCCTTCGTTGCGCCCTCGTTGATCAGCGGCTGGATGTCTGTCTTTGCAAATACACCGCAGCGGGCAGCGATCGGATAAAGTGCTTTGTAATTTTTGGCATATTCATTCAGACCGGTAGCATCTGTCTGAAGCAGGGATGCCATCTGGTCGATAAAGGAACCTGTACCTCCAGCACAGATACCATTCATTCGCTGTTCAATGTTTCCACCCTCAAAATAGATGATCTTGGCATCCTCACCGCCAAGCTCGATCGCAACATCTGTCTGCGGTGCGATCTTCTGCAGAGAAGTAGAAACCGCGATAACCTCCTGCACGAACGGAATCTCCAGATGGTTCGCAAGTGTCAGACCGCCGGAACCTGTGATCACCGGGCAGAGTGTCATCTCTCCAAGTTTTGCATGGGCTTTCTCCAACAGATCAGCCAGTGTTTCCTGGATGTTTGCAAAATGACGTTCGTAATCTGCAAACAGAAGTTGATCGTTTTCATCAAGAATCGCAATCTTTACTGTAGTAGATCCGATATCAATTCCCAATGTGTATGTATTCAATAAATCGACCTCCTCGTCATAAAACTGTATATATACAGATATGAATGTGTAACGTGTTCTTTCTTATTAAAAAGTGTTTTTTCAAATCGAATTCCGTAACATTATACGACAAAGTTTTACAAATGACAATGACCAACTTCAGGAATTTGTTACTCTCCTGCCCGAGTAGCAGAAAAAAAGCACCTCCGAAACCATGTCCGGAAATGCTTTTGATCCTGAATATTATATTTTATGTCATATCCTTTTATCTGTGGAATCTGTTTGCGATCCTTACCAGATAAGCGCCGCCCGGCATTCTGGAAAGGCGCTCGGAAGCAGTCTTGTCAACCAGAATATAAACCAGGAAATACGCTGCCGCTGCCAGAACGATGGATACGCCAAGGCAGATAAAGTTTGACGGCAGGATCACATGCAGTCCGTAGTATACAGCACCTGCCACAACACCCATGACAACCGATGCAAGGATCGGGCTTACATAGGCCGCCTTCCACGGATTCTTATAATCCAGATATTTTTTCATAAAGAAATCATTCATCACGCAGACAACGACCGCATAGACGATCATCGCCACCAGAAGCGCATAAATGCCAAGGTCTGTAAACATCAGAAGTAATACGACCACGATCACATCGACCAAAAGCGCCACTGCTGCAGTCATCATCGGGATCTTCGGCTTGCCGATACCCTGAAGGACACCATTGGAAATGTTTGACATTCCATTCAGAAGGATCGTAAAGGATCCAAGCATCAGGAGTTTTCCTGCCACACCGTTTGTTCCGCCAAAAAGCAGAGACACGATCGGCTGTGCAAGCACGGCAAGTCCGACTGCACACGGAATGGAAATAAACATGGAAAGCTGGACTGTCTGGTCAACTCTCCTTCTGGTCTCGTCAATATCACCCGTCGCATACAGGGCAGAAACCTCCGGTATCATGGATGTCGGAGCTGCACTGGAAAGTGTCAGCGGGATGTTGATGATACTCATAAAATAGGTCGCATATTCTGCATAAAGCATACTGATCGTATCGGAATCCACGCCATGTTTTCCCATGATCTCGGAATACAGGACACCATTGAGATAACCATTGATATTGTAAATAAAAGAACTCAGGATGATCGGAGAAACGATCAGGATGATCAGTTTCAGGATCTCACCATAAGTTTCCTCTTCATGGTAATGATCTCCTGCCACTCTTCTCTTGATAGCTCTGCGGTTGACTCCGTATACAAGGAGCATAAAGATCAGCGCAGTTACAACACCTGCAGTCGTTCCCACAGTAGAACCGGCTGCTCCCCATTTTGCGACACTTCCATCACTGCCGTCTGCAAAATATTTGATAAACATCCATGCAGCGATCAGGCTGACTGCCGCATTAAAGATCTGTTCCAGGATCTGTGAGATGGAAGTCGGCATCATATTTCGGTATGCCTGGAAATATCCTCTGTACACACCAAGGATTCCGGAAAGGAAGATCGTCGGAGACAGGATCTGGAGTGCAAGCACGGCATTCGGCTGGTTGCTCGGGATGATGAATCTCGCCCCAAACAGGCATACCAGTGCCACGATCCCGCCTACGATCGCAGCGTAGATCAGGGATCCGCGAAAGATCTTCTGTGCATTTTTGTAATCTTTTAAAGCAATCCTCTCGGAGATCAGTTTGGAAACTGCCTGCGGGATACTGAAAGAAGCGATCATCAGAAGGATCATGTAGGCATTCTGTGCAAGGCTGATATAGCCCATGCCCATATTTCCTACAATAGAAGAAAGCGGGCTCTTATATAATAATCCGATGACCTTGGAAATCATTGCCGCGATCATCAGAAAGGACGCGTTTTTGACTAAATTGTTCTTCTGACTCATTTTTACTCCTTATTTTCCTGTTCTGCTTTATTTTCGATCTGCCAGTCGATCGGGTCCAGTCCGTTCTGGGCCAGAAATTCATTTGTCTTGCTGAAATGATGGCATCCGAAAAATCCCCTGTACGCGGACAGCGGGCTTGGGTGCGGTGCCTCCAGGATCAAATGCTTCGGATTGTTGAGCATGGATTTCTTCATCTGTGCCGGACGTCCCCAGAGAAGGAAAACGATCGGACGGTCCTGCTCATTCAGGATCCGGATCGCAGCATCAGTAAACTGCTCCCAGCCAATCCCACGGTGGGAATTTGCCTGATGTGCGCGGACAGTCAGAACGGTGTTCAGCATAAGCACACCCTGCTTTGCCCATTTTTCCAGATATCCATTGTCCGGGATATAGCATCCCAGATCATCGTGTAATTCCTGATAAATATTCACCAGTGACGGCGGGACCTCGACATCCCTTTTGACAGAAAAGCACAACCCGTGCGCCTGTCCGTCATTGTGGTACGGGTCCTGTCCAAGGATCACGACCTTCACCTGACTCAGCGGTGTAAAATGAAAGGCATTGAACATATCATCTGCCGGAGGAAAGATCTTCCGTGTCTGATACTCCTGCATAACTGTCTTATATAATTTTGCATAATATGGCTGATGGAATTCACCTTTTAATGCTTCCAGCCATTCTCCCGATAAAGGAGCCATGTATTATCACCTCTTATCTTCGAACAGAAATCCCTCTCTCTGCCAGATAATCCTTCACCTGACGGATCTCCAGTTCTTTGTAATGGAATAAAGATGCTGCCAGAGCCGCATCTGCACCGCCCTCTGTCAGTGCATCATAAAAATGTTCCAGAGTTCCTGCACCGCCAGATGCAATGACCGGAATAGAAACTGCATCTGCGATCGCTCTGGTCAGTTCGATATCATATCCTGCTTTGGTCCCGTCACAGTCCATGCTGGTAAGAAGGATCTCACCTGCGCCGAGACGCTCGACCTTTTTGGCCCATTCAATGGCATCAATACCGGTATCCAGACGTCCGCCGTGTTTGTAGATATTCCAGCCGCCGTCTTCTCTTCGTTTGGCATCGATCGCCACAACGACACACTGGCTTCCGAACTTCTCTGCTGCCTCTGTGATAAGCTCCGGGCGATCGATCGCTGCGGAATTGACAGAAATCTTGTCTGCACCCTCACGGAGAAGTTTCTTGAAATCGTCTACTGTACGGATACCGCCGCCGACAGTAAACGGAATAAATACATTTGCCGCAACCTGACGCACCATATCTACAACTGTGTCACGTTCTTCACAGGATGCTGTGATATCCAGAAAAACAAGCTCATCTGCGCCGGCTGCATCGTAAGCTTTGGCGATCTCCACAGGATCTCCCGCATCTTTGAGATCTACAAAATTAACGCCCTTTACCACACGTCCGTTGTTCACATCCAGACAGGGAATGATTCTCTTTGTAAACATATCAGTTCCCCTCCTTCTCAAGTTTTGCAAAGTTTTCGAGGATCTTAAGTCCGTACTTGCTACTCTTTTCCGGATGGAACTGGCAGGCAAATACATTGTCCTTCTCAACAGAAGCATGGATCGTTGTGCTGTACTCAGTCACTGCCTTCACAATCTGCGGATCTTCTGCCTGGAGATAATAGGAATGTACAAAATATACATGGGTATCTTCCGGGATATCCTTAAACAGTCTTCCGTTATTCTGAAGGTGCAGGGAATTCCATCCCATGTGCGGGATCTTGAGTCCCGGAGATGGCGGAATACGCAAGATCTTGCCTTTAAGGATTCCAAGTCCTTCTACGCCCGGTGTCTCTTCGCTGCTTTCAAATAAAAGCTGTAATCCAAGACAAATCCCAAGAAACGGGGTTCCTTTCTTTATCATGTCCTGGATCACGGGAACCAAACCATATTTATGTAAGTTTTCCATTGCTTCGCCGAAGCTTCCAACTCCCGGAAGGATCACTTTGTCTGCCCGAAGGAGCACCTGCGGGTCACGGGATACAACGGTTTCTTCGCCAAGGTAGGCAAGTGCTTTCTCCACACTTTTGATGTTTCCTGCATCGTAGTCGATAATACCTATCATTCGTATCTCACATCCTGTCTTTATTCATGTTGATCATCATGTCCAAGTATACCGCAAAAAGAAGCAGATGCAAAGTGGTTTCTTTACATCTGCTTCTTTTTTTAATCATTTTTGCGGTCGAGCGTAAACCAGAACTCTACGCCATTGTCATAATTCTGTACACCATACTGCTGGTGCAGGCCTTCCATGATGGCTTTTACGATGGAAAGCCCGATACCGCTTCCACCGTATTCCCTGGTCCTTGCCTTGTCCACTTTGTAAAATTTATTCCACAGTTTCGGAACATCCTCCTCCGGGATCGGTGTTCCTGTGTTAAATACAGTCACCCTGACACGGTCATCCTCCGGGATCACACGGATCTCGATCTCCTTCTCACCGTTCAGATGATTCAGTGCGTTGCTGGTATAGTTCGTCACAACTTCCTCGATCTTGAACTCATCTGCCCAGACATAGACCGGCTCTGATGCCTCGAAACTTACCTTCGCTTCCTTCTGCTGGATCATGATATCCATGGACTGCAGTACTCCGCGGATCAGACTTACGATATCAAATCTCTCCATGGAAACTTCATCCCTGCCGGATTCCAGCTGGTTCAGAGTCAGAAGGTTCTTAACCAGCTTATTCATCTTGGCCGCTTCATCCATGATGACATCGCAGTAAAATTCCCTGCTCTCCGGGTCATAGGAAATATTTTCCTTCAGTCCCTCGGCATATCCCTGTACCAGTGCGATCGGGGTCTTGAGTTCATGAGAGACGTTGTTCAGGAACTCCTGACGCATCTGGTCGATCTTTTCTTTATTCTCAATATCCTTGAGCAGCTGATTGTTCGCCGATTTCAGTTCGGAGATCGTCTTCTCAAGCTGTTCAGACATGCGGTTGAAGTTCTCTCCAAGCTCATCGATCTCATTGCCCGCCTGGCTGTGATATTTCGCATCAAAATCCAGTTCACTCATCTTGGTAGAAAGCTGTGTCAGTTCACTGATCGGCTTCGTGATACGCTTTGTGATCACCCAAACCACCAGACCGCTGAGAGCAATGATCCCAAGTCCCACATAGAAATAAAAACTGTTGGAGATCGCGACACTCTCCCGGATACTCTCAAGCGGGGTACGGATCAGGAAATAGCATCCATTCCCCAGTTCTCCCCAGCTCTCCACATATTCCATTCCGGCAAAGCGGTCACTGACCTGCTGGATCACATAGTTGTCATTTTTCTGGAGAACTTTCTCCTTGTTCTTCTTCTGATCAAGATCGTATACATATCCGACCAGTCTGGCCTGCAGAAGATCCTCATTGCTTCCAACAGAACAGATCGTCTGTCCGTCTGCTGTGACCATGACCCAGGTAAGGTTGTTCTCAGAACAATCCTTGAACATCTCATCCGAGACTTCCGCACTGCTGTTTCCATCGGAATCTGTCTCAACCTCAAGGTTCTCCAGCTTCTCTACCGCTTCCTTCAGCACTTCTGTCTTGCGGCTGATATAATAATGTTCCAGGAATAACCCATTGATCAGGGTGATCACGACCATAGAAAGAAGAAGCAGTCCAATAAACAGGACTGCTATCTGTCGGCGCAGCGGATGGAACTTTCTGTTCTTCCGCTTCTTATCTGAATCTTTGTGGAAAAATCTCATTGTTCATCCACCTCAAATTTGTAACCCATTCCCCAGACAGTCTTGATATATTCTCCCTTCGCACCCATCTTGCTTCTCAGCTTCTTGACGTGCGTATCGATCGTTCTGGCATCGCCGAAATAATCATAATTCCATACAGAATTCAGGATCTTCTCTCTGGAAAGAGCGATCCCCTGGTTCTCAAGAAAATAAGTCAGAAGTTCAAACTCCTTAAAGCTCAGTTCCATCGGCTCACCATCAACAGATGCCTGATGTGCCGCCTTGTCGATCACGATCCCTCCTGCCGACAGGACATCGCCTCCTGCGTCCTGTCCGGTCCTTCGAAGGATCGCCTCCACTCTGGCGACCAGGATCTTCGGGCTGAATGGTTTCGAAATATATTCATCTACTCCGAGGTCAAATCCAAGGAGCTCGTCCCTCTCATCACCTCTCGCTGTCAGCATGATGATCGGCACCTTGGAATTCTTACGGATCTCCCTGCACACTTCCCATCCATCCATCTTTGGCATCATGACGTCCAGAAGGATGAGGGCGATATCCTTTTCCTCGTAGAAAATATCCATTGCTTCTTCGCCGTCGCCTGCCTCAAGTACCTGGAAATTCTTCTTCTCCAGGAAATCTCTCACCAGCTTCCTCATACGGCTTTCATCATCTAATACAAGAATTTTCGGGGCTTCCATGTCTGATTCCTCCAATCAAAAAATTTCTTTTGTTGTATTTCAATGCTATCATCTTATCAGAGATTTATGTTTGTTTTGTGAACAATTTCAGGAATTCTGGTCCAGTTTCTCAGAAAATTCGTCTTTTTTCATTGGACGGTAGAAATAATATCCCTGAATATAGTCACATCCATGTTCCTTAAGAAACTCTACCTGCTCTTTGGTCTCCGCACCCTCAGCAACCGTTCTGGCATCCAGTGCATGAGCTGCTTCTATGATCAGCGGGATCAGTTTCCTTGTTCTTGAGTTCGCTTCGATCTCTCTTGTAAAGGACATGTCGATCTTGAGAATATCGAAGGAAAATTTCTGCAGCATATTAAAGGAAGAATACCCGCTTCCAAAATCATCCAGAAGGATCCAGGCTCCCTTTTCCTTGATCTTGTTGAGGACATTGCCGACATTCTCCTCGAGTGCCGCATAAGAAGTCTCTGTGATCTCAAAACGGATCAGCCTGGACGGGAATTCCGCATGCTCCAGGAAATCAATGATCTCCTCGATCAGTGTCTCATCATAAAAATCCATCCAGGAAAGGTTCATGGAAACAGGAACGACTTCCAGTCCCTTCTCGTATCTGCCGCGGATATAGGCACGTACCTTCTGGAATACATAACGGTCAAGTTTGGAAATGGAACCATCCTCCTCCAGCTTCGGCACAAAGATCCCCGGGGAGATAAATCCCTTCTTCGGGTGGATCCAGCGGATCAGAGCCTCCGCGGACATGATCTTGCCTGTCACAGAATCTACGATCGGCTGATAGTAGACTCCCAGTTCTTCGTTTGCGATCGCTTCCTCAAATTCTGTTGTGATCTCTGCATTGTCAATATATGCCATATCCATATTATGGTCAAAAACCGCATATGGCTTGAGATATTCATCCACAATGTACTGCTTCGCAAGTTTGGCACGGTCGATCATTCCGGAAACCGGCATCGGCTCGTCCTTAAGATAAAAGATACCGCATCTGCAGTGCACACGGATCTTCTTATTGCTAACATCAAAAACCTGATCACAGAAATCTGCCAGCTTCTCTCCGGAAATCCGGTCACGCTCTACAAAACTCACAAAGTGGTCTGCTTCGATCCTGCCCACATAGATCGGTTTCAGGAAAGACTGCTCTATCTCATCACAGAGGCTATCCAGGATACGGTCGCCTTCCTTGATTCCAAGTAGTTCATTGGTCGCCTTGAAACTCTTGATATTAAAAAATACGATCGCGTATTTGGATCTGTCCCCACAGTGATTCAGGAATTTCTCTACCATATAAATAAAGCCGCGGCGGTTATAGGCTCCCGTCAGATAGTCTCTGTACTCCTTCTCATGTGTGGCGATCGCATTCTCGATACGATGGTTTAAGATGCTTGTCACATAAGGAAGTCTGAAACAGTCACAGGCCCCAAGTCTGTATGCTCTCTTGACATCGGCAGTCAGGCTCGCGATCACGGCGATCACGGCAAATTCCTCCAACCACATCTTCTCTCTCATGATCTCCAGAAGCTCATAGCCGTCAATATCCGGCATTTCCAGCTTCAGCAGCACCAGTTCCAGATTCCAGTGTTCCTTCTCAAGAATCTCGAGAGCTTCGCGACCGCTTCCAGCCAGCCTTATCTCATAAGTCTCTCCCAGAATATCGTTCAGCATTTCTCTGTTGATCTCTGAATTATCTACTACCAGAATCCTGGCACGCTGATGATATGTTCTACTCATTCTATAAATTCCTTCCCATTGGTAACTGATAGAATCACCTCATATACATTATTATCCAGTCTTATACGCACAGTATAATATAATGATGGTTTGATTGCAATATCTGAAAATTCCTAAATCAATAAATTTTTCCATTTTTGTTGCTTTCCCCACTGATTATCCAACAAATAGTAACTATTATCACAAAAAAATACTGCCGCAGAGAAAAAGTATCCACAAAAAGCAACATTTTCTCACGACAGTATTCTTGATTCTTATAAAAAACTTCCAAAAGATCCAGGTTATATTCTGAATGCTCAGCGTTTTACGTTAAAAGCTCCCATTCCTGGATATACAGCAGCACTTCCAAGTTCTTCTTCAATACGGAGAAGCTGGTTGTATTTTGCCACACGCTCTGTACGGCTCGGTGCTCCTGTCTTGATCTGGCAGGTATTCAGTGCAACTGCAAGATCTGCGATCGTTGTATCTTCTGTCTCACCGGAACGATGAGAAGAAATTGCTGTATATCCTGCTTTATGTGCCATCTTGATCGCTTCAAGAGTTTCAGAAACAGAACCGATCTGGTTGAGTTTGATCAGAATAGAGTTTCCGCATCCAAGATCAATACCTTTCTTCAGACGCTCTGTATTGGTTACGAATAAATCGTCACCTACAAGCTGTACTTTTCCGCCAAGTTCTTTGGTCAGAAGCTGCCAGCCTTCCCAATCTTCTTCATCTAGGGCATCTTCGATAGAAATGATCGGATATTTTTCCACAAGCTGTTTCCAGTGCTGGATCAGACTTTCAGAAGTAAATTTGGTGCCTGCTTTCGGAAGGATGTATTCGCCCTTCTTCTCACCTTTCCATTCGCTGGAAGCTGCGTCCATGGCAAGCATGAAATCTTTGCCTGGCTCGTATCCTGCTTTTTCGATCGCTTTGAGGATGTACTGGATCGCTTCTTCATCGCTTGCGAGGTTCGGTGCAAAACCACCTTCATCTCCTACGGAAGTAGCAAGTCCTTCTGCTTTAAGAAGTGCAGCAAGTGCATGGAAAACTTCTGCACACCAGCGCAGCGCTTCACGGAATGTAGGTGCTCCTACAGGCATGATCATAAACTCCTGCACGTCAACAGTATTTGCTGCATGAGCTCCACCGTTTAAGATATTCATCATCGGAACAGGAAGACGGTTTCCGGAAATTCCTCCAAGGAAACGATACAGCGGGATCTCCAGTGCAAGGGAAGCTGCTCTTGCTGTTGCGATAGAAACTGCAAGGATCGCATTGGCTCCAAGATTTGATTTGTCTTTTGTGCCGTCTGCCTCGATCATTGCCTTGTCTACTGCATAGATATCAGATGCATCCAGGCCAACGATCGCTTCGCTGATCTTTGTGTTGATGTTTTCTACTGCTTTCAAAACACCTTTTCCGAGATATCTTGCTTTGTCGCCGTCGCGGAGTTCCAGTGCCTCAAATTCACCTGTAGACGCGCCGCTTGGTGCTGTTCCTCTTCCTACGGTACCGTCGATCAGGGTTACTTCTGCTTCTACTGTCGGATTTCCTCTGGAATCCATGATCTCACGGCCGATGACTTTTTCAATTTCCAAATAGTTCATGATCTTTTTACTCCTTGATCTGTAGATTTATGCCAGTGCTTTTCCTAATGCTTTGCAGTTTTCTACTGCTTCATCGTCTGGTTCTTCCTGACAGATCACACCGTCTGCTACAAGAACAGCTCCGTCCTCTTTGCATTTAGCTTCCCAGTTGTGCATCCAGTCTCCATCGCCCCATCCATAGGATCCGAAAAGACCGATCTTTTTGCCGGAAATTTTTTCTTCGCAGGAGCTGAACATTGGCTCGAACTCATCTTCTTCCAGTACTTCATCTCCCATAGCCGGGCATCCGAATGCGATTGCATCAAATTCGTCTACTTTTGTTGCCTCAAAGTCTGCTGTCTCAAATACAGTAACTTCTGCGCCTGCTTCTTTTGCCCCGTCTGCTACTGCATTTGCCATGCTCTCTGTGTTTCCTGTAGAACTCCAATATACAACTGCTACTTTACTCATATTCTTTTACCTGTCCTTTCTTGATCATGCTGCGACGGTGAGCTGAAGGATGCTTCTGCCATCGGCAAATAATTTCTGATAGATTTCTGAACATTTCTTCAGTTTCCGGAAGATCACCTGGGTCTTCTGCTCATCTCCGTAAACCTTCCAGATCCCACAGCACTTGTAATTTTTTCCCTTCTGTTCAATAAATCCTGTCACATCATCCAGAGGATATCCCAGGAACAGTCCCACCTCATGAGGGAAGCATTCATACTGAAAAAAGCGGTCCTGAAGTTTGCGAAGACAGCAGTCCGTTCCCCGGCATTCGTATCCACAGGTCTGAAGGATGTTCTCGGCTCCTTCCCTGTTCAGATCAGCTTCCAGCTTGTTTTTCCGGTAGACGTAGATCAGTGCTCTCTTCTCGCCTGTTCTCAGTATTTCCACATAAACCCCTTTGCCATTCAGCTTACGGTTTTCTTCCTGTACCTCTCTTGGCAGATCCTCCATATCATCCGGCAGATAGTTAAACATATTTGCCGTTTTTATTCCTGCAAGCGTCGGAGCGCAATGCGCAACAATACCTGATTCTAACATTTGGTTACCTCCATCTCGCTCATGATGCTTCCTGCAAGGAAAAAGGATTTACTGATTCTCGCTTTTGCGCGCAGGAAATAGATTAGTTTCAACTAACTTAGCTTTTAAATTTTACGGATATGTCTCCATACCCGTAAAATATTACGCTCTTGGTTAGAACTAACTAACTGAGATGATAGTACTATATTTCATCTGCGCTGTCAAGAGTTTTTTGCATTTAACTTTTTATTTTTTCAGCCATTTTTTAAAGGACAGATTTCATGGAATCCATACCGATCAGCAGTGTGGATGTATTGTGAAGAAGTGCAGACATTGTCGGCTGGATCACGCCTGTCACACCGAGTACGATCAGGGTTCCGTTGATGCCCATGATACGTCTGTAGTTCTTGTGGATCTTGGTCATCAGACCATTGCTGATCTCTTTGAGTGTGACCATAACAGACAGGTCATCTGCTCCGATCGTGATATCGGAGATCTCTCTTGCAAGTTCTGCACCATCACTGATCGCGATTCCGACATCTGCAGCGGAAAGTGCCGGTGAATCGTTGATCCCATCGCCGACCATCAGGACTTTGTGTCCGCTTTCTCTTGCTTCCTCGATAAATCTTGCCTTGTCTTCCGGAAGTACTTCAGAATAATATTTGTCTACGCCGACTCTGGCTGCGATTGCTTTGGCTGTACGGTCGCTGTCGCCTGTCATCATGACGATCTGTGTAAATCCTGCTTCATGCAGTTTGCGGATCACTTCCGGTGCCTCCGGACGCAGCGGATCTTCGATGCAGATAACAGCTGCCAGCTCACCCTCGATGCCAAGATACAGGTGAGAGTATTCCGGCGGAAGACTTGCAAATTCTTCTTCTTTGCCCTCCGGGATCGTGCACTTCTCATCTTCGAATACGAAGTGATGGCTTCCGATGATGGCTTTTCTTCCATCTACAGTCGTGGAGATTCCGTGTGCTACGATATATTCTACTTTAGAGTGCATTTCTTCATGAGTCAGGCCGCGGTCCTTAGCCGCATCCATGACTGCTTTTGCCATAGAATGTGGAAAATGCTCTTCCATGCAGGCTGCAAGACGAAGAAGATCATCCTTGGACTCGCCGTTAAAGGAAACAACGTCTACTACCGTCGGTTTTGCCTTGGTCAATGTTCCTGTCTTATCAAATACGATGGTGTCTGCCTCAGCAACTGCCTCCAGGAATTTGCCGCCCTTGACTGTGATCTTGTGTGCATTTGCTTCGCGGATCGCTGCAAGCACGGAGATCGGCATTGCAAGTTTCAGAGCGCAGGAGAAGTCTACCATAAGGATAGACAGTGCCTTGGTCACGTTTCTGGTGAGCAGGTAGGTAAGTCCTGTTCCTGCAAGTGTGTACGGCACAAGGCTGTCTGCAAGATGTTCTGCCTTGCTCTCTACTGCTGATTTAAGTTTCTCGGTTTCTTCGATCATGGTAACGATCTTCTCAAACTTGGTGGAACCGGATGTTTCTTTGACACGGATGGTGATCTCACCTTCCTCAACAACAGTTCCTGCATATGCATAGCTTGCTTCGCGTTTTGCAACCGGCATGGATTCTCCTGTAAGAGATGCCTGGTTGACCATTCCCTCTCCGGCTGTAACGATACCGTCGAATGGGATCACGGTTCCCATATGGATCTTGACTTCATCGCCAGGTTTGATCTGGTCAGAATTTACAAGGACTTCTCCGCCCTCTGTCACAAGCCATACTTTGCTTACATTGAGGGACATGCTTCTTGCTAGGTCGTCTACAGATTTCTTATGTGTCCAGTCCTCAAGGATCTCACCGAAGCCTAACAGGAACATAACGGAAGATGCTGTCGAGAAATCTCCACGGAAAATGGATACTCCGATCGCTGTTGCATCAAGTACGGATACTTCGATCTTGCGTTTTGCAAGAGTGCAGATACCCTTCCAGATATATTTCACAGAATGTAATGTGGTAAGTACAGTTCTGACCGGCATTGGAAGGAACAGCTTCTTGCCGTAATGAACCACAACATGATTTACCATTTTTTCCCAGTATTCGCTGTTCATCTCACGGCCGGAGTTCTGGAGATAGCTCTCCGGAGCCTCGGAAGCACCGTATGAAAACTTCTGTACCGCTTTCAGAATTGCCAGTTTATCTCCATTGTAGCAGATGACCGCATCCTGATTACACTCTACTACTTTGACAGCCGTTACGCCTTCCAGGCCGCTGAGAAAATATTCGAGCTGATCTGCCTGGCGGCAGGTCATTCTCTTCTGGCAGATATGGATCCTGACTCTGCCTTTGATCTGATGCTCTATTTTGAATTTCATATAATCTTTCCTCGCATGTTTGTTAATAAAAAACACCTGCAGTGATTACCACAGGTGTTCTTTTTTGATATTTCTTACTCTTCTTCTGCAGTCTCTACAGTTTCTTCTGTGGTCTCTTCTACAGTTTCTTCCTCTGCTGCATCTTCAAAAGCTTCCTCTGCTGCGGCACGGTCTTCGTTGATCTGCTTAGCTTCTGCATAGATATCCTCTGCGTTTTCCTGAACCTTGGATACTGTCTTCATAACGCAGTCTTTGGCACGAAGAACGGCTGCTGTGCAGTTGGTATAAAGTTTCTTTGCATCCTTGCTGGAAAGTACTTTGATGCCTGCTGTTCCGAATACTACTCCTGCTGCAAAAAGTCCGCTGTGTTTTGTGTTAAGTTTAATCATTATACTTATACCTCCTGTTGTAAAATTATTTCCTAAATTAATGTAGTGTATTTTATTGTCATCGGGATGATAGGTTTCTGTTCCGTCCCTTGACATTACAACCATTATAATATGCGTCAAATAAAAGTCCAGCCTAACTTGCATTTCTGAGAAATTTTCTCATTTATGTATAAAAATATAAGGGATTTTTTGATGGATTTTTATATACTTTCCTATGAAAAGGTGCATGGAAAGCGGTTATTCGCCGCTCTCCATTGAAACACTGCGTACCCGTCTGTCGTGCAGATAGCCAAAAGATTCCATGCCTTTCTCGATCACCTGGCGCAGTTTCTCACCGTCCAGGCGGATGCTGGTGTAGTCATCCAGCTTGACACTGCAGATATGTACCGGGGATTCCTCATTGCAGATGCGGTAAGCGCGTTTCCTCTTGAGGGCACCGATCTCTTCCAGGAGATTGATCATGCGGTATATCGTAGCCATTCCGATGTTAGGATCTCTCTTTGATGCCAGAAAATAAATTTCCTTACAGCAGGTGCATTCCTCCTGCAGGATAATATCAAGTATGATTTTTCTCTGTTTTGTAATTCTGCAGCCAGCCTGGCGAAGTCTGTTCATGATCGCACTTCTCTGCATATTACTCCGCTGATACTGCTGATCACGGCAGGAATTCACTTCCGTTTCCATTTCGTCTTCAAAGATTATCTCTCTCAGTGCTTCCATTCTATCACTCCCGTCCGTTCAGTTAGTTCGTTTCAACTATCAAAAGTTTACATCACCTAACCTTTTCTGTCAAGATTATTTTTTATCAGAAAGAAATTTAACCGGAAATTTTGTCTTCCCCTTGACAACTGGAACTTTTATTGCATATAATAAGAAACAGTCAAAACAAGAGCATCGTCTGTTTACCAGTATTTCTAAGGAGGCTCAGCCTTCACCAAACGTTTGGGGCTTGTACTGGTTTCGACGGGGGCTTTGAAGTTGAGGCAGCCATCCGCAGACTCCTGGACTGCGTATCAACCGGGAAACTAAATATAAACGCAGACGAACAGTACGCGTTAGCAGCCTAAGCGCTGCTCATCAGCCCTGATGCACTCACACATCAGGAATCTGGTGTCGACTATGTGAGAAACCTTGCCGGGTAAGCTTTGCCCCGGTAGATGTATCATG
>ENA-UOJJ01003649-UOJJ01003649.1-human-gut-metagenome-genome-assembly--contig:-CS66-NODE-3649-length-16114-cov-8.086556_pt1 | contig 16114 bp, 6 predicted proteins | sample MGYA00242343_ERZ723890 | MGnify/ENA metagenome assembly ERZ723890 | reverse complement strand
CCACTGCGACCCCGACGTCGACCCCCACCGCGCCCCCCACCCCTAAACCGACGCCCACCTTGACGCCTATACCGGATGACGAGGAGAACGGCGAAAGCGAAGAAAAATTTGTAACCTTCGCGAAAGTCAATGCAGTTGCGGAGGGCGGAACAGAACACCCGAAGGGAAATTACACAATCTATTTTGTACCGCCTACAAAATGGACTGACGCAGAAGATGAAGGAATCTATTTCCGCGGGCGTCGCGGTGCAGGTAGTGGTAATAATGATGGCGAGTATAAGGCCGCCATGACGAAAAGTGGCGAGATCACGAAAACAGACGAGCGGCCAATTTACGAAATTGAGCTATCTTCCGCAAATGGTTCAGAATCTTGCTCAAATGGTGGTTATGTGTGGGTGCAGTTCCAAGTTGGAGATAATGACAATCCATCAAAGCGGATAAGGATAAGAACTACGGATAACGACAGTAACAGTTGGCTGTTTGTTGATAAAATGGGTGGAAAGTGCTTTGAAGGAGACAAATATTTTGAAGAAGGCTATACAGATAATAAAGAGATCACCGATGCAGCGGCCGTTTCAAAGTTGGCTGCCTACGACGATATCGTCAAAAAGCACGTTCGCTACGGCGGCCAGGAAATCTATTTTCAAAACAAAACGGGGAACGAACTCACCAATATCACAGTAACGTTCTACGAAAAAGACGGTAATACATACCAAGAAGTCGGCAAGGTGCAGACGATTCCCTCGGTTCCCGCAGGTGAAGTCTCTACCGCAATCACGATTCCGAGTGACCCTTGCGCCTATGTCAGATTCACCGGTGCAGACGGCAAACCCATCGGCAAACCGTACTATAACTTCTACAAAGATGACGTTGTTTCGAATGAGGTAGGTACATTCCAGTATAACGCCAAAACGAATGATTGCTTTATCTACAATGGGTCGTCTGACGTCCAGTGGGGCGCGCCCAACGCAACACGCATTTACTTTGACGCGACGTTCTCGGATATGTCGTACCAGAACGATTCCGGAACGAAAGACGGAATGCCGGGAACCGACGGAAAGCTTTACTATATCCTGACCGGGGATGGCAAAGAGACGTCGACAGGTGAGATGACCCGGCTGGAGGATAGTACCGAGTCAAGACACCTTTGGTATGTAAATGTCCCGGAAGGCTACACGAAAGTACAGTTCTCCGATACAGCAACCCCGCCGACGAGCGATATCAATGGCCGTGCAACGAACACGCTGACATGGGGAAATCTGAAAGAGCCGTGCTTCTATGCGGACACTGGCGATGACATTACCTACGGCGGCGATTATCGGGATGGCTATTGGGGCGAAAAATCTGCAATCCGCGACGTGGAAAAGGGCAAGAAGGTTAATGGCGAGGACGCTGAGATAGTAAAGCTGGATACCGGCACCTTTACGCCGCAAAACGATGTGAAGTATATCGACAGTACCCTGTATGACTACTACTCGGACTACGAGCTGAACGGAAAAACACGTAAAGAAAATGATTACCAAGACACTCGAACACATCGAGCATTTGTTGAATTTGAGCAGTTTAACCGCGCGTTGAGCGATTATTACAAGGATTACTCGGAGTCGGTACCAGAGAAAAAGGTTCAGTATCCGTTGTATACAGGGCATTTCCAGCCAAATCAAATAGACAAGGCGCATTTTAGCGAGATTGCTGCTAATCTTGGCCTGTATGGATGGGGCAACCAAGGCAAAGAAACGAGGGATTTGTATTGGACGTTTATGGCAGTCAACAATGCAAACGTTGATGTAGATGGTAAGACTAACTATAACCATAGCCTTGATTCGAGTACCTTCCAAGGCTTGGTAAGCGATACGCGCGACGGAAATCATAACCCGACCCTGTACGGAACAGATTTGGCAGAACCGCACTTTAATGAAGCATTTCTGACCGGAGAAAACTCTGCAAAGGCTGTACTGGGCAAGGTCTACAAAGATGTTGCGTTCCCTTTTAAGCAGAAGAACGTTTTTGCGGGGACAAACAACGATGCCAAGGAAAGCGTAGCGAAGTATTGGTACTATGATAGCAGCAAGACGCCGCTGTATTTGAAACAAGATACAAGCGAAGGCGGCGGCTATTACCTTGACAGCCCTACAAATGAGGATGAAAAAAAACACTCCCAGAATCGTAATACAGTAAATGGTGAGGAAGCCGGCTACGGTTTCTTCCCCTTCAACCAATATGTAGGCGATCATGTCAACCAGTACAACTACGGTTACGGTGCTAAACTGCAATTTGACTTTACGTTGACAGAGGACGGCCAGGTCGTAGTAGGAGATGAGAATGGGGAAGAAAAGAAAGTCCCCATCAAGTTCTTCTTCTCCGGCGATGATGATGTGTGGGTGTTCATTGATGACAAGCTGGTGCTGGATGTCGGCGGTGCCCATGCAAAAGCGCAAGGTCTGCTGGAGTTTGGCAAGGACGCGAGCGGCGAAAACAACACCGTTACATCCTACGTCAGCAACATCAAAGAGAGCAACAACAAAAATTATACCAAGCTGAACAGCCCCAAAAACGTAACTTTTAATGGTACAGGTTATCAGTTCCACTGGAAGAGCAACGAAAACAACCAGATAACGCTCCCCAAGAACACCAAGCACACCCTTACCATGTACTACATGGAGCGCGGTATGTGGGAGTCCAACATGGCGGTGGCGTTCAACTTCCCGGACCATAACGAGCTGCAGGTGGAAAAACAGGTCGATGCGACCGATGTTTGCGACTTGCTGAAACCCTACTTCACGAAGTCCACCCGCCAGTTCACGGTCAGCATCAAAAACTGGGCGACCCATTATGCCGCACTGAACCAGACGGCAACAACGGATGCAGGCGGCAGCTCCGGCATCGGCTTTACGACCAAGCAGTATACCATCAAGGACTACGGCTCGGTAGCGGCGGGCGGTCTGAAGGAAGCGGTCGGGGCACAGTATACCACCAGCAAAGACGAAAAGATCCACACGGTGGAAGACAACGGCACGTTTACCCTGCAAAACGGCGAAACCGTCACCTTTGCGGACCAGTTCCGGCGCGGCAGTTATATCTCGCTGCAAGAGAACCTGCAAGAGGACGCCGACCAGAAACTGTATGCCCCCACCTGGGAAATCTACGAGAACGGCAAGCTCGTCACGCAAAACCAAGGCGATAGTACCGTTGAAGTTCAAGCCAATGCTCCGCAGAAAATGCACGTCAATGGCACAACCCCGGATGATGGCCGTAAGGAAAAGTACAAAGAGGGCGAAGAAGACGGACGGAAAATCCAGAACACCGGCTACACAGCAGGAACCCAAAAGCCGGAAAACTCCATCGTGTTCCGCTCGTACAGTGACCCGGACGGTACAGACCAGTTCACCAAGTTGAAGGTGAAATTCATCAACAAAGTCAAAACCGGCTCGCTGAGCATCACCAAACAGGTGCCGGACGACGAGCTAGATACTTTGGGGGATAAAACGTACACCTTTACCGTGCAGTACTCGAACATCGGCGGTATGCACCTGGAAGGCGGCGAGGCAAAAACCGAAACAGTTAAAGTGAAAGTCGGCGACCCCCCCTTTACGCTGAAAGGGATACCGATTGGCACGGAGGTTACAATCACAGAAAAAACCCCGGAGAATCAGTATATCAAGAGCATCACCGTGAACGAAAAGTCAGTAGGCGGCAACGAAGCCCACGGCACTATTGTTGCAGACACGCCGGGCACGGACGGCAACACGGTACCCGGCGTTCGGGTGGTGTTCACCAACACGGCACACAAGCCGATCGCTATTACTGTAAAAAAGACATGGCAGGATGCCAAAGGTGAGGAGCTTATCACCGGCCTGCCGGAATCGATTTGGGTCAAATTGCAGCGCCGCCATAAGGGCAGTACGAGTGATACGGACTGGGAAAATGTGCAGGACACGGCAGTTGAACTGAAGAATGGAACGTGGACACACACGTTCCCCGGCATGGATGCCTATGACATCAGCGACAATAACAATACCTATTATGAGTACCGCGTGGTGGAATCGGCAACGGGAAAAGACGATTACACCGCAACGGGCGGCACGCTGAAACTGGGTGACTATAATTACCAAGTTTACAGCGAACCGAAAACCATAACGGAAAATGTTGATTCGGCATCGCTTATCCTGACCAACACGCAGGTGCCGCCGGTGTATGAGCTGGCTATCACCAAGCAGGGCCTTGACGAGGACGGCAACAACCCCAAACTGCTGAACGGCGTGGTGTTCAAGCTGGAAAAGCTGAACGGCAACAGCGTTGATATGACGTTTAACAACAACGTTGGTTCCATGACCGGGACGACCAAGGGTGTTGGCGACAACGCGGGCAAGTACAGTTTTGAAAACCTGTCTGAGGGCAGCTACCGTTTGACGGAGCTGAAAACCGTGGACGGCTACAACCTGCTGGCCGCACCGATCGAGTTTACCCTGCAAAACGGCAAATGCCTGATAAACGGCGAAACACAAAACATTGTGGAAGGCACACCCGCCGACGGCTACACGGTGAGTTTGACCATCAACAACCGCAAGGGCTTTACGCTGCCGCACACCGGCGCGGACGCCCCCAGCCTGTGGCTGCTGATCGGCCTGCCGCTGCTGGTGGCCGGGCTGCTGGTGCTGGTATTCCGCTACAATCGGAAAGGGGGCAAGCGTTCCTGATATGGCCCCCGATTTCCCCGCTACGATAATCTTAAAAAGAAAGAGGTTATGACAGATGAAACTAAAACGTTTCCTTACCGGCGTCCTCAGCGCCGTAATGGCCCTCAGCGTCTGCGCCCTCCCCGCCGCCGCGGCGGAAGGCGAAGATACAACGCCCACAGCGCCTTCTACTAGTACGATTGATACCGGCAAAAAGGGTTCTATCACGATTCACAAGTATTTGGTGGAAGGCGACGTGACCGGAAGCAGCAACTACGGCGAAAAGCTCACCGATGAGCCGGCGTATGAAGCGGCAAAGGATGTTGGCTTCTCGATTTACCAAGTAATGACTGCAGAGGAACTTGTTGCATACTATAATGGCAAAGATAACACGGAGCCGAAAGCAAGCGACTATAAGATCGACGCAGCCGACAAAACAAAGGTGACAAAAGACAGCAAGGAATATAAAAGGTCTCGCGGCGAGCAAAAGACTGACGCAACTGGCGTAACGACGTTTGACCAACTGGAAGTCGGCCTTTACCTTGTTGTTGAGACGACGAAACCTGCGGCAGTCACGGAGGCAGTTGCGCCGTTTCTGGTTTCTGTGCCTATGACGAGAGTTGGCGAGGATGGAAAAACCGCCCCGACAGAGTGGCTGTATGATATCCATGTCTACCCGAAGAACAGCACCCAGACTGGTACGATTTATCTGAAAAAGCAGGGCCTTGTTGGTGGTACTGAAATCAGTAATCCTACGGATCTGAACGGTGTTCAGTTTAAGCTGGAGCGTCTGAAAGAGGGCAAAAACGTAGGGGATAACGATGCCTGGGAAATCGTTAAGAACGGAAACAGTGACGTCTATACGACTGGTACAGTTGAGAGCAAGAGTGGTACCATTAAGGTCGATGGACTGCATCCCGGCACATATCGTTTTACCGAGGTTGGCTACGCGGACAGTGCTGCGGGCGTAGATAAAAAGTATATCCTTGATACCGCGGCCAGCTATACATTCAAAATTGAAGCAGGAAATAATGGTACCCAGACGGTAACACCACTGGATACGGACAACAAGGATTATACAATCGACGGTACGACCATCACTGTTACCAACTATGCCCCTGACGTAGACAAGCAGGTCGTGAACCGTACAGATGGCAAAACCTATCAGGAAGCAGCTGACTATGCAGTCGGTGATAAGATTCCGTATAGAATTGCAGTTACGATTCCCACCAACATTGCGAAGCTGAAGACCTTCTATCTGACGGATACGCCGGAAAACCTGAACGATGATACGGGGACTATTAAATTTTATAGTAATAAGGAATGTACAGCTCTAATTAAGGACAAAACCTCGTTGCTGAAAAATAGCATCACGGTATATCCCGCAGATACGGCAAAGGGTAGCGGCTTTAAGATTGACTTTGACCCTAAGAAACTGACAAGCTACGCCGGTAAAACAATTTACATTACCTACGATGCAACCTTAAACAAGGGTGCTGACACGACCACTGCGGGCAACCACAATAAGGTTGACCTGACGTACTCTAACAAAGTCAAACCTGGTGACGAAACTGAGGTTGCAAACACCGACCATAATCATATTGAGGATACTGCCGTTGTCTATACCTTCCAAATTGATATCACTAAGGTTGGTAAAGATGGAAACAATGAAACTAAACTAGATGGCGTAACGTTTAAGCTGTATGAGCAGATTGAGCACCAGGAAACACCTGCGAATGATGTGCTGTCCGATACGAACGCAAAGGCTCTTGGCTTTGCGGATACTACCAATTTCAGCTATAAAGAAGTTGCAACCGGTACAACTGAGGGTGGCGGCAAACTGACCTTTACCGGCTTAAGCAACAGCAAGACCGCAACGGCTGGCGCAAGCAGATATTGGCTGGTTGAGACCAAGACGAAAGATGGCTACAACCTGCTGGGTGCTCCTGTGGAAGCAAAGCTGGATATTGTTTACAAGACTACGTGGAAAGAGAAAAATGAGTTCAAAGATGGCGTACTTGTAAAGCATAGCCATGATGCAAGCACAGAAACATTTACAAAGCCGAGCGATGAAAATGCAAAGACGAACGGCGGTAAGCAGTCTGGAACGAAAGGCCAGGGTACGCGAGGTGAAGATGTAATTTATGGCTCTCTGCGCACTGAAATCATCAACAAGAAGGGCTTCCAGCTGCCTGTCACCGGTGGTTTTGGCACACTCCTGTTCAGCGGTATCGGCGTGCTGCTGGTGCTGGCCGGTGTGGCGGTGCTGTTCAGCATGAAAAAGAAGAACGACCGCGCTTAAAACCGCATGATGCAAACACCAAAAGATAATTAGAAGGGTAAACCCATAGGGGAAGGGCCGGGATTGGCTCTTCCCCTATGGTGGTTATGGGGGTATAATATAAGGCAAAGGGGATATGGCGGCGGGGTGGAATCCCTCCGGCCGCCGATGGCGGCCACCGCTCCCCTTCTGGCGCTTCGCGCCACCCTCCCCCGTCCCGGGGAAGTCTGTCTTTGACAAGGGCGGCTTGCGGGCCGATGCAGGCATCGGCCCCTGCAAATTGCCACAGATATTTCCCCCCACGAACAGAAAGGCACACCTATGGATACCACAGGCAAATTAAAACTTGGATTTGCGGCGCTGATGATTTTGTCGGGCATCGGCGTGGCGATGTACCCGGTCGTCAGCAACGCGGTGGCACAGCGCCATGCGTCGGCGGTCATTGACAGCTACGACGATACCGTCCAATCCATGGATACAGAAAAGCTCGATGCTGCGAAAGAAGCTGCCCGCAGCTACAACGAACAGCTCAGCAATGCCGTGGGCCGCGACGCGGCGGGCGAAGCCGCCGACACCGGCACAAGCTATGTGGACCTGATGGACGTGGGCGAGAGCCTGGGTTACATAAAAATCCCCAAAATCGACGTCAATCTGCCGATTTATGAGGGCACCAGCGACGAGGTGCTGCTCAAGGGCGTCGGCCATCTGGAAGGGTCGAGCTATCCGCTTGGCGGCGACAGCACCCACAGCGTGCTGACAGGCCACCGCGGCCTGGCCGAGGCCGTCCTGTTTACCGATTTGGACAAAATGCAGGAAGGTGACAAATTTTACCTGCACGTCATGGACGAAGTCCTAGCCTACCAGGTCGACCAGGTCAAGGTCGTGGAGCCGGAACACACCGAGGATTTGGAAATCATCCCCGGCGGGGACTACTGCACCCTTGTCACCTGCACGCCCTATGCCATCAACACCCACCGTATGCTGGTGCGCGGCGTGCGCGTGCCCTACAACGGCGAGGACGAGGACGCCGACACCCCGCAGGCCGTGCAGTACCAGGCATTGAACACCGGCAACATCGTCAAGCGCGTGGTGGACGCCTGGCCGTGGATCAGCGTGACCGGCAGTATTATCATCGGCGGCGAGGCGCTGCTGCTGCTTTTGCTGCTGCACCGCTGCAAAAAGCGCGAGGAGGAAGACTGATGAAACGCCTGCTGCTGCAAATTTTTGCGTGGCTTGCCATACTGGTGGGCGCGGGGCTGATGCTGCAGCCGACGGTCAGCCAATACCTGACCCGCCGCAAAAGTACCGCCGCCGTGGAAACCTTTGTGCAGTCTGCCGCCGAGTCCGCCGCCGTGGCCGCTGACGACCCGGCTGCCGAAAACACGCGCCCCTACGCTGATTTGTACGACGCCCTGCAAGCCTACAACGCGGAAATCTACGCCGCGGGGCAAAGCGGGCTGAAGGACCCCTTTGCCTACGAGACGCCCGCCTTTGACCTGACGGCCTACGGCCTGCCCGATGATATGATCGCCGCGCTGTGGGTGCCGCGCCTGGATTTAGATTTGCCGGTGTATCTGGGGGCCAGCACCGAAAACATGGCCCGGGGCGGCGCACTGCTGGGGCAGACCTCGATGCCGCTGGGCGGCGCGAACACCAACACGGTCATTGCCGCCCACCGCGGCTACTACGGCGCGGAGATGCTGCGCAACGTGCAGCAGATACAGATCGGCGACAAAATCACCCTGACCACGCCGTGGGAGACCCTGACCTACCGCGTGTGTGAGCTGAAAATTATACAGCCGGACGACATCAATGCGATACTGATACAGCCGGGACGGGATCTGTTGACCTTGACGACCTGCCACCCCTACACCCAGAACACCCAGCGCTACCTGGTCATTGCCGAGCGCGACCCCGACGCCGCCCCCGCCACCCATGAGGAAGATTTGGCCGAGTGCGCGGGCAGCTGGGACGCCGCGCCCCGCCAGGTGACGGTGGAAAGCCCCGACGGCACCGCCGCCGTGGAGGAGATCGCGCCCGAGAGCATCAGCCCGCTGCCGAACGAGGGCAGCGGCGAGGATGCGGGCGGGGCGTACTCCAACTGGATGATATGGCTGGAAAACAACGCCCTGTGGGCAGGAATTGTGCTGATTGCCGCCGTGGTGGGGTGCGGGCTGATCCTGCGCCGCCACAGAAAGGACTGACCGATGCAGACACGAGAAAAAGCGCTGGCCGTGACGGCCGAGGTGGGCAAGGCCGTACTGGGCAAGCCCGAAGCAATTTTGAAAATCATGATGGCAATGCTGGCCCGCGGCCATGTGCTGGTGGAGGATATCCCCGGCGTGGGCAAAACCACACTGGCCCAGGCGTTTGCCCGCGCTATGCAGCTGACCCAGAACCGCGTACAGTTCACACCGGACGTATTACCGTCTGATATCGTGGGGTTTTCGCTGTACCAAAAAGAAACCGGCAAGTTCGTTTACCACCCCGGCGCGGTGGCCTGCAACCTGTTTTTGGCCGATGAGATCAACCGTACCAGCGCCCGCACCCAATCCGCCCTGCTGGAAGTCATGGAGGAAGGTGCGGTGACGGTGGACGGCGTGACCCGCAAGCTGCCCCAGCCCTTCACCGTCATGGCGACGGAAAACCCGGTTGGCTCGATCGGTACGCAGATGCTTCCGGAGTCGCAGCTCGACCGTTTTATGGTCTGCGTGGTCATGGGCTACCCCGACACCGAGGCCGAAATGGAGATTTTGACCCGCCAGCCGCGCCACGGTCTGCTGGACCGCGTGCAGCCGGTCATGGACCAGAACGACCTGCTGACCATGCAGGCCGAGGTAGACAACATTTATATGAGTAAGGAAATTTTGCGGTATATCGTAGAACTTTCCCAGGCGACCCGCAAGGACGCACGGCTGGCGCTGGGGCTTAGCCCCCGTGCGTCGCTGGCCGTGGCCGGTATGGCGCGGGCTGCGGCGTACCTCTCGGGGCGGGAGTTTGTCGTGCCCCAGGATGTGACCGCGATTTTTGCCGACACCGCGCACCACCGCCTGAGCCTGACCGAGCAGGCCCGCACCGGCGGGGAGACGGTGGAAAACGTGATCGCCGACGTGCTGCACACTGTGCCGCGCCCCCGCCCGGAGAAACCGACCCATGGCAGGTAAGGTGGGCTGCGGCCTGCTGCTGGCCGTGCTGTTTTGCGCCGCCGCGGTCAGCCGTGCGCCGTTTGTGGTGTTCCTGCTGGCGCTGGCTGTGGTGTTCACCGCGTTTTTGTGGTGGGACGCCCGCACGCTGCGGCGGCAGGTGACGGCGGCCTTGCAGCTGCCCGCCAAACCGGTGCGCCCCGGCGAGGCATTTGCCGTGACCGTGCACCTGCAAAACGCCGGGCGGCGCACCGTGCCTGAACTGCGGGCCGTGCTGCGGGCCGAGGATGCCGAGAGCGGTACGGCTATCGAGCTGCCCTGCGCCGCCATGCTGGCCCCGGGCGGCCGCGCCGACCTGCGGGTGACGCTGCGGGCCGCCAAAAGCGGGCTGTGGCGGTTCAAACTGCAAAAGCTGACGGTGCGGGACCACTTGGGCCTGTTTGCGGCGGACTGCCCGCCGGACGGTCAAACGTGGGAGCTGTGCGTGCTGCCGCCCGCCGAGGGAGAGGCCGACGGCGCGGGCAATACCCCGCAGAACCGCGCCGAGCAGGAGAGCCGCGCGGGACAGGACATTGCCGACGGCGTCTACGACCTGCGCCCCTACCGTGTGGGGGATCCCTTAAAACAAATCCACTGGAAATTGACGGCCAAGGTGGACGAGCTGACCGTGCGGGAGCCGCTGGGCACGACCTACCGTGCCGACCCGGCCGGCACGCTGCTGGCCGAGGATGGCGGCACCCCGCCGCCCATGCTGCATTTTGGGCGGGCGGCTGTGACCCGGCTGCGCACCCTGACCCGCCGCAAGGCCGCCGACCCGGACACCGGGCTGGAATTTGTGGACCGCGTGCTGCTGCCCCAGCAGGGTGCGGCGGCACGGCCTGTTCTGCGTGGCTGCGTGGATTTCTCGATACTTTTGCTGCTGACGCTGGGGCTGCTGGCGGCGGTGAACAGCGCGTTTTCGCTGGCGCTGCCCGCCTGGATCTGGCCCGGCGCGGCGGCGCTGTGCGCCTTGTGGCTGGCGCTGTGCTATGCGCCGCTGCCTGCCGCTGCCAAGCGCGGGGCTGTGCTGGCGCTGGCCGTGGGGTATCTGGTGCTGCTGTTTTTGGTGCAGCGGGACTTCCTGCGCGGCATGGATGCCTTTGCCAACGCCGTGAAGCTATGCCTGAATACACGTTTCAACGCGGATTTTGCCGTGGGTGAGGCGGGTGCGTGCGGGCTGTTTGTGCTGCTGGCGCTTGTGCCCATCACGGCGTTTTTTGCCGCTGTGACGGTCTGGCGCAGCGACGCGCTGCTTTTGGATTTGGTATTGCTGCCTGTCGTGGTGCTTGTGCTGCTGGCGGGCGCGGGCGGCGGAGCTGTGGGCTGGCTGCTGCTGCTCTTGGGCTGCGTCGGCGCGTGGGCGGCGGCGCGGTCGGTGCGGCGCAGGCGGCTGTGGGGCAAAAAAGATTCCACCGTTTACACTGCGAATGTGGAAAACTTCCTTACGACCCAGAAAACCACCGCCGCCGGGATGATGCTGGTCTGCGCGGTGTTGTTCCTGCCTGCGCTGGCACTGCGCCCGGTGCTGGCCCTGCCGCTGGATGCTCTGCAGCCGGTGACGGAGCGCGCCCGGGCGGCGGCGCTGGGGGCGGCCATCGAGTGGCTGCCAAAAATCAGCGGCGGGGCGTTGAACTTTCACGTCAGCGCGGCGGCGGGCGGCGTCGAGGACGGCAGCCTGACCCAGAGCGACGGCCTGGCCCTGCAAGGGCTGGAGGATTTACTCGTCACGACCGACGAGAAGCCGACGGAGACGGTTTACCTGCGCGGGTTTATCGGCGCGGAATACGATGGGCATAGCTGGCAGCCTGCGGACGCCGAGCAGTTCGACAATGCCGCCGCCAGCTGGAAAACCGACGGTGACAGCCGTTTGGCAATCGCGAACCTGCCGTTTCTGCGGGCCGCTTACGATGGTGCCGCACCGCAGCAGATGACCGTGCAGCGGCTGCACGCCGGCGATGCCTACACTTTTGCACCCTATAACGCCTATTTTAACGACTACTACCGCCTGGACGGCGACGGCGCGGCAGCAGGCCAGACCGCGCAGGACGACACGTTCTACTACTTCCCGCGCGGGGAGGCAAAAACGCTGCTGACCGCCCGTGCCGACGCGGATCCCAGTGTGCTGGACCGGCTGGAAAGCGCCTACGCGGCCTACGCCGAGAGCCGCTACCTGGCAACACCCGACGGCGCAGACTACGGCACACTGCAAGAATTTTGCGATGCAGCGGAAAAAGAACACAAACTGACCGGCGACGCCGACGCGATACGAACCTTTGTGCGCAGCTACCTGAACGAGCACTGTACCTACACCAGTGACCCGCCCCAGCCAGCCGACGGGGCCGACCCGGTGTTGTATTTTCTGAACGAGAGCCATGCGGGCAGCAGCACGCAGTTTGCGTCGGCGGCGGTGGTGCTCTGCCGGATGCTGGGCCTGCCCGCCCGCTATGTGGTGGGCTATGCCGCCCCCCAAAGCCTGTTTGCCGAGAGTGACGGCGGCTGGCAGGCCGTTTTGCAGGACGACAACGCCCACGCCTGGGCCGAGGTGTACCTTGCCGGGCAGGGCTGGACCCCGCTGGAAACGACCCCCGGCATGGTCAGCGAACTGACCGAGGACCAGCTGGCCGCCAACGCGAACGCTGTGCCGACTGCCGATGATGCCGAGACCCCGCTGCCCGCCGCAACGCCCGCGCCGGAGGCGGACCCGACCGCCCCGCAGGCCCGAGCTTTTTGGTGGCTGCTGCCGCTGGCGGCGGTGCTGGCCGCGCTGGCCGTGTGGGGCATTGCCCGTGCACGGCGCACCCCGGCCGATACTGTGCGGGCGGAGTTCCGCGCGCTGTACAAAAAGATGTGCCGCTGCGGCCTGGGCGAAGGGGTATCCTCTGACCAGGAAGAGTTTAAACAATTTTTATGGGAACACACCAAAACGGCGGCCCCGCAGGATGTGGAAACGCTGCTGGCGCTTGTGCAGACGACGCAGTTTGCGCCGGGGCCGGTCAGCGCGCAAACCGCGCAACAGGTACGCGGCTTGTGCCGCATACTGCGCAAAAATTTACACAGGTAATTGCCGGAAAATATGTGATATTCTCCAGGGGGGAGAAGTAACAAGAGCAAATAACGCCTTGACGCGGCGCTTCAAACCTATTATTATAGTAGTGAAATGCAATAGGGAGATGAAATCATGGCGCGATTGCCGAAAAATGACAAAGTTGTGGACATTGGAACGATCGCTGCGGCTTTGGGAGTGTCAAAAACAACGGTATCCCGGGCAATATCCGGCAATGGCCGTGTGGGCGCAGCAACCCGTCAGCGCGTACAGGACTACGTGAAGGAGCATAACTACACCCCCAGTGTGATGGCACGCGGGCTGGCGATGCGCTGCTCGTACAACATTTCGCTGGTGATCTCCAAGCAGTTCTCTGATTTTGAGATGCCGTTTTTGCGCAAGACGATGCGTTCGGTCTATCAGGTGGCGGAGGATTGCGATTACGATGTGCTGCTGACCCTGGTAGGCGAGAACGAGACACGCCCGGTGGAGCGCCTTTTGGACAACCGCAAGATCGACGGCCTGATTCTGACCCGCACGCTGGAACGCGACCCGCTGATCCCGCTGCTGAAAAGCCGCAAGCTGCCCTTTGTAGCCATCGGCCGCCCCGAGGATCCGACCGTGATGTCGGTGGATCATGACCAGATCGGCGGCTGCCGGGAACTGACCAGCCTGCTGCTGATGAAGGGCATGAAGCGGATCGCCCTGCTGGGCGGCACGATGCTGTACACCGTCAATATGTCGCGCCTGGAAGGTTTCAAGCAGGCCTATGACATGATGGACCAGAAAATCGACGAGAGTCTGCTGTTTTTGGAGCTGGAAACCGACGACTTGCGGATGCAGGCCGTGAGCCAGGCGTTGGAGCGCAAGCCGGACTGTATCCTGTGCATGGACGACCGGCTGGCCCTGCTGGCGATGAATATGCTCAAGCAGCAGGGTGTGCGGGTGCCGCAGGATATCCGCGTAGCGTCGCTGTATGACAGCAGCGCGCTGGCTGAGTCGTCGCCCGCCATCACGGCGGTGCAGTTTGACGCCTACGCCCTGGGCCGCAAAGCGACCCAGCAACTTTTGCAGGCGCTCAAAGGCCGTGAGGTGGAGACCCGCGTGGAGCTGGGCTACCAGGTCAGTATGCGGGAATCGACGAAAACCTGAGATCGGGTATAAATAAGTATATTAGGCAGCACGCCGTGGAAACGGTGCGCTGCCTTTTTGTAGGGGCGGCATAGATGCCGCCCGCGGTTTCCCGGGGAATGGGCGGTAATGGGGAACACGCGGGCCGCATAGATGCGGCCCTTACAACTCCACAAAAAAATGAATCGCGTAATGGCGGCAAACGCACCGGGAGGGATGAATCCCTCCCCCCACATGGGGATAGAGTCGAGAAAAATAGAGGCGGATGGTGGTGCGATTTGCCGTGAAAACTGCGCAACATATGGAAACGGTTGCGCAACAAAGGAACCGTTTCCGACAAAAAGCGACCTGTTTTTTGAAATATTTCCACAAAAACAGGTATTCTAATTTGTGCAAGGTTCCAATCTTGGATAAAATCACCAAAAAACGATTGATTTTTCGCTATTTATGGTGTATTATAATATCAATCCGAAACGGAAACGTTTCCGAATAAGAAAACGCAATCACTACTGCAACTCTTGTTTTTCTTTAGAAGGAGGAAAAAACATGAAAGCGAAAAAGACTCTCTCCGTGACCCTGGCCGCCGCGATGGCAGCCGGTCTGCTGGTGGGCTGCGGCGGCAGCGCCTCCACGGCCACCTCTACCGCAGAGGCCGCTTCTACCGCGGACTCCACCTCCACTGCTGCTTCTACCGAGGCTGAGGCCCCCGCAGCAGCCGGCAAGGTCTACTACCTGAACTTCAAGCCCGAGCAGGATGAAGCCTGGCAGGATCTGGCCAAGAAGTACACCGAGGAGACCGGTGTTCCCGTCACCGTCGTGACCGCCGCTTCCGGCCAGTACGAGACCACCCTGATGAGCGAGATGGCCAAGAGCGATGCGCCCACCCTGTTCCAGGTCAACGGCCCTGTCGGCCTGGCCAACTGGAAGGACTACTGCTACGACCTGTCCGGCACCAAGATCGCCGGTGATCTGACCAGCGACACCTACGCCCTGAAAGACGGCGACCAGATGCTGGGCATCGGTTACGTTATCGAGAGCTACGGCCTGATCACCAATAAGACCCTGCTGGAGAAGGCCGGCTACACCGTTGACGACATCAAGAGCTTCGACGACCTGAAGAAGGTGGCCGAGGACATCACCGCCCGCAAGGACGAGTTGGGCTTCTCTGCATTCAGCTCCGCTGGTATGGACGGCTCCTCTGACTGGCGCTACAAGACCCATCTGGCCAACCTGCCCATCTACTTCGAGTATCAGGAGGACGGCATCGACAACACCGACGCCATCAAGGGCACCTATCTCGACAACTACAAGAATATCTTCGACCTGTACATCAACAACTCCACCTGCGATCCTACTGAACTGGCTGGCAAGACCGGCGACGACAGCCGCAACGAGTTCCTGAACGATGAGGCTGTCTTCTTCCAGAATGGTTCTTGGGAGTACACCAACCTCGTCGGCGACGGCAAGCCCTTCACCGATGACGATCTGACCATGCTGCCCATCTACATTGGCGTCGGCGATGAAGCCAACCAGGGCCTGTGCACCGGCACTGAGAACTACTGGTGCGTCAACAAGGAAGCCAGCGAGGACGACATCAACGCAACGCTCGACTTCATGTACTGGTGCGTTTCCTCTGACGAGGGCACCAAGGCCATGGCTAACGACATGGGCTTCGTTATCCCCTTCAAGAATGCTGTCGAGTCCCCCAACGTCTTCGTCAAGGCCGATAAGGAAATGACCGCCGCCGGCAAGACCCCTGTGGCCTGGAACTTCTCCACCATGCCTTCCGAGAACTGGAAGA
>ENA-UOJJ01003637-UOJJ01003637.1-human-gut-metagenome-genome-assembly--contig:-CS66-NODE-3637-length-16207-cov-38.741085_pt1 | contig 16207 bp, 14 predicted proteins | sample MGYA00242343_ERZ723890 | MGnify/ENA metagenome assembly ERZ723890 | reverse complement strand
CGCTGCGGGGCATCTGGAAGCCCTGCGGGTACAGCTGGTTGATGGTGGGCACCCCAAGAGTGTGTCCCAGCCCTGCCCCGTGCTGCACCGCAAAGCGGATGGCATAGGGCATCCCCAGCATGGCGTTGGCGGCGGGGATATCCCCGCCCTCCAGCGCGGTGCGGATGCGAGTGGAGGACACCGGCTTTTCCTCAAACTGTGCCATGGGCACCACCACCACCTCTACCCCAAGAGGGGCACAGAGGGTGCGCAGCAGCTCCGGCGTACCGGCAGCTTTTGCGCCAAAGGTGAAGTTTTCGCCGCAGAACAGCGCCCGGGCGTGGCAGTTTTCCACAATGCCGCGCACGAACTCCTCCGGGCTCAGCGCTTTGATCGCTTCAAAGTCCGGGGTGAGGTAATACTCCACCCCAAGGCTGTGGATCAAGGCGTGCTTATCCTCGGTAGAAAGCAGGCGCTTGCCCTTCATTTTATTTTCCACCGGCAGGCGGAAGGTGAACACCGCCGGGGCTGCGCCATGGGCCTTTGCCCACTGCACAGCCCCTTCGATCACCGCCCGGTGACCGATATGGATGCCGTCAAAGTAGCCCATAGCCACGGCGGTGCCTTTTTCGGGCTGCGTCAGCGGCAGCGGGGCAAACTGAGAAATGATCTGCATGGGTCTTGTTTCCTTTATTGCTCAATTACGTTCCACGAACAGTTTTTCCACCCGGAGCACCCCGCCGGTGATGTTGGCAAGGCCAAGGAACTGCCCGGCGGCGCTGCGCACCCGGTAGCGTCCGTCTGCTGCGGGGTAGCGGCTGGTGGGGCAGCCGTTGTACAGATGCTGCTCCACCCATGGCTCCACCACCAGCAGCGGCAGCGGAGTGAACACGCTTTCCACCGGCAGCATCAGTGCTTCCAGTGCAGCGCTCCCCTGCTCCTTTGCTGCAAGGATCTCTTCCAGCGTGTGGGCATCTGCTTCGGTGTACAGACCGGCAGCGGTGCGGCGCAGAGCGCTCATGGTACCCTTCTGCCCCATAGCTGCGGCGATATCCTCCAGCAGTGTGCGGATGTAGGTGCCCTTGGAGCAGCGCACCGTCAGCACATACTCGTTTTCTGCCGGACTGCCGCCGTACTCGATGCCGTAGATCTCAATGGGGCGCGCCTTGCGATCCACGGTCACGCCCTCGCGCGCCAGCTTATACAGCGGCTGGCCGTTGATCTTGACCGCCGAATACATGGGCGGCACCTGCATCTGCGGGCCGATAAACTGCGGCAGCACAGCCAGCAGTTCCTTCTCTCCGGCGGTGACGGGTGCAGTCTCCAGCACCGTGCCGGTGCTGTCGCCGGTATCGGTGCGTGCACCCAGGCGCAGGGTGGCGCGGTAAGTCTTGTCGTGGTTCAGCTGCAGGTCCACCGCCTTGCTGGCACCGCCGCAGAACACCGGCAGAACGCCGGTGGCCATGGGGTCCAGCGTACCGCTGTGCCCCAGCTTGCGGGTGCCCAGCACGCCGCGCAGCTTTGCCACCACATCAAAGCTGGTCCAGTCCATGGGCTTGTCTACGATCAGGATGCCCTGCATCATGCTTCCTCCTGCGGTGCGTCCAGCTCGGCTTCCACCTCTGCAAGGATCGCATTCTTGGCGTTTTCAAGGTCGCCCAGCAGCTCACAGCCCGCTGCGCGGGTGTGGCCGCCGCCGCCCAGCCGCCGGGCGATGGCACAGGCGTCCACGCCCTTTGCGGTGCGCACGCTGATGCGGTAGCTGCCGCCGGGCTGCTGGCGCAGGGTCAGACCGACCTTGACTCCCTCAATACTGATGGGCAGGCTGGTCAGCTCCTCCAGATCTGCAGGGTCTACCCCGCTCTGCCGGATCTCGTCCCTCGTCAGGTAGATCAGGGCGCAGCGGCCGTCCAGATAATACTCCAGATGGTTGCGGGCGATGCGCTCGGCCTCCATGCGGGCACGGGGCTTTGTGTCGAAGAGCAGGGTGTTCAGTTCCTCCACATGACAGCCGGCTTCAATAAGCTTTGCCGCCACCGTGTGGGTGTTGGCTGTGGTGGAGGAGAACTTGAAGCAGCCGGTGTCGGTGGCAATGCCGGTGTACAGACAGTCCGCAATGTGGGGGGTGATGGGCACGCCCATCTCCGCGATGACCTGATACAGCAGCTCTGCTGCCGCAGCGGCACCGGCATCCAGAAGGGTGAAATCGGCATAGCCGTTGTTGCCTGCGTGGTGGTCGATGCACAGGTCCACATGGCGTGCAAACTGCGGCACACCGTTATTTTCGCCAAACAGCTGCAAGCCTGCCACGTCCACCGCGATCACGGTGCGGGGCTCGAACTCACCCTTGAACAGCCGTGGGTTCGTAAAGGCGTAGCGGGACGGCACGGTATCGGAGCAGAGCACCGCCGTTGTTTTTTCCAACGCTTTGAGCGCGTAGTACAGGGCGCTGCCGCAGCCGATGGTGTCACCGTCCGGGTTTTTGTGGCACAGAATCAAAATGTTGTCCGCAGCCAGCAGGCGCTGCGCCATCTGCTGCACATTCAGTTGTTCTGTCATCCAATGATCCATCCTTTCCGCAAAGGCAGTCAGTCCTCGGTCTGTTCGGTATCGGCAGGCTGTGCTTCCTCCTCGCCGTTCACGTTCAGGCTGCGCAGCAGCTCGTTGATGTGGGCGGCGTAGGCAGCACCGTCATCCTCCACAAAGATGAAGCGGGGTGCCTTGCGGATGTGCATTTTTTTGCTGACCTCGGTGCGCACATGGCCTGCGGCACGGTTCAGCGCTTCGATTGCGGGCTTGGGGCCGTCCGCACGGCCCATCACGCTTACATACACCTTTGCCACATCCAGATCCGGCGTCACGTCCAAACGGGTGACGGTCAGCAGACCGCCCTCCAGCCGCGGGTCCTTCAGCCGGCCGATGATGGCAATGACCTCGCGCTTCATATCCTGCGCAAGACGGCCCATATTTTTCTGAGACATAGTTTTCTCCAAATTCTGTCGGCAGCTTCCCAAAGCCCTTCCCCGCCCGGGGAAAGGCGGCATCTGTCTGCCAGAACGACGGATGAGGGCGCACGCTCCACACCTGCGAAAGATACGCCCTCATCAGTCTCACTTCGTTCGACAGCTTCCCCCGTCCGGGGGAAGCCTTTTCTGCCGGGAAGCTGTTATATATTCGGTTTTTGCTTAGTCGCGGTACTCTTCCATCTTGAAGGCTTCGTACACGTCGCCTTCCTTGACGTCCGCAAACTTCTCCAGGGTAACGCCGCACTCGTAGCCCTCGGCCACTTCCTTGGCGTCATCCTTGAAGCGTTTCAGGGATGCGATCTCGTCCTCGGCAATGACGATGCCGTCACGCACCACGCGCACCTTGCTGTCGCGGGTGATCTTGCCGCTGGTCACGCGGCAGCCTGCAACGGTACCCACGTTGGAGATCTTGTACACCTGACGCACCTGCAGCTCGCCCAGAGCAACCTCGCGGAACTTGGGTGCCAGCATACCCTTCATAGCATCGGTGACATCGTTGATGGCGTCGTAGATGACGCGGTACATACGCATTTCCACCTTGGTGGCAGCGGCTTCTTCCTTGGCCACATTGTCCGGGCGGACGTTGAAGCCGATGATGATGGCGTTGGAGGCATCGGCCAGATCCACGTCAGACTTGCTGATGGCGCCGACACCGGCGTGGATGACGCGCACACGCACCTCATCGTTGGAGATCTTCTCCAGACTCTGCTTCACAGCCTCGGCAGAGCCCTGCACGTCGGCCTTGACCACGATGGCCAGCTCCTTCATGTCGTTCTGTGCCATCTGACTGAACAGGTTATCCAGCGTGACCTTCTGGAAGGAGGAGAACTGCTTTTCCTTGGCGGCAGCAACGCGCTGTTCGGCCAGCTCACGGGCCAGACGCTCGTCCTCAACAGCCTCGAACAGGTCGCCTGCTTCCGGCACTGCGGTCAGGCCGGTGATCTCCACAGGGGTGGAGGGGCCGGCATCGGTCAGCAGCTGACCCTTGTCGCTGCGCATGGTACGCACGCGGCCCACAGCGGTACCGGCAATGATGACGTCGCCGGCGTGCAGGGTGCCGTTCTGCACCAGAATGGTGGCAATGGGGCCCTGGCCCTTGTCCAGACGGGCCTCAACGACCGCACCCTTGGCGCGGCGGTTGGGGTTTGCCTTCAGCTCCATGACCTCAGCTTCCAGAGCAATGCGCTCCAGCAGGTCGTTGATGCCCATGCCGGTCAGGGCAGACACGGGGATGCAGGCTACATCGCCGCCCCAGTCCTCGGTGATGATGCCGTACTTGGTCAGGCCTTCCATCACGCGCTCGGGGTTTGCGGTGGGCTTATCCATCTTGTTCATTGCCACGATGAGCTTGACATTTGCAGCCTTGGCGTGGTTGATGGACTCGATGGTCTGGGGCATGATGCCGTCGTCGGCAGCAACCACCAGAACTGCAATATCGGTCATGTTGGCACCGCGGGCACGCATGGAGGTGAAAGCCTCGTGACCCGGGGTATCCAGGAAGGTGATGAGGCTGTCGTTGACCTTGACCTGATATGCACCGATGGCCTGCGTGATGCCGCCGGCCTCGCCTGCGGTAACATTGGTCTTGCGGATGGCATCCAGAATACTGGTCTTGCCGTGGTCAACGTGACCCATGACACAGACCACCGGGGGACGCTCCACCAGATCCTCCTGTGCATCCTCTTCCTGCGTGAACAGGCGCTCCTCGATGGTAACGTGCACCTCGTGCTCGACCTTTGCGTGGAACTCCTCTGCCAGCAGAGCTGCAGTGTCGAAGTCGATCACATCGTTGATGGCGTGCATCTCGCCCATCTGCATGAACTTGGCAATGACCTTACCGGCCTGCTGCTTCAGGCGGGTAGCCAGCTCGCCCACGGTGATCTCATCGGGGATCAGCACCTTCAGCTGGGCGTTGCGTGCCTTTTCCAGCTGGATGCGCTGCAGACGCTCAAACTCGGTCTCGCGCTTGCCCTTCTGGAACTGCTGGCGCTGGCGCTGACCGCGCTGGGTGAACTTCTGCTTGTTGCCCTGCGGGGTAGGCTTGCGGCGGTTCTCGGTGTTCTTGGTAGAGGCCAGATCATCGTAACGGGCATCGAAGCGATCCACGTTCATATCCACAGTGCGGGTATCCACAGTGACCTGATTGTCCTCGCGGCGGACAGAGACTGCCTGTGCGGGGGCAGCAGTAGCCTTTGCGCCGGTCTCGCGTGCCAGCTCGCTGAAGGAAACGGTCTTTTCCTCGCGCTTCTTATGCTGCTCGGGCTTCTTGTCGCCGTGCTTGCCGTTATTGTTATTATTGTTTGCCTTGGGCTGCTCGGCCTTTGCGGCGGGCTGCTGGGGCTTTTTATCGGCCTTGGGAGTCTCGGGCTTCTTCTCAGCCTTCTTTTCGACCTTCTGCTCAGCCTTCTTCTCAGCCTTGGGCTCCTCCTTGGGAGCCTTGGCGCTGTTCAGAAACTCGTCCAGATTCGCCACGCTGTTGTCCTTGCTGAACTTCTCCAGCAGGTAGTTCAGCTCGTTTTCCTCCAGATTGGAGCTGTTCTTCTTGCCGGTGCTGCCCATAGCAGCCAGCTCGTCCAGCACCTTCTTTGCAGAAAGGTTCAGATCCTTTGCAAAGTCACTCACTTTATATTTTACGATCATTCGCTCATATCCTCCTCATTTTTGATTGCTCCGCAGTCCGACAGGCGGTCGAAGCAGAGCTTTGCGAGGTTGCGGTCGGTCACCGCGTAAACAGCCACGGGCTTGTGGCTGATATCGGCAAGCTTATCCTGCGTCAGCGGCATGGTGAACACGTCCACCAAGTCCCCCACGGCGTAGTTCAAACGCTGCAAAGTCTTAGGGCTGATGTCCGATGCGGTCATCACCAGCCATGCCTTGCTTTTGACGCAGGCTTCCTCCACGGCGTCAAAGCCCATAGTCAGCGCACCGGCCTTGCGGCACAGGCTCACGGCCTGATACAGTGCCTCCTCCGGGGGCAGCTTGGGTTTTGCGGGGGCGTTATTCTTTTTTGCCATCGGCTGCGGCCTCCTTTGCGGCTGCGGCCAGCTGTACAGCCAGCGCGTCGTATACCTCGGCGGGAACCGGCTGCTCAAAGCAGCGCTCCAGCGCCTTTTTCTTCTTTGCCTTGGTCAGGCAGTCCGGGTCCGGGCAGAGATATGCGCCGCGCCCCGGCTTTTTGCCTACCAGATCAATGCTGATCTCCCCGCTGGGTGCGCGCACCACGCGCACCAGCTCCTTTTTGGGGCGGCTGGTCATGCAGCCGATGCACTGGCGGGCAGGGATCTTTTTTTGTGCCATCCGGTTTCCCTCCTTCGGCAGATGGTGCCGGGCTTATTCAGCGTCTGCTGCGTCCTTCTTGGGCTCTTCGTCCTCGCCGTAGTAGCCGCTCTCGGGACGGATATCAATGTTGTAGCCGGTCAGGCGGGCGCACAGGCGGGCGTTCTGACCCTTGTTGCCGATGGCCAGACTCAGCTGCTGGTCGGGCACGGTGACACGGCAGGAGCGGGTCTCGCCGGGCAGCAGCTCCACCTTGACCACCTTGGCGGGGCTCAGGGCTGCGGAGATGAACTCGGAGACGTCCTCGCTCCACTTGACGATGTCGATCTTCTCGCCGCCCAGCTTCTCGACCACAGCGGCCACGCGGCTGCCGTGCTCGCCGATGCAGGCAGAGACGGGGTTGACGTTGGGGTCCTTGCTCCACACGGCCATCTTGGTGCGGGCACCGGCCTCGCGGCTGATGGCCTTGACCTCCACGGTGCCGTCAAAGATCTCGGGCACTTCCAGCTCAAACAGGCGCTTGACAAGGCCGGGATGGGTGCGGCTGATCATCACGCGGGGACCGCGCTCGGTGCTGACCACATCCACGATGTAGACCTGCAGGGTCTCGCCCTCGGTGTACACCTCGCCGGGCACCTGCTCGTTGCGGGGCAGAACAGCCTCGCCGCCCTTGCCCAGATCCAGCGCAACGATGCCCTTCTCGGTATCCACGCGGGTAACGGTAGCCTGCACGATATCATGTGCGCGGGACTGGATCTCGCTGAGCTGCTGGTTGCGCTCGGCTTCGCGGATGCCCTGACGGATGACGTGCTTTGCGGTCTGGGCGGCAATGCGGCCAAAATCGCGGGTCTTGAGCGGGGTGATGATGCGGTCGCCCACCTCGTAGCTGCTGCGGATCTTGCGCGCCTCGGTCACGCCGATCTCGGCGTGCTCGTCGTACCAGTCCTCGTCTGCCACGATATCCTGGATCAGTGCCACGTCAAAGCGGCCGGTGTCGGGGTCGATATCCACCCGGATGTGATCCTCCTCGACCTCATAGTTCTTCTTGACGGCAATGATGATAGCCGCCTTGATCTTTTCGATCAGGTACTCTGCGGTGATGCCGCGCTCATGCTCCAGCATGGAGAGCGCTTCAAAAAAGTCCTTATTCGCTGCTGTCATTTTTCGGGTTCCTCCTATATATTTTGTTCTCTTTTCTCCATCAGAGACGGTTCTTCTCAGTTGAACAGATCCTCGTCGTCGCACAGCTGCACGCCGGAGGCTGCATTCACCTCAAAGGTCACGGGGCCGTTCTCGGTCTCCAGCGTCACGGTGCTGCCCTCGCGACCGGTCAGGATGCCGGACAGCTCCCGCACGCCGTCAGCGTTGGGGCGGATGAGCTTTGCCCGCACCTTCTGGCCCTTGAGCGCCTCGTAGTGCTCCGGGCGGGTCAGCTTGCGGCCAAGGCCGGGGCTGCCCACTTCCAGATAATAGCTCTGGTCGATGGGGTCTGCCTCATCCAGAATGGGGTCCAGTGCGTGGGACACCTCTGCACAGGTGTCGGTATCCATGGTGCCGTCCCGGTCGATGAGGATGCGAAGATACCAGTCCGGCCCTTCCTTCTCAAAAACCACATCCCACAGGCGCAGACCCATGCCTTCCACCGTGGGACGGACAAGCGCTTCCACTCTCTGCGCGGTGTTGCCGCCAGACTGCTTCGCCATAAAAAACCTCCAAACAAACAAGAAACGCGGACCTTGCGGCCCACGTTTCAGGTTAAACTATATCGTACTACTAGAATATATCATACTCTTGCGATTTATGCAAGCATTTTCGCAATTTTTTTGCTGTTGTGCGCCCTTTGGGGCTTTTTTACAGCACCCAGACGCCGTTTTCAAACAGCGGCACGGTGCGGCCATCGCGGCATTTACCGGTGATGCGGCTGTCCTCTGCACCAATCATCACGTCCTCGTGCAGGGAGGAGTGGTTCATGCCGCGGGCTGCCAGTTCTTCCTTTGAAAGGCCGGTGCCGCCCACGGTGGTGCCGGGGTAGCTGTCGCCAAAGGCGATGTGGCAGGCAGCGTTCTCGTCAAACAGGGTGTTGTAGAACAGCTTGCCGCTGCGGTTGATGGGGCTGGAGGCGGGCACCAGTGCCACCTCGCCGATGTGGCGTGCGCCCTCGTCGGTGTCCAGCAGCTGGCCCAGCAGGTCTGCGCCCTCGTCTGCGCCGTGCTCCACCACCTTGCCATCCTTGAAGGTAACGTGGAAATTCTTGATGAGCTGACCGTTAAAGACGTAGGGCTTTGTGCCGTAAACGATGCCGTCCACCTTATCCTTATGGGGTGCGGTAAACACCTCCTCGGTGGGGATGTTGGGCAGGAAGGGCACGCCCTTCTCGTTTTTGCTGCCGGCGCTCTCCCACACCGCCTGTTCTGCCAGACCCACGGTCAGGTCGGTGCCGTTGGCGCTTTCAAAATGCACGCTTTCCAGATCCAGGGCGTTCATCTTTGCGCCCAGCTCGTTCAGGCGGTCCAGATGCTTCTGCCACTCCCCTACCGGATCGCCGCCGGTCACACGGCAGGTATCAAAGATCAGCTTCCACTGTGCCTCAATGGCGGCGGCAGTGTCCAGCTCCGGGAACATCTTCTTTGCCCACGGCGCGGCAGGCAGGGCGGCGATGGACCACTGCACCCGGTCGTTCATGGTGTACTCCCGCCACGGCTGCATAAAGCTGCGGTTCGCGCTGTTCACGCGGCTGATCTTGGCACCATCCAGCCCGGCGAACAACTCCGGGTCGTCCGCGATGAGGTGCAGCACACACACACCGCCCTCGCTCTCGGCGTAGTCCAGATAGCGGCGCAGCTGCCAGCCCTTGTGGTCGGTCAGGGCGTCCTCGCTGCCCAGCTCCATGCGGATGCGGGTAACGGCGTCATCCTGCCAGTTCACCTGCACGTCCCGCGCACCGGCCTCGTAGGCGCTGCGCACGCACAGCCGTGCCAGCGGGGCACCTTCCAGCGGGCAGTTGATGATCAGGGTCTGTCCCGGCTGCGGGTTCACACCCACCCGGACGATAAAATCTGCATACTTCTGCAGCAATTCGTTAAAGTTTTCCACGTTAGAACCTCCTGTGGTGCATAGCCACCGTTGTTTTTTCTCAGTATACCGCGTTCCGGCGTTTCTGTCCACTATGGGCAGAGCTGCCGCTCACCCTTCTGATTTAAAAAAGGCGCGGGTCAGCTGCACCACCGTACCGGAAAGCAGCAGCAATGCAATGAGGTTGGGGATGCTCATCAGGCCGTTGAAGGTGTCGGCAATGCTCCACAGCAGACCAAGATCCATGGTAGCGCCCAGAATGGCTACCAGAGCATACACCACAAAGAAGGGGCGCGCCACCTTGTTGCTCTTGCACAGGAACACCAGAAAGCGGGAGCCGTACAGACCCCAGCCGATGATGGTAGAAAAGGCAAAGCAGCACAGCGCCACGGCAGTAAAGATAGACGCCCAGCCGCCGTAGGTGGTGGTAAAGCCGGAGATGGTCAGCTCAGCACCCGCAGCTGCGCCGTAGCCGACCGGGGTGCCGCTGCACAGGATGACCAGCGCGGTCAGGGTGCAGATGACGATGGTATCGGCAAACACCTCAAAAATACCGAACATGCCCTGCTTGACAGGCTTTTTGGTATCGGCGCAGGCATGGGCGATAGAACCGGTGCCAAGACCGGCCTCGTTGGAAAAGATGCCGCGGGAAACGCCCTTTTGCATACTGACAAACAGACTGCCAATGGTGCCGCCGGTAAAGGCAGCGGGGTTGAACGCACCCGCCACGATGGATTCCAGCACGTAGGGCAGGCGGGAGAAGTTGAGCACCACCACGCCCACCGACAGCACAATATAGAACAGTGCCATAAAGGGCACCAGCTTCTCGCTCACGCTGCCAATGCGCTTGATACCACCCAGCAGCACCAGCGCCACCAGCACCGCCACAAGGATGCCCACGATGAGGTTGAGGGTGGGCAGAAAGCTGCCGCCCACCAGCCCGTATTCCAGCAGGGCGGTATCCACTGCTGCCACGATGGTGTTCACCTGCGTTGCGTTGCCGGTGCCGAACACGGTCAGCACGCCGAACAGTGCGTACAGCACGGCCAGAAACTGCCAGCGGCGGCCAAGGCCGTTTTTAATATAGTACATCGGGCCGCCCACCCACTCGCCGGTATCGCTGCGCTCCCGGAAATGCACGGCCAGCGTCACCTCGGCAAACTTGGTGCACATCCCCAGCAGCGCAGAGCACCACATCCAGAACACGGCACCCGGGCCGCCGATGGCGATAGCGCCCGCCACACCGGCAATGTTGCCGGTGCCCACTGTGCCCGCCAGCGCGGTGCACACCGCCTGAAAAGGGGTCATGGCACCGTCCGAAGCATCCCGCTTGCGGAACATCCGGCCCACGGTGGTGCGGATGGCGTAAGGGAATTTGCGGATCTGCAAAAAGCCCGTGCGGACACTGAGCAGCAGCCCCACGCCAATGATGCACACCATGGCGGGGATGCCCCAGATAAAGCTGTTCACCGCCTGATTGACGGCGGCAATGGTCTCGATCATATACTTCCACATCCTCTGTAATATCTTGCGCACTGACAGTTTTTGTCAAAACACGAAAATTATTTTACCGTACTTTTCCCGTAGTGTCAATGAAAAATAGGGACGTTATGAAACGCCCCTATCAGAAATTCTTATTTTTTATGTGTGACCGCCCGGCGGTAGACGATACCGGAGACCACCGCCGCCAGCACCTCGGTAAGCCAGAAGGCGTGCCATGCGCCGTCTGCGCCCAGCCAGTTACACAGCAGTGCAGCCAGTGGCATGATGAAAACGACGTACCGGCACAGCGCGATGACCAGCGATTCTGCGCCCTTGCCCAGACCCTCCAGCGCACCGGAAACGGTGGTGGAGACTGCCGAGATGACAAAGCCGATGCTGATGATGCGCAGTGCGGTCTGTCCGGCGGCGATGGTTTCGGGGTTCTGGGTGAACAGCCCCATCAGCTGCCCGGAAGCAACCTGACAGATGACAGTGCCCGCCGCCATGATGGCAGCGCTCATGAGCAGGGTCAGCTGGAACAGCTTTTTCACCCGGGCGTACTCCCGCGCACCGTAGTTATAGCCGATAAGGGGACGCATGCCCTGCACGAAGCCGTTGGCGGGCAGGTACAAAAAGGTCTGCAATTTATAATAGATGCCCAGCACCACCACATAACTCTGAGAGAAAGCCGCCAGCAATCCGTTAAGGAAGGTGACCAGCAGCGAGGGCAGCGCCAGATTCAGGATGGCCGGAACGCCGATGGCGTACAGTCTGCCGTCCAGCGCCGCGTCCAGGCGCAGACAGTTGCGGCGCAGCCGCACCGGCAACTCGGTACGCAGATAGACCACAAGGTAGACCGCCACGCTGAGCACCTGACCGATGCCAGTAGCCAGTGCTGCGCCCGCAATGCCCATGGCAGGCACCGGCCCAAGCCCGAAGATGAGCACCGGGTCCAGCAAAATATTGCACACGCAACCGGTGATCAGCGCGACCATGGACACCTTCATGCGGCCCACCGCCTGAAAGATCTTTTCAAAGGCCAGCGAGACCATGTTCACGACCAAAAACAGGAACACAATGGTAGAGTAGGTGATGCCGGCGGCGATCAGCGTCTCGTCCTGCGTAAAGCGGCGCAGAAAGCCGGGCATGATGGCGATGCTGACCACCATCATCACCACGCCGTGCACAAGGCTGAGCACAAAGCCGTGGGTTGCGGCCGTCTCGGCCTTTTCGCGGTCGCCCGCGCCCAGATACAGCGCGATCATGGCGTTGATGCCGATGCCAAAGCCGATGGCAATGGCGTTGGAAAAGTTCTGGATGGGGAACACCAGACTTAAAGCGGTCATGGCGTCCTCGCTGATGCGCGCCACAAACAGGCTGTCCACGATATTGTAGAGGCTGTTCACCAGCATGGAGACCACGTTGGGCAGCGCCATCGAGAGCAGCAGCGGCAGCACCGGCTTCTCCTTCATAAAAGTTTCGTTCATTGAAAAAAATTCACCTGCTATCTGTAAAAGTTCAAAGCGTGGAAGGCGCAGCACCGGCCTGCAGCCGGTTTCCGGCGCACAAAAAAGCCACACAATGGCCCTTGTGAGGTCATTGTGTGGCGAAAAGTAGCAATGTTGCTGTAAAAATCCACACGGTTTTTATGATCGCGGCAGCTGTCCGCGATATGCAGCCTGCGCATTTGCGGGCTGCAACTTTAGCAGAATACCACATCCTCAGCGGCGTGTCAAGGGGTTTTGGTACAAAAGTATGACTTTTGTAATCACTTGACCATTTTTACAGCAGGCGCTACAATAAGGCAAACCGGCTCTGAGGGAGGGCATTGTATATGAAATGGATGATCGCATCAGACCTGCACGGCTCCTATTATTATGCGCAGCAGCTGCAGCAGGCCTTTGAACGGGAGCAGGCCGACCGCCTGCTGTTTCTGGGAGACCTGCTCTACCACGGCCCCCGCAACGACCTGCCCCGGGACTACGCCCCCAAAAAGGTGATTCCGCTGCTGAACAGCCTTGCGCCCAGGCTGCTGTGTGTGCGCGGCAACTGCGACGCCGAGGTGGACCAGATGGTACTCACCTTCCCGGTGCTGGCAGACTACGCCGTGCTGCCGGTGGGGCAGCGGCTGGTCTACGTTACCCACGGCCATGTGTTCAACCTGAACCATCTGCCGCCCCTTGCCCCGGGGGATATTTTGCTCCACGGCCACACCCATGTGCCCGCATGGACAGACTTCGGGCAGGGGAACCTTTACCTGAACCCCGGCTCTGTGAGCATCCCCAAGGAAAACACTGCCCACAGCTACATGACCCTGGAGGGAAGCACCGCCTGTTGGAAGACCATGGAGGGCGCGTGCTACCACCAGCTGCAGTTGTGATAATGTTGTGATATTCCGGTTTTTGCCGGCAAAAGCCGGAAAAAGCCCTTGACGAACCGCCCGAAATGCTGTACACTAAGTACAACCTTTAAAAATAGAGGGAGCTGTAAGCTTTGTACTGAACGCAGGCGGTGCAAAGTGTAGCAGTAAACCCCATAAGGCATCATAAAAAGACACCGGAGGCTTTGCATCAGCTTCCGGTGTTTTTTTGTGCGCCGCCGGGCTATCTTTTGCAGCGCGGTCATGCTACAATAGAAAGAAAACGTGAATTGCAGGAGGAATTATGGATTTTTACGGAACCATCGGCCCTGCCTGTGCCGATGTAAAGCTTTTGCAGCAGATGGTGGAAGCCGGTATGACCGGCATCCGCATGAATCTTTCTCACGGGCCGCTGGCAGCGCACAAGGACTGGCTGGTGATGCTGCATAAAGCCGGGGTCAAAAAGTTGCTCATTGATTTGCAAGGGCCGGAATTACGCATCGGCCGTCTGCCGCAGCCGCTGTCCCTGACCGCCGGGCAGACCGTGCGTCTGGGCGTGCAAGGCATCCCCTGCCCTACCGCGCTGGTGCAGGGTGTGCAGCCCGGGCAGGAGTTGCTGCTGGATGACGGCAAGCTGCTGGCACGGGTGGACACCGCAGAGCCGGAAGCACTCGTGTGCACCGTAGTGCGGGGCGGAGTGCTGCAAAGCCGCAAAAGTCTGGCAGCACCGGGGGCGGACATCCAGATGCCCACCCTGACCACCGAGGACAAGGAGAACCTTGCCATCGCCGCCGGTTGCGGCGTTACCGGGGTCATGCTGCCCTTTGTGCGCGGCGCTGCGGATATCCGCAACCTGCGGCAGGCGCTGGCAGAGGCCGGTGCACCGCAACTGAAAATTCTTGCCAAAATTGAAAACCTTGCGGGCGTACAGGCGCTGCCGGAGTTTTTGCCGCTGGTGGACGAGGTGGTCATTGCCCGGGGCGACCTTGGCAACGCCATGCCCCTGTGGGAGCTGCCCCGCTGCCAGAAACAGCTTTCCGCCGCCTGCCGGGCAGCCGGTGTGCCCTTTATGGTGGTGACCCAGATGCTGGACAGCATGCACACCCGGGCTGTACCCACCCGCGCCGAGGTGAGCGACATCTACAACGCCGTACTGGACGGCGCATCCAGCCTGATGCTCACCGGCGAGACCGCCGCCGGGCAGTATCCGGTGCAGGCCATGGAGTATCTGGTGCGCACCGCCCGCACGGCGATGTGACAGGGGCTGATACAGAATGCCCTCCGTTGCGCTCTGGGCATTTTTAGCGGAAAGACTATTTATATTTGCCAATCGGGAAAATCTGCGGATTTTCCCGATTGGCCTTTTCACGGAAGGGTCTTAGCGGAAGATATTTTTCCGCAAAAAACGGCAAAGGGATAGCATCTTTTGTCTGCTTCCTGTATAATACAGGTAAAATCTACAGGTAAAATCAACTGAAGTCAGAAAGGTTTATCGTTTATGGGCATCGTAGTCATCGGAGCTGTTTTTGTGGATATCAAGGGCTATCCCCTTTCCACCTATATCCCCGGCGGGCGCAACGCCGGACGCATTGAGCAGGTACACGGCGGTGTGAGCCGCAACGTGGTGGAGGATATCGCCAACGTGGAGCTGCGCCCCACCTTTGTGGGTCTGGTGGATGACACCGGCATGGGACAGGATGTCATCGACAAGCTGGCAAGGCACAAGGTCAACACCCGCTTTATCCAGAAAAAGCCGGACGGCATGGGCACATGGCTGGCCATTTTTGACAACGACGGCGATGTGCACGCCGCCATCTCCAAGCGGCCGGACACCACCCCGCTGACCGGCCTTCTGCAAGAACAGGGCGACGCCATTTTTGCAGACTGCGATTCCATTGCGCTGGAACTGGACCTCGAAAAAGAAACGGTGAAGCAGACCCTGCGCTACGCTAAAAAGTACGGCAAAAAGGTGTTTGCCGTAGTCTCCAACATGAGCATTGCCATGGAGCGGCGGGATTTTTTGCAGCAGATCGATTGTTTCGTCTGCAACCAGCAGGAGGCCGGGCTGCTGTTCTCGGATGACTACGACCACCTCTCCCCGGACGAGATGTGCCGGGTGCTCACGGGCAACGTGCGCAGCGCCAACATTCCCAGCATGGTGGTGACCATGGGCGGGCAGGGCGCGGTATACGCCTGTGCGGACGGCAGCTGCGGCATCGTGCCCGCCAAAAAGGTGGACGTTATGGACACCACCGGCGCGGGGGACGCCTTCTTTGCCGGCACGGTCATCGGCCTGACCTACGGCAAAACGCTGGCAGACGCCTGCGAGATCGGCAGCCGTCTTGCTGCTTCGGTCATCTGCATCACCGAGAACGTCTGTCCCCGCTTCCGCCCGCAGGAGTTCGGGCTGGATGTGCCGGTGGTGGATTAACGGTTGGATTTTTGCGCAAAACCGCATTTTCCCCCTTGACAGAAGCGGCAGTTTCTGGTATCAATAAAAAAGATAAAGGGGAGTAAAGGGCAGCCCGCCGGTCAAGGCTTTTTTCGGCAGGCCGCTGCATGGCAGCGTCATCACGGCAGCAATGCCCGATGTCATGTGTTCGCTTGAGACTTTTGTCACAGATCTTACGCTGTGGCAAGGGTCTTTTTTTCTTGCCGCAGCATCAGAACAAAAGGAGGCAGAAAAACAATATGAATTTCTGGAACACATTCGCCGCGCTCTTTTCAAACTTCGGGGCGCTGACATGGCAGATGGTGGTCATGTGGGGCATCGGTGCCCTGCTCATTTACCTTGCCATCGTCAAAAAAATGGAGCCCAGTCTGCTGCTGCCCATGGGGTTCGGTGCCATTCTGGTCAACCTTCCCGCATCCGGTGCCATCACGCAGGGAGACACCGTTGGCCCCATCTCTGCCCTGTTCGAGGCAGGGATGTCCAACGAGCTGTTCCCGCTGCTGCTGTTCATCGGCATCGGTGCCATGATCGATTTTGGCCCGCTGCTGGAAAAGCCGTGGC
>ENA-UOJJ01003631-UOJJ01003631.1-human-gut-metagenome-genome-assembly--contig:-CS66-NODE-3631-length-16233-cov-5.398133_pt1 | contig 16233 bp, 15 predicted proteins | sample MGYA00242343_ERZ723890 | MGnify/ENA metagenome assembly ERZ723890 | reverse complement strand
GGACGAGCCGCGCGCGCTGCTCCCGGCCCACTATTCCTGGGACGCCGTCCACAAGGACTGGCTGGGGCTTTACGAATGATTCCGAAGTTTTTCCAACGTGCGGACAAAAGCCTCCGGCGGCTCCGCACAGAAGGAAAGTCGTTCCCCGGTTCGGGGATGGGTAAAAGATAAACGCCAGGCGTGAAGCATCAATCGCGGTGCTTTCACGCCGTTTTTTGCGCCATAAATAGGGTCGCCTGCCACCGGGTGGTGGATGGACTGCATATGGACGCGAATCTGGTGGGTGCGCCCCGTCAGGATATGAACCTCCAGAAGTGCCGCCCCGCGAAGGTTTTCCTTCAGTGTCCATTCCGTCAGGGCATAGCGTCCTTCGGGATCAATGGCCATCTTTTTCCGATCTTTTTTGGAGCGGGCGACGGGCTGTTCGATCCGGCCGGAGGGCTCCTTCATTTCGCCGTCCACCACCGCCAGATAGCGCTTGTCCATGGTGCGCTCCCGCAGCTGCTCGCTCAGGCTTTCATGGGCCTGATCGTTCTTGGCGATCATCAGAAGGCCGCTGGTGTCCTTGTCCAGCCGGTGGACGATGCCCGGGCGCTTCACTCCGCCGATGCCGCTCAGATCGTCCATGGCGTACAACAGGGCGTTGACCAGCGTGCCGGTCTCGTTGCCCGGAGCGGGATGCACCACCATGCCGCAGGGCTTGTTGACCACGGCCACGTCCTCGTCCTCATAGAGAATTTCCAGCGGAATGTCTTCCTTTTCTACGGTCAATTCCACCGGGTCGGGCACGGTCAACTCCACGTTGTCGCCGGGCGCTACCCCATAGCCGGGCTTACTGCGGACGATTTCATTCACTCGGCAAAGTCCCTGTTCGATCCACTTGGCTGCCTGCGAGCGGCTGCTCTCGCCCATTTCCGCTGCGATCACATCCAGGCGGGCTTTAGTTTCCGCCTGCCGCTGAATCGTTTTCACGCCGCTCCCTCCAATCCTTTGGGCGCAGCAACGTGCTGATCTCCATAATCGACACGCCAAAGCAGATGGCAATGTCAGCCCCGTTGAAGATAAACCACGGCAGCCACGGAAAATACAGCATATCCACCACACTGCCGAACAGAAGTCTTTCGCCAAAATTGCCCAGAAAGCCGCCCACGATCAGCCCAGCCGCCACACGGGTGAAAACCGTTGGGCAGTAGCGTCGCAGCAGCAGCCAGCCCGCCACGATCACCGCCAGCGGCAGCAGCAGATTGGCCAGCCAGTTCCCGCTGAGCAGCCCCAGCGCCATGCCGTTGTTCCGGCTGAGACGCAGCTCCAGCACGCCCGGCAGCACCGTCACCGCCTGTTCCAGCGATCGTACCGCCCACAGCTTGGAGCCTACGTCCAGCGCCAGCGCGGCGGCGGCTACTGCCCAGAAAAGTCCCGTCATACATTCCTCCTATTGGAGCCGTTTCTGCACGATACTGACGATATTCGCCAGCAGTTCCCCGATCAGCGGCAGATTTCGCTTGGCCAGGTCCTGTAAAATCCACACCAGCAGCGCGCCCAGAATGGAAAAGCCTACCGCCATGCCCACGCCCCGGGCTACGCCCGCCCAAAAGCTGGTCCAGAACAGCCGCTTGCGGTCGTCTACATAGCGCACGTAATCCGCCAACCGCAGCCTTTCCATGGCACCCAACCAGCGGTCGATCTGACGAACGATCACATTGGCGCTTTCCAGCTCGGTCATGGGAGGATGCTCCGCCGCAGGCGTTTCCGACTCAGGCAAGGGAACTCTTTTTCTGCCTGTTACGCGCCGCCAAAGCCGCGCTATCCTTTCGTTCATCGTCACAGCCCACACCCCTCTTTTTCAGTGTGCCCCGGCGACGAAACGTTTACAGCCCCATGCAGAAAGATTGTACCCGTCCCCTATTTTTTTGTCAACCGACGAACCTTTCGCATAAAAAGAGAGACCGCCGCAAAAGCAGCAGTCTCTCCTTTGGGCCAAGCCCCTGCGATCATCAGATGATCTCGATGATGCACATTTCGGCGGCGTCGCCGCGGCGGGGTCCCAGCTTGTAAATGCGGGTGTAACCACCGGCGCACTTCTTTTCTTCATTGCGCTTCTTGAACTTGGGGCCATATTCGCGGAACAGCTTCTCCACCACGGGATATTTGACATCCTTGGTGCGCTCTTTCCAATCGGCCTTGTCCTCGTCCTTGCGCTTGACATCGGGAATCTCGTACAGATAGCTCATCATGATACGGCGGGCGTGCAGCTTGCTGGGCGCGTCGTTCACGGTCTCGATGGTGACGATCTGTCCCTTGTCGTTATGGGCTTCCTTGGTGGTGGCGATGGTGTTGTCGCACTCATTCACCGCCAGAGTGATCAGGCGTTCAGCGGCCCGACGGACTTCCTTGGCGCGAGCCTCGGTGGTCTCGATGCGGCCATACCAGATCAGATTGGTGACCTGATTGCGAAGCAACGCCTTGCGCTGGTCGGCAGTGCGGCCCAATTTGCGTTGTGCCATGGTCTGTATCCTCCTGCATGTTCATCAAGGGTTGTTATTCTTCGCTGGGGCGCAGGCTGAGGCCGAGCGCTTCCAGCTTCTGCTCCACTTCCTCCAGGCTCTTGCGGCCGAGGTTGCGGACCTTCATCATGTCTTCCTGATTGCGCTGTACCAGCTCGGAGATGGTGTTGATGCCGGCGCGCTTCAAGCAGTTGTAAGCGCGGACGCTCAGATCCAGCTCCTCGATGGTCATTTCCAGCACCTTTTCCTTCTTGTCGTCTTCCTGATCGGTGAAGGCGATGGTGGTCACCTGTTCGGTCAGGCCAACGAAGAGGGTCAGATGCTCCGTCAAGATTTTCGCCGCCAGGCTGATCGCCTCATCCGGCTGTACGCTGCCGTCCGTCCACACTTCCAAGGTCAGTTTATCGTAGTCGGTAATCTGACCAACGCGGGTGTCGGAAACGGAGTAGTTCACCTTTTTGATGGGGGTGAAAATGGAGTCGATCGGGATCACGCCGATAGGCATGTTCGGATACTTGTTCTTATCCGCACTTACATATCCGCGGCCGCTGTCGACCGTCAGCGTCATCTGCAGATGAGCGTCTTCATTCAGAGTGGCGATGTGGGCCTCGGGGTCAACGAATTCCAATTCGTCGTCCACCACGATGTCCTTAGCCTTTACCTCGCAGGGGCCCTTCACGTCGATGGTGACGGTCTTCATCTGGTCGGAATACAGCTTTGCGGACAGCGCTTTGAGGTTCAGGATGATCTCGCTCACGTCCTCGGTCACACCGGGGACGGTGGAGAACTCATGCTGAATTCCTTCGATCTTGATGGTGGTCACCGCAACGCCGGGCAGCGAACTGAGCAGCACACGGCGCAGGGCATTGCCCAGCGTGTTGCCGAAGCCGCGTTCCAACGGCTCGATGATGAACTTGCCATAGCTGCCGTCTTGACTCAGCTCCGCACAGTCGATGTGCGCTTTTTCGATTGCGATCATTCGTCTTACCCTCCTGTTTTATACCATTGGATCGAGGGAGTAACTTATCAAGACTAACGAGAGTAGAACTCGACGATCAGGTTTTCCTGCAGCTCGAAGTCGATATCGTCACGCTGAGGCAGGGCTTCCACCTTGCCGGTGAGGGTGGGGGCGTCGAAGGTGAGCCACTTGGGGGTCACAACGCTGGTGCCCTCCCGCAGCACCTTGAACATCTCCAGCTGAGCGCTCTGCTGACGGATGGTGATCACGTCGCCGGCCTTCACCGTGTAGGAGGGGATGTCCACCTTGCGGCCGTTGACAAGGATGTGACCATGGGTAACAACCTGACGGGCCATGCGGCGGGTCTTGCCAAGGCCCAGACGGTACACCACGTTGTCCAGACGCAGCTCCAGCAGCTGGAGCATGTTGTCGCCGGTGATGCCCTTCATGTGGGCGGCCTTCAGATAATATTTATGGAACTGCTTTTCCAGCACGCCATAGATGAACTTGACCTTCTGCTTTTCCTTCAGCTGAATGCCGTATTCAGACACCTTGCGGCGGCGGTTGGCATTCCCGGGGTTCCGGGTAGACTTTTTGTTGCCGTATCCCATCGTTGCGGGAGATACTTCGAAGCTCCTGCACTTCTTGGCAATAGGCTGTTTGCTCGTAGCCATCGAATTATGTCCTCCTTATGATTCCTTACACGCGGCGGCGCTTAGGCGGACGGCAGCCGTTGTGGGGAATGGGCGTAACGTCTTTGATCATGTTGACTTCCAGACCGGCGGCCTGCAGGCTGCGGATAGCGGCTTCACGGCCGGAACCGGGGCCCTTGACATACACTTCGACGGTCTTCAGGCCAAACTCCATCGCGGCCTTGGCTGCGGTCTCGGCGGCCATCTGGGCGGCGAAGGGGGTGGACTTTTTGCTGCCACGGAAACCCAGCCCGCCGGCGCTGGCCCAGGACAGGGCGTTGCCGTTGGTGTCGGTCAGGGTCACGATGGTGTTGTTAAAGGAAGAACGGATATGCGCGGCGCCACGCTCCACGAGCTTTTTCTCACGGCGCTTGCGCGATACCTTTTTAAGCTTTTGCTTAGGTGCCATTTTGTTTATCCCTCCATGCTACATAAGCGATGTGATCAGCGGCTTACTTGGTGGCCTTTTTCTTGCCCGCGATGGTACGCTTCGGGCCCTTGCGGGTACGCGCGTTGTTCTTGGTGTTCTGACCGCGGACAGGCAGGCTGCGACGATGACGGACGCCGCGGTAGCAGCCGATTTCCACCAGGCGCTTGATGTTCATGGAAACCTCGCGACGGAGGTCGCCTTCCACCTTCACATGGTGCTCGATGTAATCACGAAGCTTGCTGACTTCGTTTTCGGTAAGGTCCTTGACGCGGGTATCGGGGTTGATCTCGGTGGCGGCCAGGATTTCCTTGGAGGAAGCCACGCCGATGCCGTAGATGTAGGTAAGCCCGATTTCCACACGCTTTTCTCTGGGCAGGTCCACGCCCGCAATACGTGCCATTAGGTTACACCTCCAGTAGAATGTGCTCTCTTGAGCCAAGGGTCTCTTGAAGTTGGCGATGTCTGCGTAGAGGTAGCAGAGCAAAGCCCAAGACCCCGCGCAGCGAAAGCCGCGCTTTGTCAGTGATGAAGGAGCCGTGCCAGACCCATGGTCACAGGCGATTTCCCGTCCATGCAGCCGCCCATGGCTTCGGGCATACTCCAACTTTTGAAGTATAGCACAATTTCTGCAACAATGTAAAGGATGAAATTTGATTTTTTTGCTGGTTTTTTGTTTTTTCGCTTCTTTTTCCCGTTTTAGAGGCTGTTTTTCCGCCGACGCGGGCGCTTGTGTTTTGCCGGTTGCGCGCAGGCGGGGGTTGATGGTATAATAAAGGATGAGTTACGTTGCCCCGAGGGCGCGTTCTTTCCCCCGACAAATCAAATGGTAAGGAGTTAACCGGCATTGGCAATGAAAGATTTTTTCAAAAAGCTGCTGGGACAGAGCAACGACGCGGAGGTACGGCGGCTGCAGAAGATCGCGGACAGCGTTCTGGCTCTGGAAGACAAATACAAAGGCCTTTCCGATGAGGAGTTGCAGCGGCAGACCCCCATTCTGAAAGAACGGCTGCACAAAGGCGAAACCGTAGACGATATTCTGCCTGATGCCTTCGCGACCTTCCGGGAAGCGGTCTGGCGGGTGGACGGCAAGCGGCTGTTCCCCGTGCAGATCATGGGCGGTATCTGCCTGCATCAGGGCCGCATCGCCGAGATGAAGACCGGCGAGGGCAAGACCCACACCGCCACCCTGCCCGCCTACCTGAACGCCCTGACCGGCGAAGGCGTGCATATCGTCACCGTCAACGATTATCTGGCCAAATTTCAGGGCGAGTGGATGGGCAACATCTTCCGCTTCATGGGCATGAGCGTGGGCATCATCGTCCACGACATGGACAACGCCCAGCGCCGTCAGGCCTACGCCTGCGATGTGACCTACGGCACCAACAACGAAATGGGCTTCGACTACCTGCGCGACAACATGGTCATCCGGGAAAGCGACATGGTGCAGCGGGGCCACGCCTACGCTATCGTGGACGAGGTGGACTCCATCCTCATCGACGAGGCCCGTACGCCCCTCATCATTTCCGGTCAGGGCGACAAATCCACCGAGCTGTACGCCCGGGCGGATCAGTTCGTCTCCCGGCTGAAAAACGAAGAGGACTACACCGTAGCCGAAAAGGAAAAGGCCGTCTCCCTCACCGACGAAGGTGTGGCCAAGGCCCAGTCCTTCTTCAAGGTGGAAAACATCGCCGACATGGAAAACAGCGAGCTTTACCACCACATTCTGGCCGCGCTGAAGGCCCATGCCCTCATGAAGCGGGACGTGGACTACGTGGTGCAGAACGGCGAAGTCGTCATCGTGGACGAGTTCACCGGCCGTCTGATGGTGGGCCGCCGCTATTCGGACGGTCTGCATCAGGCCATCGAGGCCAAGGAGCACGTGAAGGTGGAGCGGGAAAGCAAGACCCTGGCTACCGTCACCTTCCAGAACTACTTCCGTATGTACAAAAAAATCTCCGGCATGACCGGCACGGCCAAGACGGAGGAGGAGGAGTTCGAGGGCATCTACAATCTGGACGTGGTGCAGATCCCCACCAACCGTCCCATGATCCGAAAGGACATGAACGACGTGGTCTACAAGAGCAAAAAGGGCAAGTTTAACGCCGTCGTAGAGGAAATCGTGGCGCGCCACCAGACGGGCCAGCCCATTCTGGTGGGTACGGTCAACGTGGAGACCAGCGAGCTTCTGTCCCACCTTATCAAGCTGCGGGGCGTGCCTCACGAGGTGCTGAACGCCAAGCACCACCAGAAGGAAGCCGAGATCGTGGCTCAGGCCGGTCACGTGGGTGCAGTCACCATCGCCACCAACATGGCGGGCCGCGGCACGGACATTCTGCTGGGCGGCAACCCGGATTTTCTGGCTCGCCGCAAGCTGCGTCAGGACGGCGTCCCGGAAGAGATCATCATGGAGGCCATCGGCCACAACGAGAACGTTCCGCCGGAGGTTCTGGAAGCCCGCAAGGCCTATCAGGAAGCCTTTGCTTCCTTTAAGAAGGAAACCGACGCGGAGCACGAAAAGGTCATGGCGCTGGGCGGTCTGCACATCATCGGCACGGAACGCCACGAGAGCCGCCGCATCGACAACCAGCTGCGGGGCCGCGCCGGCCGTCAGGGCGACCCGGGCAGCACGCAGTTCTTCATCAGTCTGGAAGACGACGTAATGCGGCTCTTCGGCTCCGAGCGCATCGCCCCCATGATCGAGCGTCTGGGGCTGGAAGAAGACCAGCCCTTGGAAGCCGGAATGCTGACCAAGCAGATCGAAGCGGCCCAGAAGCGCATCGAGGGACGGAACTTTGCCATTCGCAAAAGCGTGCTGGAGTTTGACGACGTGATGAACCAGCAGCGTGAGCAGATTTACGGCCAGCGCAAGGAGATCCTCATGGGCGGCGACGTCAGCGCCACCATTCACGCCATGGTTCACAAGCTGATCGAGACCACGGCCCAGCTCAACTTCACCGGCGAGGGCAGCTTCGACTGGAGCGTAAACGACGCGAAGGAATACTTGGAAAAGCTCTGTCTGAAGCCCGGCACGCTGGACAAATACGCCGAGCAGATCAAAAAGATGGACGAGCCCGACGAGCTGGTCAAGTGGCTGGAAAAAGACGCGGATGACTTCTACGCCGAGCGGGAAGCCTTGCTGACCGAGATCGGCATAGACATGCGGGAATTTGAGCGGGTCGTGCTGCTTTCCGTCATTGACCGCCACTGGATGGATCACATCGACGACATGGACAACCTGCGGGATGGCATCGGGCTGCGGGCCTACGGCCAGCAGAACCCGGTACAGGAGTACCGCCGGGAGAGCTACGACATGTTCAACGACATGATCCACCTGATCCGGGAGGAGACGGTACGCCGCATTTACCAGAGCCGAATCCAGCGCCTGCCGGAACGGCGGAAGGCCGTCGATCTGGAAAAGACGCAGGCCGGCCTACAGGGCGAGAACACGAACGGTCAGGCGAAGAAGGGCGGCGCGCCCGTGAACAAGTCGCAGCCCGGCGCCGTCGGTCGGAACCAGCCCTGCCCCTGCGGCAGCGGCAAAAAATACAAGCACTGCTGTGGGAAGGGCTAAAGCCCTTCACCTCGGACTGCGCGCCACCGGCGCGCAGGGCACTCGTGGGAAAGCAGGTTGGCCGGGGTTTTACCGCCGTGGCACAACGGGTGCCACGGCTCGCCGATCTGGTCGAACTGAATGCCGGTTGGCTATACAAGGCCGCCGCTCGGCGAAGGGCCTCGCGGCTGGCGGGAAGGGGCGCTGCCTTTTGGCCCCGGACTGTGCGCCGATGGCGCACAGGGTGCTCAGGGGAAAGCAGGTTGGCAGCGTTTACCGCCGTGGCACAACAGGTGCCACGGCTCGCCGGTCTGGACGAGCTGAATGCCGGTCGGCGATACAAGGCCACCGCTCGGCGAAAGGCCTTGCGGCTGGCGGAAGGGGCGCTGCCTTTTGGCCCCCGGACTGCGTGGCACGATACTACATACATCTACCGTCTCAGAAAGGAAATGGAAGAATTATGGCGATGATTGATACCGAACGATATGCTCAGGAGCTGAGCAAACTGCGCGAGACGGTGGAGAAGGCCGCCGACGCGCTGCATCTTCCGCAGTTGGAGGAAGAACTGACCGAGCTGAAGGAAGAAATGAACGAACCCGAATTTTGGAACGATCTGCAGCGCTCTACGACGGTCAACCGCAAGGTGGGACAGATTGAGGGCAAGATCAACCATGTAGCCCGTCTGCGTTCCCGGGCGGACGACATCGAAGCCATGCTCATGCTGCTGAACGAAGAACCCGACGAGGAAATGGGTGCGGAGTGCGAAAAGGAGCTGGCCGACCTGACCGCCGATGCGGACGCTCTGGAGCTGGAAACCATGATGCGGGGCGAGTACGACAGCTGCAATGCGGTTTTGAGCCTCCACGCGGGCGCGGGCGGAACGGAGGCGCAGGACTGGACATCCATGCTATATCGGATGTACACCCGCTACTGCGAACGCCACGGCTTCAAGGTGACGGTCAACGACATTCTGGAAGGCGACGAAGCGGGCCTGAAAAGCGTGACCTTCCAAGTGGAGGGTGAAAACGCCTACGGCTTCCTGCGCAGTGAGCGCGGCGTTCACCGTCTGGTGCGTATCTCTCCCTTCGACGCCAACGCCCGCCGCCACACTTCCTTCAGTTCGCTGGACGTGGCCCCCATTCTGGAGGGCGATCAGGACTTCGAGGTCAACATGGAGGAAGTCCGCATCGACACCTACCGTGCCGGCGGCGCTGGCGGTCAGCACGTTAACCGTACCGACTCCGCCGTGCGTATGACCCACATCCCCACCGGCATTGTGGCCCAGTGCCAGAATGAGCGCAGCCAGATCCAGAACCGCGAGGTCTGCCTCCGTATTCTGAAAAGCCGCCTGTTGGAGCTCAAGCAGCGGGAACGCGAAGAACAGATGAGCGACATCAAGGGCGAAATGAAAAAGATCGAATGGGGCAGCCAGATTCGTTCCTACGTATTCCAGCCCTACACCATGGTCAAGGATCACCGCACCGGCTATGAAAGCGGCAATGTGGACGACGTGATGGACGGCAATCTGGACGGCTTCATCACCGCCTATCTGAAGATGCAGTAACAGGGCCGGAAGGCCCATGGAAACTCAAGGAAAAAATCCGGAAAGGAAGCCGTTCTGTGAAAGCTGACCTTACCGCCGCGGCGCGCCGGGAGCGGGTGCTCCGCTATGCAAGCTACGGACTGATGGTGCTGTCCCCCTTCCTGCTGCTGGGGGTTCTTTCGCTGATTTTGGGCCGCAGCGCGTTGGATTCCTGGCCCGTCTGGACGGATGAACTGGACTACTGGCGCAGCCTGCAGAACTGGAACGCCGTCGGCTTTGCCACGGGCTACAGCGGCCTTTCGGAGATCGTGCCGGAGGCCGGTACGCTCAGCGTTCACGGCCTGACGGCCATCGTGTTCTATGGCTGGTTCGTCAAGCTCTTTGGACTGAGCCACAACACCATTGTACTGTGCAACGCCCTGTGGGTCTCGCTGGGGGCGCTGCTGTTCTGCCTGCTGCTGAAGCCAAAGCCGCTGACCTGCGTGTATATCAGCGTCCTGCTGGCTACCTATGCGCCGGTGGTGCTGTATGCCTTCACCTCCATGACCCAGCTGTGCCAGTACGGCGTTCTGCTGATCTATCTGGCCTTTCTGCTGCGGTATGCCAGGAACCGCAAGCCGGGTTGGCTGTTTCTGTCTCTCGTCAGCGTGGTGCTGATGTGCTGTTTCCGCATCAACTATCTGCTGCTGGTGCTCCCGGTGGCATGGGTCTGCGGCGGCGGTAAAAAGCTCTGCCTGAAAACCGTGCTGTTCAGTCTGCTGGGGCTATGCCTTGTCATTGGCGTTTATCTGCTCACCAGCCAGTGGTCGGCTCCCTATGCCCAAGGCTTCCCCTATGCCCTGTCTCAGGCGGGCAGCTTTGCGCTGATGGTGCGGATGCTCATGAGCCATTTCAAGGCCAATCTGATCGGCTTCTTTGCCTTCTACCGCTACAGCCCCGTACTGTGGTGGTTCCGGGTGTTCTATCTGGCGATGCTGGCGCTCTGCCTGTTCAAGGCCTTCCTGCAGGTCCGCAAGGACGGTAAGGGCCTGAAATTGGGACTGAACGCCGCCTCGGTGTGGTGCTTCCTGTGGCTGGCCAGCGCGCTGGGCATCGTGCTTCTGTTCAACGATGTAAACGCATGGACGGACTTCCACATTCTGGCGCCCATGCTCTGGCTTATCCCCGTTTACCTCATCTGCCGGGAGAAAAAGCTCCTGCCCGCGCTGGCGCTGGCGGGAAGTCTGGCGCTAACGGTGTTCCTCTGCTTCCAGCCGCCCATGGGCGCCTATGCCGACACGGATCGTTTCGACCCGCCTGCGGCCAATGAAAGCCTGTCCACGGCCATAAGCTATATCACCTACGACCCTGCGGCGGACGATCCCTTTGACAATACCGTCCGCACCGATCTGAGCGGCGAACGGCTCCTGATGGAGCTGGACGAGGGGCTGGGGCTGCAGTACGGCTGGTTCACCCCGGACAGTCTGGGCAAAAGCCGGTGGATCCTGACCGATACACTGAAGGTAGCGCTGGAAGGCTACGAGCAGGTTTATTCCACCCACGGAGCCGCCGTCTACCGCAAGACCGAAGCGCCGAAGGAGCCTTAAATGACGCAAAAGAAACCAATCGACTGGAAAACATGGCTGCTTCTGCTGCTGTGTACGGCAGGGCTGTTCTGGTTTTCCTACCGGCTTTTCGCCCTGCTTTGCTACCGGCCCAGCTCCGATCTGAGCATCCACATGACGTGGGCGGGCGAATGCAGCTTTTCGGACTGGCGGTCGTTCTTCCATCATGCCGCCCATCCCATGTGGCATATGCTGGTCGCGCTGGCGAAGGGGCTGTTCGGATTTTCGCTGGAGCAGACCGCCGCCGCCGTTACGGCACTGTGCAAGGCGGCGGAGTTCGTCCTCATTGCCTTGCTGTTCTTCCGGGAGGAAACGCTGCGGGGCTGGCGGGCGGTGCTGGCCGCCCTGTGCTGCGTGCTGGTATCCAGTCTGCGTCTGTCCTTCTATAATCCAACCGTCTATCTGGGGGTTGGCACGCCTAATACCTGGCACAGCCCTACCCAGATGATCTCTATGGTGTGGATGCTGCTGTGCGTGCCCTACGTGGCCCGCTGCTACGACGACGGCATGGCTCTGACCGGCACGGAGCATCCCCGGTTGAACTGGAAGCGTCAGGCGCTTCTGTGTCTGCTGCTGCTGGGCAGTCTGGCCGCGAAGCCCACCTTTATGCAGACCTTCCTTCCCGCCGCCTGCCTGTTCTATCTGGTGCAATGGATTCGCCGCCCCAAAGCCACGCCCTTTGTGGTGCAGACCCTCCTGTGGGTGCTGCCCGCCGTAGCGCTGATGGTGCTGCAATACCTGTACTATTTCGGCATCATCGTGCCCTATCAGAGCGGCATGGTGCTGGAAATGAGTTGGGCCAAGCTGGGCAGCGTCCTGCTGGCCACGCTGCTGATCCAGGCCTTTCCCCTGTACGCCCTGTGGGTCTGCCGCCGTCAGAAGAAAGACACCCTGTTCTGGCTGACCCTGTGGATGGATGTGACGGGCGTTGTGGAATTTCTGATCCTTGGCGAATCCGGCCGCCGGGCCGCCGATGGCAACTTCGGCTGGGGCATGATGGGCGCGGCGCTCATGCTGTGGGTGGTCATGCTGCCCCGGTTCCTCCGGGATATCCGGGAGCGCGGCAAGCCGTCCCCCGCTCACTGGGCGGGGCTGGGCCTGCTCCTGTGGCATCTTGGTTCCGGCATTTATTATCTGTATTATCTGGTCACGTCCGGCAATGCGCTCTGAGTGCCGCCCTGCTGCGTCAGGCCGCTGAGCGTCCGATATTCCGCCAGTCCGCTGGCAATGGCTTCTGCGATCTTCCGCTGATAATCGGGAGACAGCAGAAGCTTTTCTTCTGCCGAATTGCTGATGAAGCCGCACTCCACCAGCGCCGATGGGAGTCGGGAGCGCAGCACGTAATAGTCCCCCGCCATGGCCGAGCGTTCCTTTCTCGGCTTCAGCCCGGCGATCAGATGCTTCTGCAATACGCCGGCCAGCAGCCGCCCTGCATCCCCGCCCCGCTGATAGAACACCTGCGGCCCGCTTTCGCTGCGGCTGCGGTATTCGTTCATGTGAATGCTCAAAAACACATCCGCCTGATTTTCCAACGCGATATTCACCCGCTGCTGAAGGTCTTCCCGCTTGCGGGCCTTGGTGGCGGTGGTTCCTTCCTCGCAAAGGCAAATGTCCTCCCGCCGGGTCAGGATCACCCTGGCCCCCTGTGCGGCCAATTCTTTTTCCACCGCCAACGCGATCTCCAAATTGATGTCCTTTTCCCACCGGCCGCTGTCCCGGGCACGAGCGCCGCCGTCGTAGCCTCCGTGGCCGGGATCCAACGCGACCGTCATCCCGGCCAGCGCGGCTTCTCCCCGTTCCGTGGTCTGGACGTCCGGCAGCGCCTCCGGCTGCGTCCGCAGGCACAAACATACGGCCATGCAGCTCAGCAGCAGCAACACGCATCCCCTCAGCCGGGACTTTTTCCTCTCCAGCAGCTCCGCTACCGCTCTCATCCAGCCTTTTCCCTCCATTTTTGTCTGAACCTATGCATATTCATTGCAACATATGACCAAGATATTTCCATTCATAACATTCGATATACAAAAGCCATGACTTTCCCATGACGTTTTCCTAACTTTCCACATAGTTTTCCACTGAAAAAGCCCTGTTCTGCCCGGCAAAACCCATTTTATGTGGAAAACTTTCTGTTGAAAACCCTCTGTATAAAAGTTTTCCACATACGGGAAAATTGTGCTTTCTTTGTGGAAAAGCGTGGTCTCTGTCGAAAAAACATGCTGTGATCAGTCGAAAGCCCCAAAATACCGTCATTTCAGGAAGAAATCCATGGATATCGATCAGACGCAGGATTGCTGCTTTACCCATGAGGAAAACTGGTTCCGTTACCGGGTAGGGGCCATCATTCTGGAGGAAAACTCCGTTCTGGTGGCGACCAACGACGCTTGCGACTTTTGCTACTCCATCGGCGGCGGCGTTCATTTGGACGAGAGCGCCGAGGAGGCCGTTCGCCGGGAGGTACTGGAGGAAACCGGCCTGCCCTACGAGATCGACCGGCTGGCCTTTGTCCACGAAAACTTTTTTGAGGGGGGAAGGAAGTATCGCCGGGCTGCACTGCCACGAGCTTTCCTTCTATTTTCTGATGAAGCCCATAGGCAAACGGGAGATCACGAAGCGCGGGCAATGCATCGACGGCGAAGAACGAGCCTGTTGGCTGCCCGTATACCGCCTGTCGGACTACACCGTCTATCCCCTGTTTTACGCAGAGTGGCTCCCACATTTGCCACAGGAGACCGTCCACATCGTCACCGACCGCCGCCGGAAATAAGCGCTGAAAAATTCCGGCAAAATCCCATGGATAAATTGACTTTAGGCCGGTTCTTTGTTACAATAATTGCGCAAAAAACGAACGTTTCCGTTCACGGGAGGTGAGACAATGGACGGTGGCAGTTGCCATCAACGATGCCAGGGCATGGAAAACGATAAACCGCCGCGATGGGTGCGCCGCTGTCTGTTGATCTGCGCCTGAACCCATACGGCTTGTCCTTGTTTGCCATTGTCCGAACGCAGTCGGCTTCTGCTCCTTCTTAACGGCTTTCGGAAAGAGGATTTCGGTGCAATGGCTTTTTTGCGTCCTTTTTTCGTCTGCCGTCAGGGATTCCCTGCCCGCCCCATCTGGTGTGGAGCAACGAAAAAGGAGGAATGAAACATGGACGAGATGGAAAAGGATGAACTGAAAAAAGACGAACTGAAAACGTCCGAAGCGCCCGAGAACGCCTCCCACGAGAAGCATTCGGACGACGACCACGACAGCGCCGCGGCCCAGCATCCCGACTACTGTCAGGAACTGGCCACCATCGTTCGGGGAACGATCACCCCCAAGGCGCTGAAAGAAAAAGTTGAAAATTATCACGAAAACGATATTGCCGACGTGCTCTCCATTTTGAACCGGGCCGAGCGCGAAAAGCTCTATCATGTGCTGGACGCCCAGACCCTGTCCACCGTGCTGGAATACGCGGAGGACGTGGAAGTCTACCTGAACGAGCTGGGGCTCCGTCAGCGTATTCAGGTACTTTCCCACATGGAGACCGACAAGGTGGTAGAGTACCTGAAAACGCTGGACAAAACCGAGCGCAACAATCTGATGGACCTCTTCGACGAGGACACCCGTCACGACGTGAACCTGCTCTGGTCCTTTGATGAGGACGAGATCGGCAGCGTCATGACCACGAACTACATCGAAGTGACCGAAGGCATCAGCGTCCGGGAGGCCATGAAGGAGCTGATCGATCAGGCGGCGGAGAACGACAACATCTCCACCATTTACGTCATCGACAAAGACCGTACTTTTTACGGCGCTATCGACCTGAAGGAACTGATCATCGCCCGGGAAAATACGCCGCTGAACTCTCTTGTCATCACTTCCTACCCCTACGTATACGCGCAGGAGCGCATCGAGGACTGCGTCAACGCCATACGCGATTACTCCGAGGACTCCATTCCCGTTTTGGACAATCAGAACAAGCTGCTGGGCGTCATCACCGCGCAGGACTTCCTGCAGGTCGTAGACGACGAAATGGGCGACGACTACGCCAAGTTAGCCGGTTTGACTTCCGAGGAAGACCTGAAGGAGCCCATCGGCGAGAGTCTGCGCAAGCGTCTTCCGTGGCTTCTGATCCTGTTGGGTCTGGGTCTGGTGGTTTCCAGCGTGGTGGGCGTTTTCGAAGCCGTCGTCGCCCAGCTGACGTTGGTGGTCTGCTTCCAGTCGTTGATTCTGGACATGGCCGGTAACGTAGGTACGCAGTCGCTGGCCGTCACCATTCGTGTATTGATGGACGAGAACCTGAGCGGCAAGGAAAAGCTGGCGCTGGTCTGGAAAGAAGCCCGCATCGGTCTGCTGAACGGCGTGATTCTGGGCAGTGCGTCCTTTATCGCCATCGGCCTATACATTCACTTCTTCAAGGCGGAAAGCTGGGGCTTTGCCTTTGGTGTTTCAGGCTGTCTGGGAGCGGCGATGATTCTGGCCATGTTCCTGTCCAGCATCACCGGCACCACCATCCCCATGCTTTTCAAGAAGATTCACATCGACCCCGCTGTGGCTTCCGGTCCCTTGATCACCACCTTGAACGACCTGGTGGCCGTCATTTCCTACTACGGTCTCACCTGGATCTTCCTGATCGAAATGTTCCACCTGCAGGGCTAGGCAGGGGCAGTGCCCCTGCACCCCGGACTGCGCGCTATGCGCGCAGGGGCGTAGAGGGACATGCAGCTTGGCTGCGGAGTTACCGCCGTGGCACGACGGGTGCCACGGCTCGCCGGTCTGGTGTGGATTCCTGTTGCTTGCATAGCAAAGACCGCCATTCGGCAACAGGCCTCATGGCTCGCAATAAAGGCCGGCGTGGATGTGAACCTACGTTGGCTTTTTTGCAGGCGCAGTGCCCCTGCCCCCGGACTGCGCTCTTGCGCGCAGGGGCGTAGAGGGACATGCAGCTTGGCTGCGGAGTTACCGCCGTGGC